>TARA_R110000851_G_scaffold120496_3_pt1 | contig 13849 bp, 6 predicted proteins | sample TARA_R110000851 | Tara Oceans TARA_R110000851 (sample SAMEA4397627) | marine metagenome | biome: Polar Biome; feature: [DCM] deep chlorophyll maximum layer (ENVO:01000326); material: water (ENVO:00002006), including particulate matter (ENVO:01000060) such as... | depth 17 m | reverse complement strand
ATTCAAATTAATACACAAGGAAAATTGGATGCTTTTAAAGAAATATCTGAAATAATGAAAAAGAATCCAAATCTTCCAAAAGTAAAGTTGATGCGTATACATTTAAAAAAATTAAAGGATAATAGTTTTAGTAGTATTCTTAATTTAATTAAAAATGATAATTTAAATAGTTTTACTGAGGAGATTATCATTGATGTAAATGGATCAAATGCTGGTAAGGCAAAGAATGATATTATAATAGATGTTCCTGATAATATAACTTTAAATTTTAGAGTTGAGTTGAATGAGTATACGGAGTGGTATGATGGTAGTATGGAGCTAGATCCAAATGGTGGATATGATAAGATGATGATACCTATTATTAAAAACGGAAAAGTTATGTTCACCACACCAGGTGAACAATTTATAGTTAAATTCAAAAATTATATACCTACAGGAAAATCAACAGAATGGTTGGCTCCAAATGTAGAAATACTTCCGTATGAAGTGAATAAACATTTTATACCAGTGAAAAGAGAGGATGTGAGGGGTGATAATCCTCAAGATTATTATGAAGAATCTTTAGACGATCTTGCTTTACAGACTAAAGATGAATTAATGAAAAAAACAAATATAGATATTGAATACTATGAATCATTATATCAAGGTTTAGGAACTAAAATGTTAGGTGCATTTACAAAAATAACACAAGATAAATCATTAATTGTTTTACATAAAGATTCTAATATAACAACTCCATTACATGAGTTAACTCATTTATGGGAAACAGTATTAACCAGAGAAGAAAAGAAAGCTATTCTAGATTGGACTGGTGATAAAGAATGGACAACAAATACTAGTGAGAGATTTGCCAAAGGATTTGAACAATATGTATATGAAGGTGTTAAAACAGGTAATAAAGAAATAGATGAATTATTTGCTAAATTTTCTAAATGGTTTAAATCTGTAATTAAATATTTTAATACATACTTTAAAGGAAGCGAATTAAATCCTGAAATTAAAAATATATATAATAAAATGTTAACTGAAGGTTCTGATTTAAATGAAAGAACAAGTAAGTTACAAGAAAGGCAGTTGTTAAGCTTATATTCTTATTTAAATGATACTTCTTCTATTGGAACAGATACTGTTAAAGATGTTGCTAAACCTACTACAAAAAAAGGAGCAACTACCATTATTAAAACTAAAAAACTTCCTGTTCAACCAACTAAAAAAACAACTAAAAAAACAACTATATCTGATTCTACAATAGAAGATAAATTTAACTTACGTAATACTGATGGTTCACGTAAAAGATATACTGATTATAATAAAGCTTTAGATAAAACTCGTAAACTAAATAAAGCTAATAGAGATAGACCTTTTAAGTTTACCATTATTAAAATACTAGGAGAGAAGGGTGACCCTTCAAGAACATACTATGCAATTAAAGTAGTTCCACGTGGCGGTGATGCTAAGTATTCATTATCTGGACAATATGCTGGTCAGCCTAAAACAGATACAGAATCTAGTGCTAGTCAATCTACTACAAAATCAGGTGTTGGAATACCTGTAGATGTTTTTAAAAATGCTAAAGATAAAAATGGAAAAGAACTTTATTCCGAAGATCAAATTAAAATAATTGAAACTTATAATAATAAAACATCATTATTAACAGGTAAAATGGTTGAAGTTAATGTTGAAGAGTTACCTTTTATATTACGTGAAACATTTAAAAAGAAAGGTATAAAAACAACCATGTTATATGGTGCTAATAATGAAAAAGGATATATAATTGGTCGTGTATCTCATAAACAGGATATAATTAAAACCAAAAAACAAACAGAAGAAAAAGCAACAGCACAAGAGCATTCTCCTGCATCTGTATTAGCTAGAAATATGGGTACTGATATGCACTCATTAAATGAAGCTATTTTAAAATATATTGCTGAATCTAATAATCCGGGATTTGAATTTAAAGATAATTTACGTAGTTTAGATGTTAATCTATGGAAAGAAGATGCGATGAAAGCATTTAAAGAAACAGATGAATATAAATCTTTACTTAAAAAAGGTAATGATATATTTCTTAATAAATCAAATACTTATCAAGGAGTTACTACTAAAACTCATGACTCTGACAGAATGATAGATAAATTAGTTGAATCTATGTTATCATTATATCATCAAGTAAGTGTAACTCAAGATGAAATAAATAGATCTATAAATGAAGGTAAAGAAGTAGATAAACGTGTTAAACATAAACCTTTATTTATGTTAGAGAAACCTGTTTTAGATCCAGCAGGATCAACAGATGCGTCTGGTGATAAATCAGTTGCAGGAACAATGGATATTTTTGTAGTATTTAGTGATGGCAGCGCTTCTATATATGATCATAAGTTTACTAATTTAAGACCAGAAAAAAGAGAATTTAAAAACCCAACTGCAAAACAAAGAGATAAAATATATGAAATAAGAAGGGCTCAAGGTTTATCAACTAAAAGATGGAAATATAATGATTTTTATTATGTTTTACCTGATGATGCAGTTAGTTTTATGAAACAAGAATCCTGGAATGCTCAAATAGGTAGATACTCACAAATGGTTACTTCTTTATATGGTGTTAAGAAAATACGTCAAGCACGTATCTTACCTGTTGCTACTACTTATACAAGAGAAAAAACAGGTGAGAAAAGAAAGAATAAAAAAGGAGAAGAGTTTGATGTTACAGCATTAAATCCTGAAACTTCAAAAGTTGAATTTATATTAACAGGACAAGAAGATGAAGGTATTGCACAATGGGCATTAGATATAGAAAAAACAGGAGATTTAAAATTAGATGAATTTATTAAAAAATTAATAGATACTAAAAAAGCATTACATAAAGAAAGAGTTGAGAAAAAAGCTTACAATGATCCTCGTTATATGGACCGTATCAATAAATTAGATGAATCAATACAAGCATTATTAATAGATAGAAAACTAACTAAAATTGCTGATTCTATTAGTTCTTTAGCTGTTCAAATTGAAAATGATTTGCAGAGTGATGATATAACATTTGAGCAAATAATAACTCATTTAAGAGATATAAAAACATTTGAATCTTTTACTAAATTAACAGGAGTAACATTAGATAACTTACAAAAAAAATATAAAGATGAAATAGAAGCAGGTGAAGACAATGAATATACAGAGTTTTCAGATAAACTAATGCGTGCTAGGCATAACTTAAATAAAAATGAAGGTCTTTTACAAAATAAATTAACATCAATGGTTTATGATGTTAATAGAAAGGGTGGATATATGAGTGAAAAATTATTTGCTTCTCTTGAAACACAAATGGATATGGGATCTAGAGGTGGTGCATTAGCTTCTTGGTTTACACATTTACGTAATTCAAATCATCCTTTAATTTCTTTGTTTTCACAAGTATTAGATAAAGTTGATACTAATGTTATAAAAGAAAGAAGAGAGTTAGAATCTAAAGTAAATAAAGTAACAAAGGAATTGGTAAAATGGGGTGAATCAAAAGGATTATCTGGAGTAAAAATATATAAAGATATATTAACTGAAAATGATAAATTAATTTTTAAATATACTAATTATAAAAAAGAAATATTCCCCGATTATTCTGACCCAAAAAATAAATCAAAAAATATTAAATGGTTTAACGAAAATTTTGAACGTGTTGGTGTTAAAAATGATATATTTCAAGCAAGATTAAAAAGATTTAAAGAACATTTTGATAGCACTTCTGTTGGTAAAGATGGAAAAGTTGATAAAAAACTAGCTAAAGAAAAATTAGATAGATGGAAAAATAAAAATGATGTAGAGTATAATGATGGTAATAATGATGCATGGAATAATGTATATGTTCAAGGACTATTAACACCTAAAAACCCAGAAGAATATTATACTGAAGAATATAAAAACTTATTAAGAGGTGAAAATAAACCCCTTCTTAATTTTTATAATATGTATACGGAACAAATGAATACATTAGCAGTTTTAGCTGATTTTCAAATAGGTGAAAATTGGCTTCCTGAGATAAGAAAAGATATGATTGATACCATGGTTCAGGATGGTTATATTACGGGCTTAAAACAGCAATATGAGAACGTTAAAAATGCTATAAAGGTAGTTGATGCCGATGATGGATTTCAACAAGTACAAACTGATGGTTATTTAGGTAGTCGTAAGGTTCCAATATTTTTTACTCACTCTGTCGGTAAAGGAAATAAATCATTAGATTTATCTAAATCACTTATGATATTTTCTGATTTTGTTCATAAATATAAAGGACATAAAGATAATGAATATGCAATACTTGCAATGAGAGAGTTACTTGCAAATACAACAGGTGTTAAACAAACAAAAGGAAAACTTGGATTATTTAAAACTGCTGCGAGAGATGAAGCTAATAACATTTTAAAAAGTAAAGACAATAATGCAGAGATGTTAAAAGCATTTGATAAATGGATAAAATTTTATATATATGGTGAGAAGAAACAAGATGGTAGTGCAGCTGCAAATAAAGTAGTTGACACCATGGTAGGAATATCTAGTTATAAATCAATTGCATTAAACATGTTATCAGCATCAGCTGGACATGTAAATGCTGAAGCTCAGTTAAATTATTTAGCAAAAAAAGCTAATTATTTTAGTAGAGATTCATTAAGTAAAAGTCGTAAAGATCAAAAAAGATTTAAAGCATTATTAGAATCTTTTAGAAAATCTACAAAGGATACGGAGAAAGTAGAATCTAAAATGTTATTTGCAGCAATGTTTTTTGAAATGGCTCAGGAAAGTTTAACATATGAAAAAGCTAATTCTGTATCTGCTTCCACTATGAGAAGTACAATGAAAAAAGATTTTGCGTATTTTATGCAGCGTTGGTCTGATGATGTAATTGATAATACTACATTAGGTGCAATGATGAGAGATTATGCAATTGATCCTACTACTGGACATGCTCAACCTATTTACAAATTAAAAGAATTTTATAAAAATAATCCAAAATATAAAAATACAGAATGGAAATCATTATGGGATAGTATAATAATGCATGGAAAAGATCTTCCTGATAGTTTAACCTCTGAACAAAGAGATAAATTAGATATGTCTAAAGGACCTGTTATAATTAATCAGCATACCGGTGAAATAATGGGGGATAAAACATTTACTGATTTTAGACGTAAGGCTAAAGAAGTAGTAAGCAGAGCTAAAGGTAATATGTCAAATGCAGATACAGCATTATATAAAACTTATGCTGTTGGTAGATTATTAATGCAGTATAGAGGATGGATTCCTTCAACAGTTCTTGAAAGAGTTAAATCAGAACAATATAATTTAACAATGGAACAATTTGAAGTTGGTCGTTGGGTAGCTGCTCAAAAAATGTTACTTCGTAGAGTAGATAGCAAATGGAAACAATTTTTAATACAGGTTATACCTTTTGTAGAAGCTGATTTTAGTGAAAATACATCAACTGATATATTGGATGAAATGACACCAATGCAAATTAAGTATAGACAATTTATTGCGGATAATCCACATCTTGAACCAGACAAAGATAATCCAAGTATTGATCAAATAAGTTATGAAGAATATTATAATACTTACGTTGGAGAACTTAAAATACTTGCTAAAGAAATACAAACATACTTTGCTATATTGGGTGTCAGTATGTTATTTTTAATGGCAGGTGGAGATGATGAATATAAAGAAAATCCCTTAATAAGGGGTTTGTTAGAATTAATTGATCGAATTTTATTAGAATTAGGTTTCTTTTTACCAGCACCAGGTGTGGGACTTGGTGAAACAATGCAATTAGTTACTAGAAAACCAGCTGCAAGTGTTGATGTAATAACTTCTGGTGGGAAATTAATTACAAATACATTTACTGAACTTTTTGATTTTATAAGTGGAGTTGAAAGTGATGAAAAACGTGTCCTTGACCTTACTGGTCCTTTTGAATTAGAATTTGTTACTAAAAAAGATAAAACTTCTAAAGGATATTATTTCCATCAATGGCTACCACCACTTAAATTAGGTAATAAACTATTTGGTTTTTATGATGATAGTGATGCAAGGGAAACTTGGTATGATTATGTAACAGGTGAAGACTTTGTAAAATAAGATAGTATGAGTAAACAACTTAACGAACTATTAGATAAAGAAGGTAATTTAATTAGTCCTATTCTTCCCAGTGAAATTAAAAACTATCTTATAGATATTGATGGAACTATAACGGATGATGTTCCCAATGAAGAACCTGAACGTATGGCTACATGTAAACCATATTCTGATGCATTAGAAACATTAAATAAATGGTATGATGAAGGGCATCGTATTTGTTTCTTTACTTCAAGAACAGAAGAACATCGTATTGTTACTGAAATTTGGCTTGATTTTTATGGTTTTAAATATCATAGTTTACTTATGGGTAAACCACGTGGCGGTAATTATCATTGGATAGATAATCATATAGTAAAAGCAACACAATTTAAAGGTAAGTTTACTGATTTAATTTCAAAAGAAAAAACAATAGAAGTATTTAAAGATTGAATATGAAAAAGATTTTCAAAGAATATATAGATACATCATCTAAAGAACTTTGGGTTGATGGTGTACTATCTAATTTCTTATATGGTTTTTTAGGAGCAGCTGTGGTTGTATCTATAACAGTAAGAATTGATATAGCGGTTTTCTTAGCTTATTTATCATATTATTTCTTTTTGGGTAAAATAGTAAATAGACCAAAATATGTTACTGATTTAGGTAAATTTATTGTATTTCCCATACCAACAGCAGTTGGTGCTTTTACTGGGTATAAGTTAGCTCCTCATATAATTAATTTTATTTTATAAGGGGTAAAATTGATTTATTAAAGGTAAATTTAGTTTATTTAATTTAACTAAGGGTAAAACTAATTTAAGATAATCTTAGACCTGAAAAGGTCTAAAAAAAAGGACATTGAAAATTAATTCAATGTCCTTGTGTTTTTATAGTTAGTTAGTTATAATTTTAAGTTATTATCATTGCTATTACTATCCCAACAAATAAGCCAAATATAAGACAAATTAACTCATGTGAATTTACTTCTTTTTTTAAAATCCATATTAAAGTTTTATTTAATTCAGTAGCATTACTACAATCTTTATGTATTTTAATACTTTGACTGATATCAGTTATATATAAAACTTTATTTTCAATATTAAATTCTAACCATAAACCTTTGGCTATTTTTTTATAATAAGTATTATTATTTCCTACAAATCCATGTGATTCTAATATTTTTTTCATTTATTATCTATTTCATCTTTTCTACCCTTTTCTAGTTTATTAAATAAGTCTTTAAGTATATCATTAAGTCCTTCATCATGGATGATAATAGTATATGGTTCATCAAAGGGATACCAATCATCTATATCATTAAAATCATCAAAATATTCTTCCTTATTAGTTTGCTCATATATTTCACTGCATCTACTCTCACCAATATTATTTTCAGTAGGTTCTACAGGTGCTCGTCCGCCTTTTTCAAGTGTAATTAATTTTTTATATTGATTATTACTTATTGTTACATAGGAATAATGTTCTAACCCTTTAACTTTTTTTCTTAAAAAAGGAAATAATTTAAAATGAGCATGATGTATTTTCTTTTTATTATTTAAAAAACTAATAGATGCAAAACTTTTACAGTATGTATTTACTTTTATTTTCTTACTCATGTCTGTTATTTTTAGAGTTATTTAAAGTTTAATGTTATTTATCTACAAAAGTAATAGAGTGTCTAAAAACACTAAAATATTGAGAATTAAGGTAATAAAAAAGCAGTACTTTAAATAGTACTGCTTTAATTTAATAAAAATATGTCAATTAATAGTTATAATAAATTTATTCCTTGTTCTTTACTTCTGTTAAAATAGTATCAGTATTTACTATTGAAGTATCAATTCCAGATCTAGACACCTGTTCAATTTCTAATTCTATAAAATTAACTTGAGGTTCAATATCAGTACATGATTGACTTATAATAAATCCTAATGTAGCAATGGTAAATATAATAAATAATCTTTTCATTTTAATAATTATTATAGTAATTTAATATTCATTTGATCTGCATGTTCTTTTACTTTATCGGACCAGATACTTACTTGTACTTCTCCAATATGTTTCTTTTGTAATAATAACATTACTAATCTTGATTGTCCTATTCCTCCACCAATACTTTGAGGCAGTTCACCCTTCAGTAATTGTTTATGAAAATATAAGTCTTTTCTATCCGGACAACCTTCAATTTCCAATTGTCTTTGTAAAGATGTTTCATCAACTCTTATACCCATTGAAGATATTTCAAAAGCACTATTTAAAATAGGATTCCAAACCACAATATCACCATTTAATCCTTTTAATCCATCTTCTGTCGGTGTAGACCAATCATCATAATCTGGCGCTCTTCCATCGTGTTTTTTACCATTTGCCAAAGCACCTCCTATACCTATAATAAATACAGCACCAAATTCTTTAGCCACTATATTCTCTCTTTCTTTAGGTGTTAGATCTGGATACTTTTCAAGTAATTCTTCTGTGTGAATAAATTTAATATGTTGAGGTAAGAACTGTTTAAATTCATTAAATTGATTATATAGCCTCTTAGCAGTTCTTTTTAACGCAGTATATATTTCATTTACTACTTCTCTTAATTTATCTAGAGATCGCTCATCTTTACTTATATGTTTTTCCCAATCAAATTGATCCACATAAATGGAATGGATAGCAGACATTTCCTCATCTGGGCGAAGTGCACGCATATCGGTAATAATACCTTCACCTTCAGGGATATCATATTCTTTTAATCTTAAACGTTTCCATTTGGCTAATGAATGAACCACTTCAGCCTGTTGCTCATTCATGTCTTTTATTGGAAAACTTACTGGACGTTCAACTCCATTTAAATTATCATTAACACCTGTTCCTTTTAATACTACTACAGGAGAAGATACTTTTGTTAAATTTAAGTTATAACATAATTCTTTAATAAAAGTACTCTTTATTAATTCAATTAGTTTTTCGTCATTTAATTTAGTTGTCAATTATTTGTTTTTTAATTGTTATTTATACTTTATTATTTTTTATTACATTTCTCTTTTACAGCTTTTTTTAAATTATCATCAGCAATTTTTTTAGCTGCCGCCTTCATTTCATTTAGCAAATATTTTTTAGCCGCGTCCTTATCATCATATAATCTTATTTGCTGGTCAATGGGAGATGTAACCTTAAAACGATTTCCAGGTAGAGTGATAATTTTATCTTCTAGTACATCATCCGCGGCATCAATTGCATTATCTTCTTCAACATCAGTAGATGTAATATCCTCAGCATAATAATTTGGAAAACTCATTTTACCTGTATTAACTCTTAATTTTACTGATGCTCTAGACATAGCAACATAATTAAGTGCATTCATTTCAGTATTAAATACTTTTCCATCTATTAACAGTTTTGTTTTATTTAAGAATTCATGAGCTGTAGTATTAGCTAAATCAAAATAAACATTTGGCACTGTTAAACCTTGAGATTTATGTATAGTAATTGCATATCCATAATCTATTCCTTTATCAAATGTTAATTTTCTCTTTTTTAATTCTTTAAGATGTAATTCCTGTAGAGAATCACCTTTAGAAGTCTTTTTAAAACTATTAATATTAACCATTTTATTTATTTTAAAGTCATATACATAATCATCACCAAGTTCTATACGTGTAAGGGCATGCGTTATACCTGCTAATTCTTTAAAGTACCTCCAATTAAATGCATTATTTTTGAAGGCTTCTTTATAAAGATCATTTATTTTTTTAAATATGGCAGAAACTCTTTCATTATTATCGTTAAATTCAGCATCTGTTAAATTAAATTTTAATGAATCATTGGGAGACAATTGATAATAATTTGTTATTGTTGTTTCTTTTACCCCTGTAACTTTTAATTTCTTTAATTCTTTTAATAATTGACTTTTAACAGTAATTACTTTTACTCCCTGAAACCCAGAATCGTCTTGAATATCAGTAATAGTATATTTAATAGCATTAGTAAAATCACTATTAGTTAATTGTTTATTTTGATAACCAATATAACCTATAACTTTATCACCTACTTTTGTTATAGTAGGTTTACCTAATTTTTTTCTAACTAATTCATTTAATTGTTTTACTCTTTCATTTGTATATGCAATAATAACTGTATCTTCTTTTTGAGTGTCATTATCTTCCTTAAAGTCTTTTAGATATTCACTTTGCCATTTCTCTTCTTTTTGGAATTTAATAGTTTTATGATCAGGAACAGAACGTTCAACATATCCTGTATCGGTATGCATTCGACTTAATAAATCTAAGTGAGGACCTTCCTTCTGTCTATAAACAGTTGTTAATATTGATTTATTTTTATTAGTTCCACTAAAAATAGAAGCTAGATGTTTTGGTTCTGGGTCTTTTCCTTTTTCTTTTTTTACAGTTTTACCAACATAAGGTATTTGGGCTGCATCTCCCATAAAAATAAGTTTAACATCAAAAGAACTTGCAGCTTCTTTTAACGTTTCAATATCCACATTACTAAGCATTGAAGATTCATCAACTATATATAAACGATTTTTAAAATCTTTTAATAGACTTGTAATTTTAAATGTAAATTCAAAATTGAAATCAGGACCTCCATCAGTATCATCAAGAGGTTCACGAGTTGAACTATTTACAGTTGCCGGTAGTGTTGTATTACCTAATTTAGCAGTTGTTAAAGCTAAATATGCAGCTGCAGAGTTTGTTGGAGCAGCATAAGCAACTGTAAAGTTACGATTATTTAATTTCTTTTTTAAATATCTTTCTAATAACCCTATTATTGTTGTTTTACCTGTTCCTGCTTTACCTTCTATAGTCCAGTCTATTTTATTTGGATCTTTTGTAAATTCAATTACGTCTATTAATGCTTGCTGTTGTTCAGCACCTAATTTAAAATTAGTATCAATTGTAACACCATCATATGTAAATACGGCTTTGCTTTTTAAAGTAATATCCGTCCAATACTCATTAACTAATTGCTCTTGTGAAATTCCTTGACTAGCAAGGTTACCAAGTAAGATTGTAGCTAATGCATCATTTAGAACTGAGTCACTTAGTTGATATTTTTCAACAGCCATTTCAGCACCTTTCTTATCTTTTAACATTTCATCTATTGTTTTAAAGTCAGAAGGGTCTATTTTAGCTTTCATTAATCTTTGTATTTCTTCAGCATGAGCTTTATTTTTTATTAATCCCTTTCCTTTTAATTCTTTAAATGCATTAAACTTTACAGTTCCTATATCGTTATTAGATTGTTCTTGACTAACTTTGGTAAGTTCAGTAGAAGATTCAGTAGAAGATTGCTTCGCTAATTCTAATATTGCTTTTTTATCTCCATTATCATCATCATTTTTCCATACTTCTTGTATTTTTTTAACATCAATAGATATTACTTTATTATTACCAGTTACTATATAATGTAATTTTTTCTTTTCAAAATAAACTATAGGGGCTTTGAAACCAAGTGATTTTAAATTTTTAGGAGATACAGATTTTTTAGATTCTGTTCCTTGTTTAGTAGGATTATATATTTGTACTGTATTATTATCATTTTGTTTAACAACTATATAAGGTACAGTTTCATATTCAACATATTGTCCTATTGCAGTTACGTCTCCTAGTTCAGTATCAACTACAGGCAAACCTTTATATGTTTCAGTTTGTGGTTGAGTAAATGTTTTTTCATAAACATCCCTAATAGCTTGTTTACCTGCTTTTGTAATGTTTCTAGATCCTATTCCTGCAAAATTTTTAGTTAATGTAGGTGTTTCTAAAAGTTCTATTGGTCTATTAGATAAATTTTTATCTAATAAAAACCATTTATTAGTCTTTGTATCAAATACGTTAATTGGTTTATTATTTTCCCAAGCCATAGCAACTGCCCATCCTGTTCCTCCTCCTACAATAGGAGTTTTTGTATTTTCTAATGGAGCTATTGCAAACACAGCATCTGCATTTTTAACTTGAAACCAATTTCTTGCTAAAAGATTAATAGTACTTTGTTTACTAGGTTTTTTTCCTAACACCTTAGCAGCTTTATTCATTTCAACAACACCTTCTTGAACTTGAGCATTTGTCAATAAAACATTACCTTTTGGAGTTTTAGCACCATAGTAGTAATGTTTGTGAGAAGTTTGTCCAAATTCTTTACCTACAGTATCAAACACACTATCTGCTCCTAAAGCTCCTCCTGAATGATTAGTATATTCTGCAGGATTTGTATCCTCTTTTTCAGCTTTCACTATACTAAGATCTTCAAATGTTACTATATATCGACTGTCTATCCACATAGTATTATTAATTCCTTTATATCCTTTTTCTTTAAGTAATTTAAAAAATTGATTTTGTTTTACCAGTCCCTCGGGAGAATTATCTAACATATTGAACCATTTACCAGTATTATGATAATCTTTACTTTTAATATCCTGATACTCTTTTGAATCTGTATCTATTAAATTGGTTGTATCTATTGTTACTTCTCTTACATTTTCTCCATAAGTAGCAGCTTCTAATTCATCAACTGCAAAGTAATTAACTCCTCTGCTATCTAAAGTATCATCATACCCTTGATAAACTGTCATACTTGTTTGTTCAGGTTTAGTATAAACTAATTCATATTCTAACTGCCAAGCTTTATCTAATTTATGTTTAACATTTTTATTAAAATACTCAGTACTCCAACCTTCAAGTTCAGACCATTGTTCAGCAGTTTTACCACTCCCTTTTAATTTATGTAAGGGTTTAGTTACCCTAGTTTGTACAATTTCCCCATTAGCACCTTTCCAATCAATAATATCTCCGACTTTTGCTGTTTTCCAATATTCAAAACTAGGACTATCTTCATATCGAGTTGTAGCAGTTCTCCATCCTTTTTTTATAGCTTCTATTGTAGTTTTAACAGCATGAAAATCATGTTGATTACCATCATAACTATAAGTCATTTGACCTTTAAAGTTGCTTTTTTGTTCTGCTTTTAATTTTTCGATTTTAGGTTCTACTGGCATACCTTCTTCTAAAGGCATTACTCTTCTCATAGTAATTGAAATTCTAGCATCTCCTGCTTTAATAGTACGGTTTTCATTTTTAATAAAAATTTCTGGTAAGAAACCATTGGTTGGCTTGGCAAAAGTTCTATGGTATGCTCTTCTATTTTTTCCCTGCAATCCGAAGATATAAGAATCTCCTGGGCTTAAATGTATGGCCTTTTCCTTTCCTATTCCTTGTGTTTCCTTATATCCAGGGGAGATAACAAAATTACCATCACCTCCTATATTTGTAACTAGTACTGGATAGTTAATAGCATCTTTACTTTCATTTCCATCACTATGTGTAGAAATGGCAGTGTCAACTTCATACAAATTAATAATAGCTCCGTCATAATTTGTAGTATCTACTCCAGTAGCTTTAGTCATTAGCTCTCTTAATCTAATTGATATTGGACCTAATGGTTTACCATTTATAGAAGCTTCATAATACCCATACTTACTTCTACTACCAGGATCTATTAAGTTTGGTATATATAATACTTCAAGATTTGGATTATTCTCAACATAGTCCCATCTTAATCCTAAACCTATCATTATATTTGCATCCCATCCCATGTTTGTTACAGCTCCTTGTTCTTCTAAATAAGGTTTAAGTATATCAAACAATTCTAATTGTTCTGCTTTTGTAATAGAATTTCTTATTACTTCAACTCCATCTATAATTTGTTCACGTACAGGTACAGACTCTGTTTCAACTGTAGACGAAGG
>TARA_R110000851_G_scaffold277764_1_pt1 | contig 13870 bp, 10 predicted proteins | sample TARA_R110000851 | Tara Oceans TARA_R110000851 (sample SAMEA4397627) | marine metagenome | biome: Polar Biome; feature: [DCM] deep chlorophyll maximum layer (ENVO:01000326); material: water (ENVO:00002006), including particulate matter (ENVO:01000060) such as... | depth 17 m | reverse complement strand
GGCTTTATTGCAGCGGAAAACGAATCTCGACGACGCTCTTCTGAGACTGATGATGTAAGGCAGAAAAATTCTGAGGGTAGGAAGGGAGCGGCTAACTTTAGCCGTGTCCCTCACCATAATAAGCACCTGTCCAAAGGTGACGAAAAAGATGCCCGAAAAAAGTATCGAAAGCGCCAGAAGGAAAGAGCGGAAAAGGAAAAGAAGGAAGATAAAAAAAGTTGACAAAATAGGCTTATGTTTGGTATCATTATAGTTTAGATGGACTCCCTTAATCGGCCCCATCGCATAGTAGGATACATTACCAATGCCCCATTATGGTTATATAGACCGGCCTCTTCGCAGACTTCCCGGTTTAAAGACCTCTTATGGCTTCCAGCGGGATGTAAGTTTAATTTTTTATTACTCTCACATGGAGGCTTAAATGTCTACCTCAATTAACAATGCGTTTATTACTCAATACGAGCGAGACGTACATGATGTATTTCAGCGAGATGGTTCAGTGCTTAAACCCACAATCCGTTTCAAATCTGATGTAGTTGGATCTGTTGCAACCTTTCAAAAAATCGGAAAAGGTACTGCTACCACAAAAGCTCGACACGGTACTATCACTCCGATGAACCAAACTCACACCGCAGTTTCTACCACGCTGGCTGATTTCTATGCTGGTGACTGGGTAGATAAACTCGACGAAGCTAAAATCAACATCGACGAGCGTATGGCTATTGCTCGTGGTGGTGCTAAAGCTCTCGGTCGAAAAGTGGATAGCCAGTTATTGGACATCCTCGATTCAACCTCTCAAACAACTGTAACTTTAACAGTTACTACTTCCGCTCAAGTTCGTAATGGTCTCCTCGATATGGTTGAAGCCATGATCGTTAATGACGCTTACGAGCCGGGTAACATGTATGGTGTTATGTCTCCCCATTTATGGGCTGCTGCTTCTACCATTCCAGAGTTCGCCAGTTCCGATTATGTCGGCGGTGACGGACTCCCATTCAACGCTGGAGCGCCCGTAGGGATGTTCAAACGTTGGGGTCAAGTTCTTTGGACGGTACATTCTGGCGTTCCGAACGTCGGTACGTCTACCTCCAAGATGTTTATCTGGAACAAAGACGCAGTTGGATACGCGGCTGGTAAAACTCCTGCGAATCTTGCTGGTGCTGGCAAAGAAACATCTGTCGGCGCAGACATCACTTGGCATGGCGACCGTGCGGCTCACTTTGTGAACCACGCGATGTCCGGCTCTGCTGTATTAATAGATGATGCTGGTGTTATTGAGGGAACCCTCAACGATACTTCGGCTCTTCCTGTTTCCTAATTTTTCGGGGGCTTAACGGCCCCCGGATTATTTTTAACTTTATACCGAGGACGATTAAATGGCATATATACCGGGAAATTTAGTCCAGACGAGTAATGGGAACGGCTACTCGACCTATCGTTATGATAGTTTGGAAGCCACCACTCTCGTGGACATAGACGGGTACTTTAACAACACGGACGACGATCTCAATATGGCTGCTGGGGATCTTATTCTCGTAGTTGATTGGGCGACCGCAGTTCGCACGGGAACGATCTCAACTTGGGGTTTTCTCATGGTCATGGCGGTTGACGCTGATGGTGTTGTTGATCTGGCTGAAGCATTGCTGGGTACAGTAACCAACACTGACTAACTGATTTCTGGTAACGAAGTTCGCTTCGTTACCAGATTTTCTTTTTACCAAAACAGGAGAACCAGTATGATTAAGGCGAGAACTAACAACCTCAATAAGCCAGAAGATGGTAACTACGGGAAAAACTTTAACTATATATGCAAAGACCACGACGTAAAGACGTGTTTTAAGCCCGGATTTTTTGATACCCTAACGGGTAACTTCATGGCTGGCGACACTATTAGGTGCCTGAAGATTGAAAAGGAACGGGTTTTGGCTATGTGCGACGGAGTTGTTCTGGAAACGCGGGTGAACGGCAACGTTAGAACCGTAGATTTTAGAGCTACAAGCGACGTGGTAGATTTTTCTGAGAGTCTGAGCCTCGAAGAGCCAGAAGAAGAAGATACCCCCGATGCCCCTAAATATATCAAGGAAGATGGCACTGTCAAGTGGAACCTCGGCAGGAAGGTATATCAAGTTGTAGTTAATGGGGAAGTAGTTTACGAGACACCTGAAAAACAATTGGCACAACAAATAGCTCGTGGTGATCAGCCTGTTCCGGTCGCTGCATAAGGAGTAAGCATGGCAAGTGAGACCGATATCGCTAACGTGGCACTACGCCTAGTTGGTGGAACTCGAATAACATCCCTTACCCAAGGCACACCGAACGCAAACGCTGTTCAGGATCTTTATAGCATTATACGCGACGAGTTGATGGAGTTCCCGTGGAACTTTGCCACGAAGCGTGTACAGTTAGCTAAATCCACCACAGCCCCCAGTTTTGGCTACGACAATGCCTTTTCGCTCCCAGCGGACTGGATTTTCACTATATCTGTTCACGATAACGATGCCAGTTCTGGCACTATGGACTATCGTCACGAACAGGTTGGGTCACAAAACGTGATCGTAACCGACGTGGAATCTGCTTATTTGGTTTACACCTACCAAGAACAAGACCCAAATATTATGACACCGGCGTTCAGAAGAGCGTTGGCCTCTGCATTGGCTCGTGACTTGGCTATTACAGTAGCAAATTCCAATGTACTAGAAGATCAGCTTGGAAAACGTGCAATCAAAGATTTAGCCAGAGCTAAATCACTGGATGCTATGGGTTCGTTCCCTGAACCCCGCCCAAGAGGTTCGTGGGCAAACTCCCGTAATCGCTCTGGTTCTGGGTACTCTAACTAATGCCAAAAGTACACCCACTAACCCCCTCTATGAATACGGGGGAACTATCCCCCAGACTGTCTTCTCGGGTAGATTTTAATAAGTACCCAAGTGGAGTAGAGACGCTAGAAAACTTTATAGCTCTACCTGAAGGTGGAATTCAGCGCAGATCTGGAACTAGATTTGTTGCTGCTACTAAGACCGGGGCTACAGTAAAATCACGCCTGAAGAAGTTTGAATTTTCAACAACACAAAATTACGTCTTGGAAATGGGCGCTGGCAACATGCGATTCTACCGGAATCAGGGCCAGATAGTCATTCCTAACATAACAGCGGGAATAGCCAATGGCACATTCCCATCAGGTATTGCCTCTTGGACAGACAACTCAGGCGCCGGATCTTCTATTTCGCATGATGCAACTAATGAGCGTCTGAACTTGGCGTCCAATGGGACGACCAAAGCTGAAGCAGAGCAGCAGATCACAAATGCTTTAGCCGCAGAACACATACTACAGTTTCAGGTTATTGGTGCTCCGGGCGACTATGTTATTTTCAGCGTAGGCACGTCCACTGGTGGAACGCAGCTTGTAGATACGTTTACTGCCGAAGTGGGCTACCACGGGTATTCTTTTACAACCACGGCAGCAAATTTCTTCGTAAGATTCCAGCAAGAACTCGGTAAGACTGTCCAGATAGACGATATTGCACTCTTGGATGACCAGCCTATGGAGATTAAGACCCCATACGCTGAAGCGGATCTTTACGAAATAGAAGGGCCACAATCGGCTGATATTTTGTATATGTTTCACGGGTCTTACCCAACATACAGATTAGAACGACGAGGTAACACAACGTGGTCTCTTATTGAAGTCCCGTGGCAAGATGGCCCGTGGCTTCAAGAAAATTCTACGGCAACAACTATGAATCCGTCGGCGGCAACAGGGTTTGGTATAACTGTTACGGCGTCTACCATAGCAGCAGTTAACGGCGGGGTAGGTTTTCAATCAACTGACGTGGGCCGGTCGATCAGGATAAGCGACTCAAGCCCAGTTAATTGGGGATGGGGGGTGATCACCGCAGTGGGAAGTACGACATCTGTCACGGTAGATGTCGAAAGAACATTCGGAACAACTACCGCAGAAACTAAATGGAGGCTTGGCTCATGGTCAGCAAACACAGGATACCCATCAACCGGAGCATTTTTTGAGCAGAGACTATACGCAGCAGGGAACACGAATCAGCCGCAAACGTTCTGGGCGTCGCAGACGGGGGACTTCGAAAACTACTCACCCGATAGCGACCCAACAACCGGAACTTGGGATGAGACTGTGGAAGATGACGACTCTCTTGATTTCTCTATTAGTGCTGATAATGTTAATGCTATCAGATGGATGTCAGCGGGGGAGGATACCTTGTCCATCGGCACAACCGGCGGAGAATGGATACCCTCTTCTACAGGATCGGTTATAACCCCATCCGATATTACAGTAAGACGACAGACCACACATGGATCTGCACAGATTGCACCTGTCCGAGTGGATAATATCGTGCTGTTCGCTCAGCGGGCAAAACGCAAGATTAGAGAATTTGGATTTACTTTTGAGACTGATGGGTACCAAGCCTTCGATATGACTCGCTTGGCCCAGCATATTACTCAGAGTGGAATCATAGAAATGGATCATGCAGAAGAGCCGGACTCACAGGTTTATGTGGTACGCGGCGACGGTCAGCTTCCGTCCATGACGTTTCGAAGGCAAGAAGACGTTGTAGGATGGGCAAGACATATAATGGGAGGCTCATTTTCTACGGGAGCTTCAGTAGTAGAGAGTGTAGCTATCATCCCCGGTGCTAGTGCTGTTGGGCAAACACATGATTCAACTTCACGAGATGAGGTCTGGGTACAAGTTAAGAGAACCGTAAATGGTGCCACCGTTCGATACATAGAATTTATAGAGAGACAATACGATGACGATCAAGACGAAGAAGATGCTTTTTATGTTGATTCTGGTCTTACATACGACTCATCCTCCACGTCTAACCTAACAGGACTGGCCCATTTAGAGGGTCAGCAGGTCAAAGTGTGGGCCGATGGCGCACTACAGGCCGATAAAACTGTTACCAGTGGCGGAATAGCCTTAGATATCCCCGCTTCGGTTGTACAGGTCGGGCTAGGATACACTCACACGCTCAAAACTCTTAAAATTGAGGGCGGAAATCCCGCAGGAACTTCTGTAGGTCGAATAAAGAGAATCAACGGGATTACATTCGTAGTCTTGTTCAGTCACACCATTGAATACAAGGTTGATGAAAACTCCGCATTTATCAAATCAGACTTTAGAGACGTATCCGATCCAATGGATTCGGGAACCCCCATATTCACAGGAGAACATTTTGTAGAGCTAGAGGGTAATTGGGAGTCAGATCCACGGCTATGGGTACAGAGCGACGATCCAAGTCCCTTCACCCTTTTGGCTATTGCTCCAGAGGTTAAAATAAACGCATCCATATAGGACAAAATAGGCGACATTATGTTAAGATATATTGACTGGCCTGATAGGTTAAGTGGCTTCTTAAAGAAAAGACACAACACCCCCTTTACATGGGGAAAATCAGACTGTTGTTTGTTCGCATTTGACGCTGTTCAAGTCATAAACGGATCAGATCCGGCCCACTTTTTTAGGGGCAAGTATAGTACGATGAAAGAAGCGTTTAAACTCATAAAGAACTTCTCAGGTGGTGGCGTTGAAGAAACTGTGGAAAAGATTTTTGTGGATATGGGATGTAAGCGTGTTTCTATGCGGGACGCGAATTCGGGCGACGTGGTGCTCATGGATGTCGAAAATGTGCACCCGGAAGCACATGGATTGACCGCTGGAATTGTATACGATAAAACGATGGCTATAGCCCAAGGCACAAACGGGCTGGTCTACGTTGATAAGCCTGACATTAAGGCGGTGTGGGCTATATGAATAACGATAACGCACAAATTTCAAACTGGCCCGTCGTCACAGGATGTCACAGGGTATCAGAAGGTTGTAATAGCTGTCCGTCCTACTGGGAGTACGAAGCTGAAGGAAAAAGCTACGAACCCGTAGAACACCCGACAGTACTTGATACACCGCTTTTAAATTCCGAACCAACCCACTACGAAGTGGCTTTTGGCTCGGACTTATTTCATGCGGACGTAACGCTTAATTTTCAGAAATTAGTTTTTGAAGTGATGAACAAAGCCGACTGGCACACCTTTTCAGTTGGAACAAAAAGAATAGGTCGAGCACTGATCTACAGTTCATCCCTCAAATGGTCAGATAACATCGTATGCACCGTACCTATCGAGTCTGGTAAGTATGAGTGGAGAATTGATTTGTTGAGACGTATGCCAGCTAAAACAAAAGTCATTTCTATAGTGCCCATTCTTGGGCCATTTAGTAGTGACTTGGATTTAAGTGGCATAGATGCGGTAGGTGTAAAAGAAGAAACGTGGGGTTACAAAAGACCCGCCGATCCCGCATGGAAAAAAGATATTCAGCGTCAGTGCTTAGAGCAAGAGATATCTTTTGGCGACTCCGCAGTTAGCTACATTAAAGAGGGACAGGAGCAATATGCAATCTAAACATCTAAATGATTTCTGGCCTTGTCCAGAGGTCGAAACTATATTCAGTAACTGTTACTGCTTTGGTCTGGCTACTACAGCCGTTTTTGCCACTACCGCTGGTACGGTAGCCGCAAACATGGCCCTAGTTGGCACTCTGGTAAGTGTTGTAGGTGTAATATCTCAGGGTCAGACTGCCGCTGGTAATGCAAGATTTCAAGGCCAAGTGGCTGGACAGAACGCCGAACTGGCACGACGCGACCAAGTAAGATCAGAACAGCAAGCCAAAATTGATGAAGATGCGTTCAGACGAACCAAAAGTTTTGAATCCGCCAGACGTTTTGCCGCTAGAGGCAAGACAGGTACTCTATTTAATCAAGGGTCATACGCGGCTGCTGAGAACGCTATAGCTGGCGAAGACGAGTTAGACGCCCTACGACTAAGAAATAATTTTGCAGTGAGAACTTCTGGGTTTGGTTTAGAGGCGCAGTCCGCGACCGCACAAGCCGGACTTTTCGGGGCTAAAGCTAAACAAGCCGGACAGAGTGCTATGTTTAGTGCCGGGTCGCAACTTTTTAGTGGTGCCAGCACCATTGGGAAGCAAGAGCTTAATACAAAGAAATTCCCCTCTATTAGAAGTTAAAACATTAAGCATCCACTAGGAAATAGATAATGACATTTACATTTGAAGAAGTCGCAGGGAAGAGAGCCAAACGGGGGGGAGGAACCCCCCAGCCAGTGAACACCCGCACTCCAAGCCCTCCCGCACCACAAGGGGGATTTAGAGCCGGAAATAGAGTGCAACTCGCAGCCAACTTCGATGGGCAGGGAAAAGGCATAACGGATTTCGGCAGCGCAATCACCAAGCAAGGTCAAGACATTCTTTCATTGGCGGAAGCGCGGGAACAGGCAATATTTGAAGGCGAGTTGAAGATAAAGGATAAGCAGGATAAGAACGCTACCAACGAACTTGTGGATGTTTTTGATTCCTTCACGACAAATAGTTTGAGCAACGCTGACACCTCTTCCCTAGACTTTTCTAACGGAACAGTAGTCCAGCAGTTCAACAAAACAATTGCTGACGAAGCTGAGAAAGCCTTAAACGACCCCCGCGCTAAAGATATGTCCGCGACCGCACGTCTGGATTTAGAAGACCGCATCAGAGCAACCGTGCAAAAGTCTCAAGACGCTGCAAACGGTCGTAGCTTGACGATTCTAAACCACAAAGGCGAAAACAGATTTAACACAAAAGCTGCAAACCTGCAAGATGAGACAGCGGTCAATAAGATATTTGATGAAGGGGGAGATGCCACCCAGTATTTCATAAACTCTTTTACAGCCTTGGCTGAGCAGTCCATCGGCTCCGTTGATTTCAAAACGCAAGCTAAATTTCAGCGAAATGCCTTGCAGTTGGCTCAAAATACCGTGTTTAATTATCACATGCGGAACAACGAAATAGATGAGGCTGAAGATACTTTGGAGGACGGTAAGTTTGATGCTGTGGACGGGTCTATCACAAATCAGGCTAACCACAAAAGAATACGAGACGCTCGTAGTGCCCCAACAGTAGTACGGTGGGACAGCACAAATAATAGAAACATCAACATATCTCAAGCAGAGGCCGATAAAGATCCAAATCGGTACATGCCTAAGAAGGATATGACTAAAATTGATAATCTAAACTCCTACCGACGAGAGCTAGCCGCCAACGCGGCACTTCCTGAAGGAGATCCATCGCGGCTAGAGAGCAGCCAGTTGGCACAAACCTTTGGCATTGAGAAGACAGAGCAAGATAAAGTGGACTCCGAGGTGGCGGCTATGGTAGCCAAATCCAAGGTATTAAAAGAACCAGAAGAGCAGAAGAAGTTGTTAGACATGCTTATAACGGAGTATGTAGAAAAAGCGGCTCCGCCTTCAGAGGATGAAACAGCCCGGAGAAAAGTCAGAGCAACATTAGCAGAAGCTAAAGAAAAAGTAAAAATAATAAACGAGCTTAAAGCCAATCAAGAGAAAAACAAACAGGTACTGGAAGTAATTCAAGAAGCGTTTAGCCCCACGGAGAATTTTGATGTCGCCGCCAGTAGTTCTATCCGCCGTCAAACGACGCTGACTATGATAGGTAAGGCATTGACGCAAGATGAGTTTTTGGCTTTGGACGTCGTACAGAGAGACAAAATTTTAAAAGTCTCGGCTGAAGCCGAACGTATCATGCGAGACAAAAAACACCCGTTGCACCTAAAGGGAATTGGCGTAAATGAGGCAGTAGAAGCCGCCGCAAAGAAATTTCAAAAAGGCGACACGGATTTCTTAGCCCGAAATGTTTTTTTGAACACCGCTGAGAGTATAGTAACTCGCAGAGATGGAGGCGAGGGACAAGCTCCAGAAGCCCCTGTGTCAGAGGCGCTCCCCAATGGTTTTACTGCGAAGGATCTCAACCAAGAACTGGACGAGTTACTATCATCCCAGAAAGGCATAGATCTGGAAAATGCCACCGGGCTAGGATCAGCTTACTCAAATTTTCTGACAAACCTACCGGGCCAGTTTTTTAATGTGGGCGACCAAGAAACTGTTAGAGCCAGAGCGGCGCTGCTTCGTGTGTCCCGAGAAATTCTCGTGCTCACCATGAAGAACGACAGATTTGCTATAGCAGAGCAGGTTATTTTGTCTCCACTGCTTGACAAGCCCTCCCTACTGGTGGACGCAGATTCTATAAAAACAAAAATGCTACGATTTCAAGAAGAACTTAAAATCGAAATCGCCAGAAGTATGCGTAACATTAAAGCCGGTATTAATCCGGGCAGAGAACTGGATAAAATCGTTGACATGGATCGAATTGATTCCATGATAAATCAGTTTAATCTCACCCCACCTATCGACACAGCAACACCGGAGGACATCAAAAATGCCTCTCCACAAGCACTATCTAATTTACAGAATAGTGTCACAGACAGCCAGTTGAGAAACGATCCAGAAAAACTGGATGCCATGATTAATGCACAGGAAGCGTATAAAAAGAAACTCACACCGGGGGGCACACTCGAGTTCACACCGGAGCCTGAAAGCACGTTGGAAATAAATGAATCTACGGAAGTCAACCCGGTAATATCTCAAGAAGTTCAGGATGCTATAAGGGGTATGAGTCCCGAGAAAATCAACTCTTATATCAATCAGATTGCCGATGTATTAGTGAACCCCGGAGAGGTGACACAAGAAAGTCTCATCAACATGGAAGCCCTAAAGGGAGACTTGGAAGCATATCTCTCTTCATTATCCGAAGGACAGCAATGACACTCTCACTCGACCAACTATTAAGCACGTCCTCTAAGCGGTTCTCCCCCACGGGAGAAGCCACTATTCAGCCCCCGCTGGAGCTTGAACCTGCCGAAATCTCGCAGACTCCTGTTGCGGAAGAAGCCCCTATTGAAGAAATAGATAATAAATCAGAGGTCACACTGGATCAATTACTTAGCATACGACGTAGTGGTGCTCAGACCGCTCAGCCCGATGTGGCTCCAGAGGCAGAACCCACAACAGAACCTCCAGAAGCTGCGATTACCCCTATGGAGAGATTCAAGAGAAATAAAGCCGAAATAGAAGCCCTGCAAGAGAAGCAGAATGATAAGCTGAGAACGTTTGCAATCAACAAATTTATGATTGGGATGCGACAGTTCAGCTTAAAATTTGCCGATGATTTTAGTAAAAACATTGACACATTCACCACCGATCCCGTAGCTTCGGGCCTTAACTTCATGGTTAATAATGGGCTGATGGGGCTTGTCACGGACGAAGAAAAGGAGCTTTTTCAGGGCGGTGGGATCAACCTGATTACGAGGGAGGGATATAAAGCGGCTGGCGACCCTATACCTGATGATCTGCCTGATAACGTATGGACGGCAGCAGCGTCCGAAGTGGCGGCAACAGGAAATCTACTGTCAGTCGCAAGACGCGGGGCAACATTAGCAATTACAAACCCCGATAAGATTGTAGGAAAGTTAGGTAAAGCGCAGGAGGGTTTACAGAAGCTAGGCCGGTTAGGGAGAGGCACGAATAAGGTATTATCCGCTGGACAGGCAACAGGTAGATTTGCGAAGAAAACAGTGAAAGAATTCGGAGAAGGCATGAAAGCCCGTCCCGGTCTTACGACTGCGGCAGAACTTTCAGGTGCAGTAGCATCCGGTATCGCCGGGGCTAAGTTTGCCGAGGACAACCCTGATAGTCCGGTAACAAAATTTTTAGTCCAAGCAACGGCGGGATCGGCTGCCACCTTAACAGTTGTCCGCTACAGCTATGAGGCAATGACGGCTGTTAAAGACTTAACCATGAGTGCATTTTCTGGCCCGAGAGCACAGCAAGGATTGATACGCCGCATAGATGAGGGGGTAGAGGACAACAAAGAAGAGTTAATTGGCAAGCTGGAAACAAAAGACGGCGCACTGATACAGGAAGAACTCCCTGAATTACGGGGGGTTTCTACCCCAACACAACAAACCGGCAGTCCGCTACTAGCCCGAATCTTTCAGGCCATAGTAGACCAGTCCAGTAAGCTCCAACACGCTCAGCAGCTTCAACTAGAGCAGTACAACGAAGCACTACAGAAAGCTGCCCGTCACATTGGGGGAGATCCGTCATACACTCGCCAATCATTAAAAGCCCAGCAGGAAGAATTGAAGAGGGCTTTGGCAATACTCTTAAAGAACGCACAGACTCTGACAAGGAATAAAGTAAAAATATTTTTGGACGACGGAGTTGAACTGTCGATGGACGAGGCTAGTGCCCTAGCACAAGATTCATTAGATGGTATTTTAAAGGTAGCCCGAGGACAAGAGTCAGATCTGTATAAGGCAATCCCAGAACGGGTTCAGTTCCTTCTGGATACTCCGCACTTAGAACTTCAACAGCTTTTAAAACGTAGGGGCAAAAGTTCTAAGCCGGGAGACTTGCCTTCGTATATCACGAAAGCCTTCGGATCATGGCGTCAACTCACAAAAGAAGAAATACTGGCACTCAAGAAAAAGAACCTGCCTATACCCAAAGGAAAACGAGTTTGGGAAGTGGGGAATCTAGGTAAAAAGACCAACTCCATAGAGTTAACAGAACTTCGATCTCGGATGTTAGAAGACGCTAAGATAGCAGCCGCAGCCGGAAGAAAAAATAAAGCGAGAATACTGAATCGGATGGCGGAGAGTATAAGACACTCATTCTCCCAGACTCCAACAAATGCGTCAAAAGAAGCTGCACACAAAATAGCTTTAGCCAACCAGTTCTCCAATGATCTGAACTCGACATTCTTCAACGGGAAAATAGCCCCACTACTGGCTAAATCACGGCGTGGTGGCTCCAAGATAGACCCTGAAGATTTCTTGGGTGCAGCTATAGGTAAGAAAGCGGGCAGGAAGAGAGCAGCTATGATAAAGGCTTTACACGATGAACCTGCAAAATTTGCAAAGCCGGGTAAACTCCGAGCGGCACTGGAAAACTGGATTAAAAGCGAGTTTAGGGAGAAGTTTGTTAAAGACGGACAGCTTGTAGACCCGGAAGGTGCGGCCCGTTATATGGATGAACAGCGCGAAACGTTAGAGATGTTCCCTAAGATTGGTGATGATCTCCAGAGTGTGGTTGACTCGGGAGATGCTGCCGGGGTGTTGTTCACCCGCATGGAAGACCTCGGTAAACGACTGGACAACCCAAAAATATCAAGAGCAACCATGTTCATCGCGCAGCCTCCGAAAGACACTTTTGATAAAATAAGACTGATTCAAGAAACTAGAGACGACGGCGTAGGCAAAGCCGTGGATGAATTTGTAGCAGAAATTAACACCGATGAGTCGGGGGACGCTCTGCTCGGATTGCAGTCTGCGTTCTTCCAATACATCATGGACATATCATCTTCAGGGAAAAGCACCTTGACAAATTTAGGTTTTTTTACGGACGGCTCTAAGATGACTCATCTGATAAACGAACCCGCCATGAAAGTTATGGCTTTTAAGATACTGAACAAAGAACAGCTTAAAACTTTGGAACTCATCAGGGAAGCCGCAGTTCGTTTAGACACTTCCATAAAGGGCTTACCGGCAAAAGAGGGCGTTTTAGGGGCTGAAGGTGGGCCAGCGAACCTCTTGAGAACATTTGTGAAGATCGCCGGTGCCAGAACGGGTAGCGAGATCTCCCACCTCACGGGAAGAGGGAATGTTCAGACTCCCGGCTTGGTGTCTTCCGCTTTTGAGAGGTTTTTAAGAGACAAAATAAAAGACCCTATCGCCATACTTATAAATAAAGCCTTTATGGACGATGACCCTACCATTCTCATTGCTCTTTTGAAGGGTATGAAGAGTGAGGAGGAAATGCGTAAAGCCTCCCTGAAGATTGGGGCATGGTTTGCAGGTACCGTGTATAACTCTGGCAATGAGTATAATCCGAAAGACGAATAAGGTTGAGTTTAAACCGCAATAATGGTATCATAGAGCCTGAAAAGGCACAATAAGGATAGAATATGACCCTTACCGCAACAACAAATAAAGTAGCATACGCCGGAAATGGCTCCACAACCAGTTTTGCAGTGACTTTCATCTATTGGGAAGACACTACAGTAAAGGTTATTCTGTCTAATGACGTTACTGGCGTCGAAACCGTGTGGACGGATGGCACTCAATACACTCTCTCAGGCGGCGATGGCGCTGTTGGTACGCTAACAGTTGATATCAGTCCTACAGATTACACCCCGGCCTCCGGTGAAACACTAACAGTTAAGAGTAATCACCCAGATACGCAGACCTCTTCCTTACCTCTGGGTGGAGCATTTCCATCCACCACGGTAGAAGATAGATTTGATAAGAACGTCCGTCTGGTACAGCAGGTTCAAGAGGAAATAGACAGGACTATTAAGTTCCCTGAAAGTTCAGCAACTTCCGGGGTCTCTATTACTGATCTTACGGCTTTAAACGTACTCCGGGTCGATTCAGCCGGTACAGGCATAGAAAATGTATCCTTGTCCGATCTAGCTCTGGGTATTTATAGGGGCAATTGGGCCGCATCTACAGCTTATGTAGTTCGAGACATCATCAAAGACACCTCCAATAGCAATATATACCTCTGTCTTACAGTACATACCTCTAGTGGGGCACAACCAATATCAAGCAACACCGACGTTGCTAAATGGGCACTAATTGTCGATGCAGCAGCAGCCGCCGCATCCGCCGCTGCCGCTGCTACCAGTGCTACTGCTTCTGCTACAAGCGCAACGGCTTCTGCTACAAGCGCAACTGCTTCAGCAAGTAGTGCTAGTACGGCTAGTACACAGGCATCTAACGCTTCTACTTCTGCTTCGACAGCCAGTACACAAGCATCTAATGCTTCTACTTCTGCTTCTACAGCCAGTACACAAGCTACCAATTCTGCTAATTCTGCTACGGCTTCAGCCACAAGTGCTACAGCCAGTGCGACTAGCGCAACAGCATCAGCAGCT
>TARA_R110000851_G_scaffold96726_5_pt1 | contig 13908 bp, 14 predicted proteins | sample TARA_R110000851 | Tara Oceans TARA_R110000851 (sample SAMEA4397627) | marine metagenome | biome: Polar Biome; feature: [DCM] deep chlorophyll maximum layer (ENVO:01000326); material: water (ENVO:00002006), including particulate matter (ENVO:01000060) such as... | depth 17 m | reverse complement strand
CACACCAGTGGTATAAATAATTTATACAACATGAGAAAAAAGAACGAGACTAGGGGAAGAAAAAAATGAGTTGTTACTAATAAGCCTTTAAATATATTAAAGTCGAACAAGGTTGTAGACTATACAATCACTTGAGCTTCTGAGATAAAAAATGAAGCTAATTTGAAAAAATGAGTTAAGCCCAACACACCGCTGACCATTGAACAAGCTTGTTTAGAAGCAGACATATCGCGGATGACCTTTTATTACTATAGAGAAAACACACCTGCAATTAGAGAGAAGCACATTCAATTTAAAGCAAACAGACGAGAACTCTTAAAAGATAAAAGTGAAGACACTATATATAATGCCCTACATTGAGGAATGAATATTTCTGATAAAGATATATTAGACACTGCAAAGTGGATGAGTGAAAAAACGGATAGAGCCTATAATCCAAAAATAGAAATTGAAGCTAAATCAATGGCTCTCAACTTTGAATTATCAGTTGAAGACATTGAAGAACAACTTATGGAACTTATAAGAAAATAACCATGTGAATAATAAAAGAGTTTTTACAGTATAGAAAGAGCCTACGTAATCATACGATAGACATATCGCCAGAAATGAAAACAAAACTGGATGCGTTTGATTACAAGGTTGTCGAAGTGCTGTATAATACTACACTTGATAAACTTGGAAAGGAGATGATAAGAGAGGACATTGGCGCTGACTATGTCAGAGGAGCTAAGTTCGCTCTCACTCATTTCAAAAAACACTTTAAATAATAAGAATAACATAATATGATGTGAGTTACACCAGCAACGGAGATTCCAAAAACAAACCAGGAGCCAACAGGTACACCTGATAACCAAGAAGATTTTAAAGCTCGACACAAGGAGGCACAAGATGCTCTCTCAAGAAAAGCCGAGGAAAATATTAAGACCAATGTTAAATTGGCAAAGCTAGACCCGAAGGAAATTTCCAGCATGGAATTAAAAATGCAAAACAAGGTTATATCAGAACTTTATTGATATGGTAACATTGAAGAGCTAAAGACTATGCAAGGTGAAGAATTTTGGAAAAGTTGAGAAGACCAAGACCTATCTGACCACGAAGAGCTCGCGAAGAAGATTAAGTTATTGGAGTATCAAAACAAAAAGGCTGACATTAGTAGAGCTATTGATTCTTTCCAAAAAGACAATAAAAAAGTTTTTGAGGATGATGAAGAAGCTGCAACTAAATTAGAAGCAGAACTCTCATACATTTCTGATACTCTGCCAGCAGAGGAAAGAGTGAAGAGAGCGGGTAGAATCTTGTTCGGCGATAACTATGTAGATAAAACCACACAAGCCTACCTATCGATGCAAGACAGTTCTTTCTCGACTGGTAATAAAACTGTTGCCACTCAGGAAAAAAACACGTCTTTTGCTGACTATGCGAAATCAAAAGGATTTCTTAAATAATATTTTATAACATTTATACAAAAATGGCTAAACTAATAAATGGTGAACAATTTAAAAGTGAAAGTGGTATTGCAACTAATTCGTTAGTTTCAACTTCTGGAGACTTTGTAGCAAAATCTGCTGCTGGATTTGTAACACTCAATACTGTTGGAGTTCCACTTCTTGGAATTACTCACACTGTAAAAACATTTGCTGCTGATAATCAAACTGTTACTGCTGATAGAGTAATCTATGCTTCAAAAAACACTGGTGATATTATGCGAGTAGTAATTGCTGCCGATGCTGCAATCACTCAAGCAAATGAAGACGACCTTTTCGATATTAACGCTGATGGAACTGTAGACGTTGCAACTTCTGGTACTGGTGACCAAGTTCAAATGACTAAGTTCGTTTCACAAACAAGTTCTGTATACAAAATTGTATAATTTCTTTTCTTATTAAATAACTAAAATAACAATGTCAATTAATCCACAAACTGGACATTTCTTCGAAAGCACAAGCGAAATCCTAGTTCCTACTCTTGTAGATATCATCAATGAACGAATTGCTGAATCTGGTTACGATGATGAATTTATGAAAGTCGGTTATGTTCAGGAAGAAGTCTTTACTAAAGATGGTACAATCACTTCTATGATTTGACCAGAAGCTTTAAAAGAAATTCTTGAAGGTGAATCTGCTCCTATTATAAATAAAGAACAAGGGTTTGAAAAAGGTTTCCGAGTTAAAGTTTACGCAACTAAAATGGTTGTATCAAAACTTCTTTCTAAATGGATTCAAAAAAATGAAACTCTTGCTTCTGCTGATTCAAGTGTTCAAACTGAAATTAATAAACTAATGGAAGATGTTGCTTTCCTCGCGGATGGTGCAAAACTTACATTGAATAACGAAGGTATTGGTGTATTGGCTAATGGTTTTACTATAACTAACGCTTACGGTGCTGGTTCTGCTTCTCCAGATGGTAAAGCTCTCTTTGCTGCCGACCATATTATCAAGAAAACAGGAGGTTCTTACTCAAACACTCTAACTGGTGTTCTATCTGCTACAACACTTAAAGCTGCTGTACAGAAACATAAAACAGAGATTAGAATGGGTAACGGACGAAGAGTTCGAACTGCTGATGTATATCAACTACTCGTTCCACGAGCTATTGAAACACTTGCTAGAGAAATACTTACTGCTGATGGTTTTGGTACTGGTTCATACTCAACAACTGATATGACAATCTTTGACTTCCAAGGAAGTAAAGTTGAACTTATTGTTTCTGACGTATTAGGGCAACCTGATGATAACGGAGGAACTGTAGGTAACGACGCTCAATGGTTTCTTATCAATTCTAGTCTTGCTAAAAGAATTAGAGCATTCCGAGTATTCGAACTCTATGGTCAAGAAGTTACAAACTGGTATGATAAAGATACAGGAAACTACTATGTTAAACTTGACATGGCGTTTGGTGTAGACCATTATCAACCAGAAGTTGTAGTTGGTGTAACATGAGTGTAAGCTTTAATAAAGCTATTTTCTCCTAAAAAGGGATTGGGAAACTATTCCCAGTCTCCTTTTTTTTTACTTATAATAATACAAAAATGGATTTTTTAACAACAACCGTTAATCAAAGAATATTGTTTAACAAACTAAATCTACCAACTGAAATTAAAAAAGTTGAAAGCTTTAAATCTTCTGTGGCAGGTTCTGACCTAAGTGATGTAAAAGGCATAGGTGAAGCTACTAAGGTAAAACTTTTGGAAGCATGAATAAGCACTAAAAGTGAACTTAAAGGACTTTCTGCAGAAGCGGTAAAGGAGATAATAACCAATCCACTTTCACAAAAAGGTATAATTAAATTTATTAACGATAATACAGAATGACTTTAAGAACAATAGAAAATTTTCGTTTAATAGACGGGGATAAGATTGATAATCTACCAACAAATATCAACACTAACCTTGCGGCGAAACAGGCAACCCTTGTTTCTGGTACAAATATTAAAACTGGATTTTGACTAACTTGTATTTGATGAAACATATAGAATATAAAAGTACATGAAAGTATTCTAGCATATGAATATTGCACGATGTTTTTATAATCAATGGTATTGTCTGGAGTTGGGAAATGAGAGTTCCCATTCTTTGACAATGACAATTCATATTATATCGAGAAGACACTTGGCGAAAGGAGTGTGTTGAGGAGATAATACTAGAGGAGGATGTTGCCGACATTGACCTGTCTCCATATAAAAACATAAAACTAAGAGGAGTTAATTGTGTAGAAATACTAGATAAAATTATGAGAGAGAATAATGCTTGATTCATTGTTCCTTTCTGATTCTATGTATATCGCAAACTTCAATTTGCCACAATTTACATAATGCTATTAGTAGCAACTTTCTTCTTCTGACTTTATTGATTTACAATGAGTGAGGAAGAGTATCAATTAACACAAGCAACCAATGGGGAGAATAAGAAAAGCACCATCTGTTCCTTTGAATAGAGTTGTAGCGCCAAATCCAGCTAAAACATTTAGACAGAAACTGGTAACAATATTTAGTAGAATAAGAAAAATATAATAATTAATTAATAACAATGGAAAAGGGTATGCAAAGTATAAAAGATGTTCCAATAACAATGTCGTTAGGAACGGCAGTAATAATCGTATGAGCAATAGTGGGTACTTTGTTTGCATGAGTGAATGCTTGGAGTGACCATGAAACGCGAATTGCAATAGTGGAAACACAAATTACAAATCTATGAAACACTCTTGAGTGAATAAGTAGCGATGTAAAAGAGATACGAGACTATTTGATAAAAAACTAATTTTTAACATTATAAAATGGAAACTATTGATGGAGTTTACTCATACCTTGATTTTGATTCAAACTTGAACTACTTAACTGAGCCACTATTAATGATTACAACATCATTTAATAAAAGGGTTTCTTTATGAGACAACGAGTACACTTGTTTTATTATTGATAAGGGTTTTCCTACAGACTGAGCGTCAATACCATTGCTAACTCGACCAATAGCTGGACTTTCACCAAGAGACAAAGCTATATTCAAATCGGCGATTGGTCATGACTGGCTGTATAAGAATCAGAAAATTACATTGTATAGGTTTGATAAGGTTAAAAGATTAAGAGGAGCTAAGATAAAGACTATAACCATATCAAGAAGAGAAGCAGATATATTCATATATGAGAATATGATGTGCGCGACAAGCAGGCAGAGAGGATTTACATATGTATGACTAAGAATCTGAGGATGGAAAAGCTGGAATGACGCTAAAGAAATATTAACAATAAAAGAAACCCATGGAGTATCAATTCAAAACAAATAAGGCGTGCCTATTTCACGATGTAAATCAATGAGACGAAATAATTACTAGAATGATGTGTTCTATATACGCTCCATTCATAAATGCCAAATACAATTGAGTTATATCAGACTTTTCAGAAGATGATATTAAGGCTGTTGCAAAAATACAACATGAGGCTTGAAAGTTTGATTACAAACTAGGGGCATACTCAAAAGACTCTGTACCTGCCGTAGTAAACTATATCAAAAATACAATGTGAGTTGAATGCAACCTAGCAGTGTCTAAGAATGACTCAGAATTGACGGAATGGATAAATAGGTGATTTGCTACCATGTTAGGATTAAAAGTTAACAGAAGCTTTTATAATGACAAATTGGACGGTAAGCTAGATGCAATGGACTATGTTTCATATAAATGAGACACATGACATTTTACAAATATTATTAAATACAATTGTAGAGGAAAAGAATGTGAGGACATGGGGCAAGAGTACATATTGGATAGTTATTTCTGAAAGAGCTCAATATATAAATGCAACATTAAAGAAATACTGAAAAATATAGACATGAGAACAAAATATATTATATTTTAGGCTCTTGCTATTTATATACAAATGAATATAATACCTTTAAATACCTAAGAACAAATACAATGAATTACATATATAATGAAACTCTTTGAGGAGTTGTTGATTGAGTGAATTTAGTTTTCACAACACTAAGTAATATTTCTGCAATAGAAGATGTTTATCTATGAGGAACTCCTTATAGAAATGTAACATTTACTGTTGGTAGTAATATTGTAACTTTTGCAGATGCTCCACCAGCACTATCTGCTTCACCGACAATAGATTACTTTGTAGGAACTTCTTCAACAGCATGAGTTGGCGATGTAACTTTCGGCGATATGATTGACGACACTTATGAGAAAATGGGGAGCAAAAGAACTTCAAAGGTTTATAATGAGAATCAAATTAAAAGACAAATTAATAAAGGTTATAAAAGAATTAAGAATGTTAAAGCCTACAAAGACAAGGTTTTACAATACACGTTTAACAAGGCTATTGATAGTTCGGCGATAGGATATAGTGCTTCGACGATTACAACTGTTAATACAGCATACACACCAGCCAGTGGTGCCATATTACTATGAGACAACACCTTTGTCGCTTATAGTGCATACGCATCTTGAGTTTACTCTGCTTCTGCTTGATATGTATATCATAGTGGTGAATATGTATCAATTGGGTACAAGATTCCTAGTGGAGTTAAAAGACCAGCTGAGGTTATACTAGATGGTACGGTGTTAAAATATGTAGATAATAGAGAATTTAATAGAACCACAGCATTGGTATATACATTGTTTACAGACAACGTATGAGATGACTATATATTTCTACCATACTCATGAATTAATGCTATAGTTACTGTTAAATACATACCAGAGTATGATATATTTGTAGAAGATACAGATATTATAAATATTGAATATGATTACTCAGATGTATTATCTCTATACGCAGCTTACAATGTTCTCATGCTAAGAGAAGATGATAGATGGCAAGCTGTTAAGCAAGAGTATAAAGAGCTAATAGATGATATGAGAAGTTATAAAAGTAGTGCAGTAGATGGTATTAATAATAAATTTAATACAACATCACTAATACAAGAAAGAGGCGGAAGAGCTTTATCACGTTTTTAATATATTTAAAAAAACAAAATATGACTAGAAGAACATTTAAGGATTATAGGATTAATGATTTCTGATGAGGTTTAAATCTAAGAGAGTCGCCAAATGTAATAGAAAAGAAACAAGCTCAAATTTGCGAGAACTGGAACTTTGAATGAAATAAGATTGTTAATAGCAAAAGAATGCGAAGTATTTACAACTTATGAGGAACAACCCCAATTCAAGGAATTAGAGAGTTTGAGGGTAATTTATTCTTTGTCCACGCAGGTAGGCTATATAAAGATTGAGTTGAGATAGTTATTACGACATGAGGACTTATTCCTGATAAGAAAGTACATATATCAATTTGGTGGGACCAATACTTCTTTACATTTGAAGATGGTACAACAGACCCGTATCACTTAGATGGCGATACATCTACACTATCTGCCATTGCATGAGTTGGCGAACCTAAGTATAATGTTGTATATAATGGTAAACTGGTATTGTGAGGATATGGTAATGATAATATATATTTTTCCAAAACAGCAACACCTAGTACCAAAGCCGATATAATTGACTTTTCAGCATATTCTGGTGGTAATCAATCAGTCGGGGGTAACTCAACAGGTGAAATTACATGAATGTCCATTGGGGAAAATTGACTAACTGTGTTTAAGTATGATGAAGTTTTATATTCAAATACTGAAAAAGATACATGAACTGTATTTAATTTCATATTCAACACTATTACAACAACATGAGCACTTGCGCAAAATGCAATAACTGAAATTGGTCAAGAAACTATATATTATGATGGTAAGAGTAAATCTGTAAGACGACTGTCATACGAACAAAATCAAAATACATTGCGCGACACTTCTATCAGCGATGAGATTGAACCAATATTTCATACACTATCAGCTGACCAGTCTAATGCAACAGCCAGTTACTTATATCCAAATTATAAACTATTTCTTAGAAGTGAGTTTGCATGAACTAATTATAACGATACATGTTTAACATATAATGTTCATAATAAAAGTTGGGGAACAGAAACAGGTAAGGCTTGTTATGTATCTCACAACGGATACTTATGAAGTACATTTGAAGGAAAGGTATGGAAAGATGATGAACTACCATGAAAGGAATGAACATTTTTATGAAAACAGATTGATGCAGGAGATGCAATTGATATGAAAAGATATGGACAAATTGAGATTAGTTGAAAACTACAAAGTACACTAACTCTATATGCCGATATATATATTGAAGGAGCCCTTGAAGATACCATTACAATAACTGTAGATGAGAATGTTTCTGGGACACTAGGGACAAGAACCCTTGGTACAAGTGTACTAGCTAGTGGTTCTACAAGAGAACAGCTTATAAGTTTTAGAGAAAGGAGAGATTTATGGTTTGAGGGAAGATACATTGAGGTGGCATTTAGATATGAATGACTTTGAAATGTTGAAATTAGCCAAGAGAACATTCAATGGAAACTATTGAGAGCATATGAATGATATGCATAATATATAATAACAAATTAATATGACACACACTGAAAGTTTTTGAAGAGGTAGGATTATAGACACTATATTATCGACTACAGCGGTTCCTTTTTCACTAAGGGTTAGTAAGTTACCTGTATCAGGTAATCAGTTCCTTACAATCAATCCTGATACTAATGAGGAGGAAATACTCTTCTATACAACAACTACATGAACTGCTGGCGAAGCTGGTAGTATTCAAATTACAGGACGAGGATATAATGTCGCCGATGCTGTACAAAATACAGGTAATAATAAAGAACATGATGAGAATAGTGAATTTAAACTAGCTCTCAACCATATTATTATAAATCAGAAAGTTGATATGCTTACTGACAATATTGTTGAATCAGAAATTAAGTTTCAGTCTACAACTAAACATGGAATTGTTTTTAATAATATGACAACTGTTCAGCGAGATGCTATCGCAGCAAGCAATGGTAATGCTATATACAATACGACTGACAATGTACTTCAACAGTATATAAGTGGAGCATGGTCAAATATAGGTAGTACAGGTGTTGCCGATGCTTCTGAAACAGTTGCAGGTAAGGTTGAAATGGCTACTAATGCAGAAGCTATTGCAGGAACTGATACGGGCTCAACATGAGCTCCTTTAGTTACTACTCCAAGTCAATTAGTTTCCGCTACTCCTAGTGCTTCTGAAACAGTCGAAGGACTAGTTGAAAGAGCTACAGTTGCAGAAGCTTTAGCTGGAACTGATGAAACGAGATATGTAAATAGTAAGCAAATGAAGGATAATTACAATAATATATCTGAAATTGCATCAATTCCAACACTAACCTTTGATGATGCGGCACAATCTGACGTGACAATTACTCACAGCTTGTGAAAAATACCTAAATATATAGAGCTTATTAACACTCCTTTAGTTTGAATATGGTGTAATAATAATTGAACTATTACAAGTTATGCTTTTGCCCAAGGAGTCGGAGATAGCTCAACATCTACAATTACTACAAACCAATGTCTGGTTGCGTATCGTGGAAATAATTGACCATATAATTTATGAGAATGGAGAATAACTAGTATATCTGGCACAGAAATTGTACTATCATATACAATAGTTAGTGATTGATGAACATGGATATCATCTACAGTTGACTTAACAGCTATAATATCAGCATAATCAAATAACAATTTCACCAATGACACAAGAACAACTCATACCAGCCATTGTAACTCTCAGTATAGAATACTTACACCAGCGTCCTAACACACAAGAGGGGGCTTATTATATGTTTTTAGAGAAAGCATTAGAGTGAGAAATACCACCACTAGATATTGCTTACATACGAGGCTATGTAAGTAGTGCCATCACGCAATTATTTGAGGATAGACGAATACTTGACATATACAATACTACTGATAGTGCAAGGTTTGATGGCTATGCACTATTTATGATTTCTATGACAAAAGAAGAGATAGAATGGATTTTTAATAAACTAACTAGCGAATAAAATGGCAACTTTTAACCCACCAGCATGAGTAAGTAACTATACAGACCTAGTAGGTATTGTTGATGGAGATAGTATTGACTTAAATTCTACCTCTGATTTTACTGTTGATGTTTCCACTATTCTTATAGATGACTTATTTTCAAATGGGACTTTTCGTATTTTACGAGTATTAAATACATCTACTGCTACGCCTATATTTCTTAGATTTCAAAATGATACATCTTACTGGAATACACAAGGTGGTACAGTAGATATACAATGAGCTCAAATATCACTTGGTACAGCTGATGGTATAACGGCAGACATAGAGTACACTCTACCATTAGATGCAGGATGAGATAAATATGAAGCAGTGGGACATTTGATAGTCGATTGAGTGAGGTGGATGCAAGCCACTAATTTAACTGCCTTTCACTCAGATGAGAGAGGAGAGTGTTTTATCCACGACTATGTAAATAATAAAGTTATATTTTGAAATGGTACAAATGGTAAGATACCAAGTTGAGTTGTATCTATAAGTAATATAGAAATCCAATGTAACTGAGCTAAAATAGACACAAATGAGACTAATATTACTTTTAATGATGCAATTATTACTGAACCAGACTTAAGAACTGGTTGAGTATGGAATACTAATAAGTCGGTTATTTACAATTCTACACAAAGTTTTAAAGGCTCTCTTGTTACAGACAGTAGATTACAAGATTTTTCTTATGTTTGAAATGGTAGTTGAGTAAATGTACGGTTTAGCGTGCCTCGTTCTTCCTCATCTTCTACACATGGAGATATAACATATTTATCAGAGAGTACGGCTTCAACTGAGGTAGTATGAGATGATGCTGGTTATGCTGATATAGGTACATTTAAATGTATATTCGTAGAAGAAAAATCGACAAACTTTTCTAGAGTACGACTCAATAATAATGGTGGAACTATTCAAAATTTAACAATATTTTGAGGTACAGCAATAGTATATGAATTTTATCGAGGAACAAATTGAACTATTGATACACTCACTTGGTCTACTTGATTTAAAAGAACTGACCAAGTACCTTACAGGGTGTTATATTCACGAACACCTGAAACGGTAAATCAAAAAGTAAATAATGTTGTACGATATGGTACTGAGGCATGGGGAGCTGTAGAAATGGAACAATTTATCCTTGCCACTTATTGAAGTATTCATGTTAAAAATGGCTCATTGCCTGCCGATTCACTATTGGATGAATTATTTGAGCTCTGAGGACTAAGCTCAGGAACAATAGATAATGTAGTATTTAATGGTACAGCAAGTTCAGGGACTCGAGATATGGATGTATATTCTCCTATAGGCTGGAGATTATCAAATGTTAAAGTTACAAATGACGCTAGTTTTTGAAACCAAGTTGAATTTAGAGCATACTATAATTTTGTATCAATTATAAATCAGACTTTCGCTATAGGAGCAAAGACAAAATCTTGTATTATCTATACAAATAATGCCTCCACTCTATGACAAGTTGTCTTACAGCCTTTCCTTGATACTGATATTTCTGGCTCTGAGCTGACTAGTGGGCTTGCGTCAAGTGTAAATGAAACAGTAAATAGATTTTATTTAACAGACACAACTACAAAAGTAAGGAATGAAACAAATGTAATACAAGCATCTTGACGACCTACTTGATATACTGTAAATGGTACTAACTCTGGGAACTTTAATATAGAATATCGAATGCGTCTTGCAAGTGGTGTATATTCTGGCTCATTTATAACTATGAGTCTTGCTAATTTACAATCAAGTTATGATGCACTATCTCTATCTGATACATCAGAATGGTTTATTGAATATACAGTAGAAAGAACTACGGGAACAGGGACAAGTAGTTACATACAAGGAATATATATAGATGTACCTATCGATGATACTTTTGTATGGACGGTGCCACCAGTAGACACAAACATATCAGTTACATGACTTGTAGCTGGTTCAAATGTAGCTCTACTAGATTCTAGTGGTAATGTACTACTCAATAATACAATCGCTGGAACAAGTACTTCAATAAATGTAAATACATATATATACAATCCAGCTGGTGGATATACAATAAAAGTTAGAAAACCATGATATTTGCCTTTAGCATTTAGTCTTACAGATACAGGAACAGTTGGGTTACCAACATCGCAAGTATTGAGAATTGATGATGATGGATTGCAAGTATATTGAAGATGAACATGAGCTGCTGTTAATATGACAATAGATTATGTAAATCACACATATGATACTTCTGATGACGCAAAAACAGAAGATAGGAATGACTACATACAAGACCAATCAATTACTGATGCAGCAATGGCAACTACTGTTTGATTAAACTTCTGAGGTCGAGATGCACTGATGGAAAGATATTGACCGTCAGCTTGACAGGTATGGATGGTTAAAAGGGCTAGTGCAGGAGATATAAACGCTAGATGGGACGCACAACTTACTCGTGCAGATAATGCACTACTCTCTCCTGTTAACGAGGTTAATGGAACGGTTTATAGAAGTGTTCGAGGGGTTCGTAATGGTGTTGATACACAACTAGTAATTGATGCTATTACTGCACAAACAACAGAGTTAAAAGGTGCTGAGGATAAAGACTTAACTGAGGTGTTTAATAATAGCCCTACTATAGACACTACATCAATAGCCAATGCAGTTGATACTAAGATAACTGAATCACATGGCGAATGACCATATAATAGGGTCGGCGGATATGCTTGACCAAATGTCTTACAAATAAAGGATAGTATGAAAGAATTTGTAGATGAGCTTGAAAAGAAATACGATGCTCTTATCGAGAAAATTGATGGTGAAGATTCTTTAGACGAAATGCAGAAATATCTTAAAGATATTAAAACATCTCTTATAGAAGTTAAAAATATGCCAAGAGAACAACTTGCAGGGGAAACCTTGACAAGAGTTAAGGGTATTGAAAAATATGTACAAGAAACTAAAAATAAGGATTTTGCACAGAATAAACTCCTTGCAGAATTAAGGCTTGCAACTAAAGAGATTCAAGCTATAATAGAAGAAGAAGAAAAGCAGCATAATGAGCTGAAAGAATTTATAACATCTTTAATATAAAACATGGCTACAGAAACAACAACAACAACACCCTCTTCTGATGGAGGGGGAACAACAGAGAAGTTTAAAAGCTTTCTCTTAGATAACAAGGATACATTGAATAAAGAAACTCTTCCTGCATTGGCAGATGATAAGTGAGCTATGAAACAATTTATAGACTCTGGAAACATTGACCAAAGATACTTTCGACCTCAAATAAAACCAGTGCCTGCACCAGAACCAACACCAGTAGCTACGCCAGTAGAAGCTATTGAAGGAGGTGCACAAGCAACACAACAAGCAATACAAGATGCTCCTATACAAGCTCAAGATAGAATTATTGAGGAAGCTGTTCAGGCAAGTGAAGAGGTTGCTCAGGCAGAAGTGTTTGCTGAAAAGCAGGAGGACATTATCACAAAAACTAACGAACAGATAGTAGAGAGTGAAGATGAAATTACAAGACTATCACAAGAGAGAGCTGTTAGAGATGCTGAATCATTAACAAGTGTTAAGAATGAAGAAGTGTCGAAGGCTCAATTAATTGTTGAGGAGCAAAGAATTAAAAATGGTATTGCTGAAAAAGAAGCAGAACAAAAAATAGAAGTTTCAAAACAACAAGCCAGTTGGGCTTTTAATAAGCTGGGGCTTGGGTTTTCTAGTGGTATTATATTAGAGGTTCAAAGAATTGCTACACAAGGAGCCAATCAGTTAGCTTTGATAAAGGTTACGGGGGCAAAGTACCTTGCCGACACTCAAATAGCTGTAGCTAAGTTAGAACAGTCTTATTCATCAGATATCAATGCTATTATTGATAAGTATACAGATGTTGCAATTGGTAACAAGCAAAATTCAATTAAGCGTATTGCCGATGTACAAAACAATCTTCTATTAAACGGTAAGCAAAAAGAAGATGCGATTAATAAGATTAAAGATGAGTACAAAACAAACACAAGAGGAATACAAGATAACTTAAGAAGTGAACAAGAAAGACTCGCGGACAAACAAATTGCACAAACTCAACAGTTGGAAGCTCAGATAACTAATGAACAGAATCAACAGAAGACAGTAATAAATGGTAAGTTTGAATCAGGAGCTTGGTTTAATTTGACTGATACTCAAAAAAATAGCGAGCTTGTCAAAGCATGACTTACGCTAGAGGAGGGTCGAGCAATTGAAAAGACAACATTTAGTAAGACTATAACCTCTGAGGTTAGTGAGGCATTATGAAATAATGTTACCATCACTGGTGGCGACAGAGGTGCCATCCAAACCCTATCTAGGAGTTATATGGAAGGTGGACTTATTTATTCAGAAGCAACTAAAAGAGCTACTTTAGATTATATAGAAAGTGTTCCTCGATTAAGTAG
>TARA_R110000851_G_scaffold140449_1_pt1 | contig 13926 bp, 15 predicted proteins | sample TARA_R110000851 | Tara Oceans TARA_R110000851 (sample SAMEA4397627) | marine metagenome | biome: Polar Biome; feature: [DCM] deep chlorophyll maximum layer (ENVO:01000326); material: water (ENVO:00002006), including particulate matter (ENVO:01000060) such as... | depth 17 m | reverse complement strand
AGGTGGCGGTGTGCCTCACCTGATTGTTAGTAGTGGCGACTACTAACGGGGTTTGGAGAGGGCAAGGAAATGATCCAGCGAATATTTGTAGACCAACTGCATTGCCTCCAATGCGTGGAGTCTCTCCCTGCGCGCCTTCTCCCACTCGAGATCCCCAAGCGGGTAGTAGTCCCGACTATGAAACTCGACAACTTCGAAAGCCTCTTGGGCTTTGGATACTGCTTCGAACAGATCCTTGTATTGACGCAGGAGAGCTTTCTCTCCGGATCCGTTGAGGTGAATCAACGGGAGGGTTGGGTCGATGAATGCTTCGCCGACGATGGCGTTTTGATTTTGTTTTTTCATAATGTTTGTTCTTTGAAATACACCGCGCTTGGAGGTGGCGGTGTGCCTCACCTGATTGTTGTTAGTAGTGGCGACTACTAGAGAGACATCATGGCAGCAGCGAGACCCATAGGGTCACTTTCCCTGCGCAAGATGCGCGAGGATTCCTCCATGCTAGCCTTGCGACTGGCAACGTCGAAGAGCCGGTCAACCGAACGCTTGGCGATGGCTGGGGTTGCAGCAATCTCCACCACACCATCGGCGCGGTTTGTCATTGCCTCGTTTATGATGAGGATCACAGGGGCAGCCACACCTTTGGCGAGGCTGAGTGTGAATCCTTTGTATTGAGCCGAAGCTCCTGTCATTTCTTTGGTTTCTTTTTGCATATCAAAAGCCGGGTAGGTCTGATCCATTCAAACATATCCGGAGCGATACATCTAGTAGTGGCGACTACTAGATGCACGGGCTCCGGTTACTTGAAGAAGCGGTGAAGGCGACGAGCCACCTCCATGTCAGCACATTCCACGAGTCGAGGATTGCGCCCCTCGACTGCTGTTTCCACTCGGGTGGAATCTTCTTCGACGCGGACAATGGCCACGCGGTCGGAGGTGCGGAGTTCAATCTTGTTGGGCTCGTTGCCCTGAAATGCCATGACGTTGCCCGGGATAACGAGCAAGATAGTGGCGAGCCTTTCGGCGGTTGCACGTGACGAGAGACCCGTCACACCGTTTTTGTTTTCTACTTTGGTTCTCATTTCTGATAGCTGGGTTCTACCCAGTGGAATGCCCCCTGTAGTGAACACTACTATAAAATTAGTAGTGCCCACTACTAGGGAACATGGTCACCGGATCCCCGCCTAGTTGGAATCGTCGTGGATCCACCTGTTGGGCACAGGTGGGTTACTCTCCACCGCTCCCCCGTGGGAGGCGATGGACTCGGGCTCGGACTCGGGCTCGGGATCGATGAGCTTCCACTCGGCGTCGATCATGTCCACGACATCGCCCACCTTCCAATGGCGGACGTCCTCGTCATCGTCCGAAGACACGGTTCCACCTCCACCATTGCGGAGAAGGGAAACCAGACGGGCGACAACCCGCTCGTCTTCGTCCTCTGTTATCTCGGAGACAAACCAGCCTTCGGTTTGCTCCCCGACTTTGAGCGTGGCGATGACTCGCCGAAGCTCAATGTTCTCGAGGTCTCGGGCATCACGCTCGTCGAGTAGCTCGGCGATGCGCTTCTCCTGAGACCTGATCTCAGAGTTCAGCTCCCCCAGAGCTTTGTGGATCTCATCACTCATCGCTCAGTTGGGGTTGGAGTTTTGATTCCTGATTCGGAACCACGATTACTGAAGCCCGAATCAGGGCTCAGGGTTGGATTAGTAGTCTCGACTACTAGTTCTCCTACTCTGTATCCCACAATGAGTGAGGTTGCAGGTAGGACGAAGCAGGCAGCAAGGATCAGGAATCCTCGCTCCAATGGGCCCGCACTAGCGGGCAGGTTTATACTCATAGAATTTTAATGGTAAGAACCCGCTAGTAGTGGTGACTACTATTTAGTAGTGGTGACTACTAGCGGGTATCGTTGGGGTTGGTTAGCCGACCTTGAGGCCGAGCTTGGCAGCTGCCAAGATCATGGAGGCCTTTGCGCTTTCGTATTCCTTGCCCCGTTTTGGAGCCTTAACTTTTACGATTGCAGAAGTAAGATCCGAGATCTTCTTTTCTGCTTTCTTCCAATCCATGGAACGCTTGTCGCCCTTGGGGTTGTCGGTGCGCTTTCGACGATCGTTTTGCGCTGGTGGGAATACCACCGACTGGATTAGCGAGCTCTTAAACTTCTCGCCTTTGTTCACGTTCTCAAAGGCCTTGGCAAGGCCTTTGCGAGCGGTGCTATAGAACCATCCCGCTGCGGAGAGGGCTCTGCAAAGCTTAGTCCAACTAAACTTTTCGTTGGAGGCGTAAGCTTCGTTTTGCCCATTGTGCCAGTCAGACCATTGCCTACAAGCTATCAAATCCGCGATGCTTACCTGATCATGCCCGTCTACTCCCTCCAATAGAGAGAGAAGCTCCGCAGCATTGTCAGCCATTGCCGATTCGGAATTTACAGAAGCAGCGTAGTTGTTGGACATGGCTGCGAGGATTTCTTCAACTTTGTTTTTGTTCATTGTTTTGTTTTGGTTTTGGAAAAGCGATGCGCTCTTCCTTCACCATGCTAGGCGAACGGTTACACATTAGTAGTGGCTACGACTAGCACCGCACGACCATGCACCCTGACCCCTGACCCCTGACCCCGGCTGCTGGGGGGTGGGTTCATTTTTCCCGGCTCAGGGCTCTTAGTATATCCCCCTCTACACAATTTGTTGTAAATAACTTTGACGCACCGGATAAACCGTTGAGGGTAAAGGGCTCAGGGAGCTGTGCAAGTTTGTCGCATCATTGTGCAATTTTAGTGCGTGGGTGCGAGTCCTCCGTGCAATATCCGGCGCAATGGTTCCGCAACCCTTGTAGATTAAAGGGTCCCCGGTGCAACTTTTGACGCAAGGTGGTTGTCTACGACGCTAATCCCGAGGTGTGTAGGGGGTGCCACTATCGCTCAGTGAGTTAGCCGTTGCTATGGGGGGTTAAGTGGTTGGGCAATAGATGGTTAAGTATCCTAAAAGACCCCACTCTAAAAAGACCCCACTCTAAAAACCCTATAGGAAAGTATATTCTGTATAGTGAGAGAATAGAGGATCTCTTCTGATAATACCTTTATAGGGGGTTTTTAGAGTGGGGTCTTTTTAGAGTGGGGGCTTTTGCGTTACTTAAAGGATTGCGCACCAAACAGTTAAGTCCTTGGGGTAACCGATAACTCACTGAGTATCAGTAAACCCACTTTTATACCCCGGACCCCTTGACACGCGTGTTACTTTCAGGGCATGGCAAAGACACAACAGAACGCATCCCAACCCTCAGAGTCAATCGAACACCTCGCCCTCCTATATGGGAACAGTGACGTGGTCTCGGGTCTCATGGCTGGTCTCCAGTATGAGGGCCTCGCGGTCATCGGAGCTATCCCAATAGACCACAATGCCGGGCCCCCGAAAAACAATCACGAGACCGAGGACTACCTCCTAGGCGTAATCACCGAAATGGTCACGCAACCCAACTCTAACATCTCAAACATCCACTTATTGCGTCTCCCTTGCAACCTGAAACTCGACGCCACCTACCTCATATCTGAACTCACGAAGCGGGAACTGGGGTGTAACCTATCCAACATTAGGGTGGAGACCGAAGGGGGCTGCCGAGCTTTCCTCGAGGAATCCTGCTCCCTGATCCAGTCATCCGTATCCGAGGGGGGAGTGTCCGAACTCCTAAAGGGGGTGGAGGGTCACATTCCCATCCTTGTCTCGAAGGAGCGCGACCACGTTCACTCCGTCGGGGAGGCCGACTTAGATTACAACGTGCCCGCTGTCTCCCTGTCTGATTGTCGGATCGGGGATCAGGGCTCACCGGGGCCCGCCAATCAATCACGATTAGACGAACTGGAGCAACGTCTATCTGAGGCTTGTTCTCAACTCTACGTAGCCGAGCGAGACGCCAAGACAGCACAAAAAGACTGTGAGCATTTGATGGCGAGTATTAAAGGTCTCGCCGCGGACTGGGACCTTCTTTAAATCGAACTAACTGAACAGTCCGAACCAATCCACAGAAATGGGAAAACGAGCATCAACCAACTTAACTAAATTCGACAAACAAACATCCGCCCTCGTGTACCCCCGGTACAAGTTTGATTACGAGGCCGAAACCATTTACGACACCAAGTTCAAACGAAACATCGTAGCCAGTTGCAAGCGGGGCGGGGAGCCCCAATTTCGTATCGTTGACAAGGATGACGAGGCAAACCACGCTTCCGTAGCCGACATCTTCGGGGAGGAGGCCGCGGAGGTTGACTTCGAAACCGACTTCGACCCCGTAGACTTTGCGGATCGTTACAACTTTGACCTCACCACGACCCCGGCGAGCATCACCTGCAAACCCCGCAAGGGTGCGAAGGCGGGTGCCCAAATGAAGCTCTACAGCCCCAATGGTTGGGACCACTGGTTCCTCCGAAACAATGAGGGCCGTCGGGTTTACGTTACCCCCGCGGAGCTTGCCCAATCGTTTGACCGGGATATTTGGGAGGTCGAGCCCCCCAAGGGTTCCAAGACGATCCTCCCCTTGTTCCCCGACTACGCATTCACCCCGGATGGTCTGGTGTGGCGTATAAGATCCCGAGAGGTTCTCTTGAGTCCGGCACCTGTACCCCTTGACGAGGTGCCCTGCCCGGGAACCAAGCCCGAGAAGGCCGACGAGGAATCCATCTACCGGATTCATTCACCGACCGGAAGGAAGAAGTACTACCGCTTCACTCGTGCCAGCATAAAAGAGGTCTTCCAGACCGAGCCAAGGTAACCATGTCTGAACCTGTGTCCGACTTTGACCGTTCCGAGTATTCGGATAGGTACTTGTTCAAAAAGGGTCTGGTTTGCTCGAAGAGGAATGGGGGCCGGGCCCTCACTCCTCAGAGGCAGACCAACCCCGAGGGTCGTGGTTATTCTTACTACCAACTCACCGACAACAGTGGCACGCGACGAAAGGTGTCCACCTTATTGGTATCCGGAAGGGTCTCCAAGGAAGGGGATGTCTACCAGCTTCCCCATTGGCCCAGCGGGTGGCAGGCACGCGCCGGGTTCCCCTCTTACCTTTTCCACCCGGGGAAGGGGTTGGTACGCCGGGTTGGGTTCCGGACCCCCCGATCCACACCCGTGGACATAAAACCAAACAAGTGCGGTAATTACCGACTGCACACTCCGGAGGGGTATCGGTGGTATCATCGGGACGATTTATTTCTTTAGTTTTGCCCCTTCCCTAGCGTAAGTCAATTTGCTATACTACCCGGAATGAGACTACTGAAATGCCGAAAGTGTCTTTTAGAGAAGCCTCCGCAGGAGTTCAACGCAGCTCTTGAGAACCGTAGCGGAAGGAACACTCAGTGCCGGGAGTGTCAGAGGGCTTACAACCGGGCCCACTACCGGGCCAACAAGAGACGTCGTTCTAAACAGACGAGAGCTTACTACCACAAGGACCCGGGGAAGTGGAGGGCTTATGCGAAGGGCTACCGCACCGAGAACCTCGAGAGGACCAAAGAGTCCCAACGCAAGTGCCGTCAGAACAACCCCCCAGTGTACCGGGCAAATTCGGCTCGTTACCGGGCTTCTAAAAGGGAAGCCACTGACCCGGGCGCGGACCACATTGTTCTACAAAAGATGTATCAGCTTTGCGCCGCCCTCAACAAACGGTCAAAGAGGAAAGGAGGGTGGTCTGTTGACCACACCATACCCTTGAGTGTTGGGGGGAGGCACCACGAGGAAAACCTCCAAGTGGTCCCCTTCTCTTGGAACTGTTCCAAAAACAACAAGCATTCAAATCGTTGGACGGGGAAATACCCCCCATGGGTTCACAAATATTGTGTTGACATTGGCCTTCGTCTTTAGTAGTATCACCCTGTGCCCTACTCCGAGAAGAAAGGTGGTCCGACCGACTACAAGAAAAAAGTAGACCTCTTAGACTCTATAGATCAGGATCTTCAGGATTTCGAGAAGGACGGGACCACCCCCGCAAAACCCCGTCTCAAGTCTTTATCCGCCGCCCTTGGGCTTTACCACACTTGCTTATCCGACGACTCTGAAAACGGTCGAAAGAGGGCAAAAGTAGATGGAATGCTAGACGGGAAACCCCCCTATGACCAAGGCAAGCTACGCGCCGCGGGGCAAGGGGGTCGCTGCAACCTGAACTTCGGGGAAGGGCAAAGGCATATTGACGCGGCCGTTGCAGGCTATGTCGATCTGGCCACCTCCACTGAATTCCTCGTTGACACCCACGCCAAGCGGGGGGAGGCTCCCGGAGGGGATGTCGGGGAGAAGGAAGCAAACGCGGTTCGGAACGAGGAGCTAACCACCCTTATACGGGATTGGCCCGAGTGGGGTTCTAGATTCCTGTCCCTTGTAAACGAGTACCTCAAACACGGGGTGGGTCCCTCCTACTACGACAACCATTACGATTGGCGTCCACAGGTAACCGGTCTGAAGGACTTCAAGTTCCCACGGAACACTCGATCCAATGAAGAGGCGATTGACATTTGTTTTGCGAGACGAGATTACAGCGTAGCTGAACTGTTCAAGTTCATCTCTAATGAGGGAGCAGCCGAGACACAGGGATGGGACGTAAAAGCGGTAAAGAGCGCCATCTGCACCGCGTGCCGCACCAGCAAGTCCGACAAGTCTTACGACTGGGAACACTTTCAACAGCTACAAAAAAACGGGGACACCAATGCCGCCATGGAAACGAAGTCGGTTCGTCTGGTACACACTTGGGTCAAAGAGACAACCGGCGAGGTATCCCACTATCTTTGGGAGGAGAGGCACTCAAAGTTGGCTACTCAGTCTGGGGACAAGTCTCATAAGTTTCAAGGGAAGAACGAGAACTTTCTTTTCAAACGAGAATTTGCACACAAGCGTTCGGAGCAAGCCTTTACAATTTTTACTTACGGCGTCGGAAACAACGGTACCTACCACTCAGTTCGCGGATATGGTCACCGCATCTTCCCACTTGTCCAATACCTAAACCGCCTACAATGTCAGGCCGCAGACGCCGCCGCTATATCCGGGGGGATCCTCGTCCAGCCCAATTCGATGGAGGACTTACGGGAAATGGCAATTCAGTTTTACGGCCCGTGGAACGTCCTACGACCAAACGTGGAAGTAGTGGATCGAAAGATCAACGCTGACCTCACGAAAAACATGATCCCGGTTGTACAAGACATTCGCTCCCAACTGGAAGATACAAGTGACTTCTACTCCACGTCTCGGGCATCGAAGGGCTCCCCTTACCGGAACACCCTACAAGTAAGGGCCGAGCTGGAGAGCGCAACCCGACTGTCCGCCGCAAACCTCGCCTTGTTCTATGCGTCCTTTGATCGCCTCCTTCGTGAGATGGTCCGCCGCATCGTCAACAGTCCTTCAACCGACCAAGCAGTTAAAATCTTTTTCGAACGGTGTCGCGAGCGCGGTCTGTCTGACTCCCAGATTAAAAACCTCGACCACACCCGCACCAAGGCTGCCCGCGCTGTCGGAGCCGGAAACCCCGCGGCCAGAATCGCGGTCCTCGACCAGTTGAATCAGGAGAGACCTTTCATGGATGAGGTGGGGAACAGGAACCTCACGTTTGACCGTGTGGCCGCCCGTATCGGCCATGAGTCAGCGGTTCGCTACGTTCAGAAGGATGAGCAACCAAGGGGCAGCACAGCTCAAACTGACGCCGTTTTGGAGAACGCCCTTATTAAGCTTGGCCAATCGGTCCCAGTCCTCCCCGCGCAGCTTCACGGGAACCACCTCGAACTTCACTTGCCCGTCGCACAACAGTATATCGATGCCGTAGTATCTGGTCAGATGGACCCACGGGAGTCCCTCAATATTTTGCAGGCCATCGGGGTACACGTGCAAGAGCACGCCAGACCCCTGACAGCGGACCCCAACCAGCAGAACCTCGTTTCTCAGGCGATGGACGTGGCCAACAAGCTCACTCAGATTATTCAGAACACCGAGCGGTCTATCGAGTCAGATGGGGGAGGGGAAGGTGGGGACGAAACGACCGAACGATCCGCGGAACTACAACAGCTTTCGCAAGTTAAGCAGGAGATCATGCGTGCCGAGTCCGCCACCCGACAGGAGATCAAAAAGAACGAGGCTCAACAGAAGCAGCGACTCGCTGATTTCTCCGCAGCTAATGACGCACTTCGGCAGTCTCAACAAAACGACCCAGCAGGGGGCTTCGGAGTTTAATGAAAGTAGCGTTTGCATCGTGGAACGCGCCCAAGTCCTTCCACGCGCGCGCTGTTAAGCCAGTGTTCGACTGGCACAAATCACAAGGCCACAAAGTTAGATTTGCCAACTACGGCGGGGGGTTTAATCCCCGAATAGAAGGATGGGACCTCGTTTACTTTTGGAACGGGGAGTATGGTTTCTTGGGGGCCCCTAAGAAACGACTGCACGATAGTGGCGGGAAGTCCGTCAACGTAGAGGTGGGTTGGTTCCCCCAGTCAAAAAATACATACTATGACTGGCGGGGCACAAACGGGAATTGCTCCCTTCGTTACGACAGTTTAGACTGGCTTGAGCCCGAGGACTATGACAACCTTGACGCTCTCGCAGAATCATATCGAGAGGGTCTTACCCCAACGAAAGAAGGATACGTCCTCGTTCCCCTCCAGCTTAATTGGGATACGGCTATCCAAAAATGGAGCCCCCTCAAACGTATGGGCGACGTAATTCGCATGGCTCGGAAGATGTTCCCCCACAAGGAGATTCTTTTCCGGAGGCACCCCAAGGATAAACATGACTATGCCGACCTCATCAACGACATCACTTTGGGGGAGAAGAGGCCACTCAAAGAGCTTATTATGGGTGCCGACCTAGTTTGGGGAATGAACTCCACCGTCCTGACTGAAGCTGCCCTCATGGGAAAGGAAGTCAAGGCTTGCGGGGTTTCACTTCTACACAGTGGAACCTGCCAACGAGAAGCCCTCGCAGCCCTCGTGGCCAGACAGATTCCTAAAGACACCACAGACGTCACCCCGTGGATGAGACGGGGTCGCGGCCTAGAGCACCTAGCAGACTATTAACAAATGCTAATAACACAAATACACATTCCTAAAACTGGGGGCCAAAGCGTCCGAGAGTCTTTTGATTGGGGGATTACGGGACACATGACTTATCTAGGTCTAAAGCGTAAAGAATTACAGGGTGATTTTGTGACTATGTTTAGGTGCCCTTTTGATCGAGCGGTGTCTATTTACCGATACTTTCAACAAGCTACTGATGTAGACTTTACAGCTACATCTCCAGATAGGAGAGACCACCTATGCCATCAAGAATATATTCGTGCATGGGATCCGGGCCCTTCAGTGTATTGGGAAAGAATTAATCCCGAAAAAATTCGACCACTCACCCAGCACTTCAGGAACCAGAATTGGTGGATAAAAGGAGGCGAAGTAGGTAAAGATATTCACCTCTATGACTTCGGTGATTTCGAGAATGAAGTTTCCCGCATGGCAAAAGATTTTGGTTTGAACCGTAAAAAATCAGGATTACATACAAAAAAGACTAAGCGTAAGACCGCTCAGGAGGAACTAAGTCCCAAAGCTATAAGACGAATCGCTGAATTTTATGCGCCGGATATCAAGGTAATGGAAAAAGCAGGGTTCCCTTTTACCGTGGATTTTTGAGGCTAGCGGAGTTGGTGGTTGCCCTTTAAAAAGATTGTTGACACTCGTAATACACCCCCATATAACCAAACAGTGACGACCACCACTTTAAATCCGGGGTACTCCGATTACACCGAGTCAGACCGGGAAGCTCTAACTAAAGTCCTGCGAGACCCCCTATTGTCCGCGGCTATAAACACCGCGATCCGGGAAGCACAACCCGAAGCCCGCAGTCTCGTGAAGTTGTCCCCCGAGGAACAGGCTGCTATAGCCAACCAACTTTCAGGTATGAGCGATCTGGTCCTTCGGCTTAAAAGTCTTTCGGCCCCCCTCACTCACATTAACCCGGAGGAAGATTTATCTGGGTTGGGAGAGTGGAACCACCTTGACGATGTGGATAAATAAGGGTAATACCAAATAACATTATGGCAGAAGAAAACCAGACCAAAGAAGAGGCGGGCATCGGGAGCATTCTCGACCGCTTGGAAACGCAGCTTAACGAATCCTCCGGAGCAGACTCTCTCGCACAGCAGAGGGACGCTGGGGCCGGGGGAGACCCCAACCAAGAGGAAAAGTCCGGGGGGGACCTTGAGGACCTTGAGGACATTGATGGGTTGAGAGACGCAGAAGGGGTAAAAGGGGTCGCGGACCCCCTCGACACTCTTTCCGAGGATGCAAACAAGGGAACGGGCAATAGTGGCACCAACTCCTCCGAGGACGTTGACGCCGAGGGGGGCAATGGCCCCACTCATTCCGACATACTGTCGGAGTTCGACGCGCCTGAGCAAGCCAAAATCCAAGCGTATCTCGACGACAAAATCGCGGAAGAGTTGAGGCTCACAGAATCTGCGGGAGGAGCCTTCAAGAGATTGAAAGGGGAAAACCGAGACCTTGAGGGTAAGGTCCAAGAACTCGAATCCCGTACCGCCGAACCCGAGGCGCTGAAGGCCGCGACAGAACGTATCTCCGAGCTGGAAGCTCAGGTTCAGGTTAACGAGGAAGCGAAGAGTGTGCTTCGATTGGAAGACACTGAGGCTTACCGGCAGGCAGTAGTGGAACCCCAGCAGGCGATTCTCGCGGCCAGCGATGGCATTGCGGATCGATATGGTGTGGACCGGGATGAACTCGCGGACATCCTTGGTAATCCGAACCGGAGAGAACTCTCTGATACGATTGGTCGGTTGCTGGGAGACGACGTTGCCGACGCAGATAAATTTGAACTGTATGACCTCAGCCGGAGGGCTGAGAGTACTTTCTCGAGGAAGTACGAGCTTGCCAATAATGCCGAGGCCGCTTTAACAGAAGCGGAGGAACTTGCAGGCAAGGCTCGGGAACGTCAGGCTCTGGATGAACGCCAGATTCGCGAGGTTTCGGCTCGTGATACCGTCACCCGGTTGAAGGAGAAGGCTAGCTTCATCCTCGACATCGTCGGAGAAGACGCCGTTTCCGGATTTGTGGACGCGAACGCTGAACGACCAGTCGAATCTCTGAACCCGGCCGATCAATCATTCGCCAGATTTGCCTTTGACGCCCTCATCCCCCTTGCGAAGCACGTTCGCAAACTTGAGGGTGAACTTCAAGTCGCCTCTGATGACAACCTAAAGCTTCGTGGTTCTACGCCCGGGGGAGGTGGTTCGGGGGGAGGAAACCCAACGGACGCGGAGAGTCAGACTAAAGAACCCGACACGACCGACGGAATTGAATCCGCGGTTGACCGTATCAACCGGGCACTTCAAGGCCCCTAATAATTTTTTGCCACAGGCAACCACACGTTTCCCACATCCCGCCAAGTATTAAAAACCTTGGCGGGATTTTTATTCGTTTTTTACTTGTGTCATTATGTCACACTTGGTATTATTCCCGACATCAACCGAACGCCCTGCTCTGGAGGCCCTCTAGTTCTACGGTTTTGCCGGTCTCTGTACCACCCATCATTCAATATGCTTACGTAGGGCTACACTACGTCAAAAACCTTATCTTTATTTAACTATGTCTACATTCTCAGGCACACGCACCGACGGGTTGGACCAAATCAACGCCGTCCTCGAACAAGAAGCGAACCGTATCGGCTCCGATATTCACGCTGAAAACGTCCACATCTCGCCTTGGCTTGACCTCATCCCCAAAGGGACCTTCCCCGAAGGTATGGGTTACCGCCTACAGTCGTTGATCTACGAACGCTCTCTCCCAACTAATGCCGCCCAAAACGCCATTGGCTTATCATGGGGTGAATTCGGCGGACCGAGTGGGTTTACTTCCGGGCAGGACCACTCAGGTCAGGTCAACGGTAACGGGGGACTCCTCAACGACACCGTCACCGATTTCCACGGTCCACTTGCTAACGACGCCGCTGGTGGAGCCGCCTCCACTAACCCTTCTCGAATCGATTTTCAGAAGCGACTCGAGCCTTATAGCCTCAAGCGGGCCACCGTTTGGTCTCCCGAGATCAACGTAGATGACCTCCGCTTCGCTGCACATCGGGCCGAGCAGCTCTCTGCATCCTTTGATGCCCTCGCCGAGGGTGTTCGATACGGATGGGAAGAGCGTTACCGGGATGAGTATCAGCGCGTGGTACACCAAGTCGTTGAGTGTCTCGAGAGTGCTACCTCTACCACGCAAACCTCCGTCACTGGGGGAGACGCTACTGACAGATTTGACAATGGCACCCCATCGGCTGCCCTCGGCAATATCTCGAACGAAGTCCTCGACAAGGTATACAACACCCTCGTTCGTGCGGGTGCAGGCCGTAAAGCGTGGGGCATGGAAAATGGCCGCCCTCAGTTTGCACTTATCTGCTCCTCTGAGGCTAGCTACACCCTCCAAACCGAAAGCGAGATCCGGACTGACCTCCGGGAATCGAGCCGTGTTGACGAACTCCTCGCGCCTCTCGGGGTATCCAAAGGGTTCCGTGGGTTCTACCACATCATCGACGACCTTGCTCCTCGTTATCGTGCAGCCGCGTCTGACGCAGGTTACACAGACGGAGACTTCCTCCGCGTCGAACCTTACACGATTACCACAGGTTTAATCACCCCGAACTCGGCTTATGAGGCTGACACCGCAAAGTATGAAGTTGCACATGTCCTCCACAAGGAGGTTATGGAAGCACTCATCCCAGCACCGGCCCCAAGCGCCGCGGGTCTTAGCTTTGATCCCGTTGACTACTCCGGTAAGTTCAACTGGGTCAACATCAAGAGTGTTGACGTCAACCCCCTCGGAACCATCGGACACTTCCTCGGAGTGCTCGCCTCGGCTACGAAGGTGTTGAAGAACCGCTTCGGTTATGCGCTGATCTATGACCGCACCTCGCCTACCGCCGCCGCTTAATACATAACTAAACCAAAGAGCCCTCCTCGCCCCTACGGTGGGGAGGGCTTTTTATTTTAAATTATACACTATGCCCAAGAGCACTATACCCGCTGACAGCGCGATCCGCGATTTTCTCGACAGCACCGAACTTTCAGGGGGCGATCTTATTCAAGTCTGGGACCGAAGCACCGGAGACTGGAAGTGGACTACCCTTGCACAACTTGAAGCTTTCTTCACCGCTACCTAAGATACCATGCCTAAGTCCACACGACCGACACCATCCCGGTTGCCCAACTACATTGACGCAACAAAGCTTTCCTCCTCGGACATCGTCCGTTTGAGGGAGCGTGGTTCGGGTGCCAACAAGCCCACCACACTCGAACAACTGGACGCCTACTTCACTTTTGACGATGCCGGATCGGATTCGGGTGGAAGTAGTAGTGCCGGTGGTGGCGGTGGATCCGGATCCGGGAGTGACAGTGGGGGGTCTGGTTCCTAGAACCCCAGCCCAATGAAGTCTCCCCATCCATACTCATCCCCCGTCCGAGTGGTCCTTAAATTCCTCCAAAATATAGGGGCGAAGATCCTCGGCGGAAACTTCGGGGAGGGCCCCCGTACCGTTATTGGAACGGGCACCTCGGGGGAACCTTATGAACGGTTCGGGGATGTGGAGACATCAACACAAAAGAGGGGGCCAGTACACCACGGCTTCGCGGTGGTTCTAGGCTGGGGGTATACTCTTCAGGAAAGATACGGGTCTTACAGCCTCAGCACCCGTACCCGAAGATGGCACCTCTTCCAATCGGAGGGTCAGTGGTTTGCGTTCCACACCGAGGATCACCTCGGGTACTCCTACTACCATGGTCCGGTGGACGGTGAACCATTTGGAGTCTACACTTGCAGGTCGCACCACGGAGTAGATGCCCCTAAGACTCTCCGCGTAAATCGGTCTTATTACAATGACCCTTTTTCTGGTAGCTCGTCAAGCGGGTCCTCCTCCTCCTCCTCCTC
>TARA_R110000851_G_scaffold86633_1_pt1 | contig 13959 bp, 16 predicted proteins | sample TARA_R110000851 | Tara Oceans TARA_R110000851 (sample SAMEA4397627) | marine metagenome | biome: Polar Biome; feature: [DCM] deep chlorophyll maximum layer (ENVO:01000326); material: water (ENVO:00002006), including particulate matter (ENVO:01000060) such as... | depth 17 m | reverse complement strand
TATGACAGACTCAAAATGCGTGTCAATGATGGATGCTAGAATGATCCTACCAAAGTGTCTGACTTCATTTTATCTTATGAGGCTCAATCTTAAAGATTTGTTAGGCTTCATTGCGCAAAGACAAGATATGCAAATTCAACCTGCAGCTGATAATTTACTTGCTGCTTTTATGGCACGAGAAGTTTTAAAGGTATTGCCTGAAGCATCTGCTCGGATTAGTTTCAATAAACCAGACATGCATTATATTAAAACATTCCGTGTACCTGATGGTAAAGGTGGCCACACAAGTAGAGGAACAAATCTATACTGGCCAGAGCCTAAAAATGATAAGTTTGATTACCACCCAGACGACACAATATATCAGTCACGCAGAGAGGATATTAACGGTACAGACGATCCAGGTGGCGATACAGTATTTACACAAATCTGGAATGAAACATTACAAGAAATCGATGATATGAAGATATCATATAATCAGTTTATGGAAAGATAAAAATGAGTATTGAAAACAATCCGTTTCAAGAATTGTCAAATTTATTTATTGACAATCAAAGAATGATCAATGTTAAAACTGATGAAGTTTTAAAGAAGTCAAAATCAATACAACAAAAAATGACTAACTTAATACAAAGCGTTGAACAAGATGTTTTTGCCTCTGATTTAATGTCAATAGTCAATATACCAGATGAATCAAGATTACTTCTAACAGCAGTAAAAGAATTAGAAATTCAAAGAGATCAGATAATAAATTCAATAAATATTTTAAAAAAATCAAAAGAAAGAAAACTTAACAATTAGGAGTAAATATGAGTTTAGGAAAAGTTTATTTAGCAAGTGGGTGGTTTTCACCTGAATGGATGAAAGAAGTAGAAAATATTAAGTCTGTTTTTGAAAAACATGGTATTAACTATTTCTCACCAAAAGATGAAAATCTTTGTGATCCAGAAGCTGTCGAGTCTATGCAAGACCAGATATTTGATGGCAACATCAAACATCTTCATGAAAGTGCTTGGATGTTATGTAATACAAGAAACAAAGATATGGGCACAATTTTCGAAGCAGGCTATATGAACTGTTTAGACAAACCTATCGTATATTTTTGTGATGGTTTACCGCCAGGCGCACAATTCAATCTTATGCTAGCATCAAGTGGTATAGCAGTTTGTACTTCTCTCGAAGATCTAGACGTGTATCTCGCAGCATGTGTTTCTAAAGAAACTTTACTTACTAGACGTTATGAAGGAAAAATAGAATAAATTTTATTTTTATTACTAATAAGATAATTTAAGCGGATCAGGATAATTAATTCTGATCCGTTTTATCGTGAGGGCAATATGAAAATTACAAAACGTCAATTAAACAAAATTATAAAAGAATCGTTAGGAATACAAAATAAAATTAATGAAGCTCCAAAAATTCTTAATTTTAGAAAAATAAGAAAAGATCTTTTTAAGCTAAAAGCTGACATAACCAATCAAGCATTAATTGATATCATCGCACAACATCGCGATGATTTAGAACTTAAAGTCGAAGACGGCGAATCAAAATTTATGAAAGGGCGCTATAGAGAAGCAGTTACTTTGTTAGCTAGTTTAGACGCCATATTGAACGCTCCAACACCTGAAAAAGTTAAGAAAGCAATTGATGATATCGATGTACAGGAGCAAAATGATGATGATCCACAAGAAAATGATCCATGGAATCCAGATCCGGATCCAAAATCTGAATGGGAATATCAGTTAAGAGACTGTATTTGGTATGCTCGAAAGAAAGATGAGACAGGGCAAGGTCTGAAATTAGGACTTTCAAAAGTAACATCCGGAAAATACAAAGCGTCAATAGCAATACTTGACAAAGCTTTTCCAAAACTAATTACAGCCTGCAAAGTCCAAGTCAAACCTAAGACTATACCTGAACCAAAACCTGTTAACCCAAAAACGGTTAAAGCTGGTCCTTTAACAGAATTGTATAATTTTATCGAAGAAGAACTTTACAGGGATCCTAGCATAGCTAAAAAAATGCAAAATTTTCAAGATGATCTCAGGGATGCTGCAGGCCTAGACCCTAGTGCTAAATTATTAGAAGCGCTAGGATACTATAAAGATGCAGAGAATGCTAAAAATGCAAAAAATGTTGCTACCGGTCGATCAATTCTTTTAAATATTCTTGATGCAGACATAAGAAATTCAAATCAGTTGAATTTGGAGTATGTTGTCTTGACCAATATAGCTGATGGTGGAGATTATGGAGTTGAAGATTTCGTTGCACTTTTTGATATGGCAATTGCAGACTTAGCTTTTATTTTAGACGATTACTATAGTTCTGATGAAGGCAGCTGGGAAAAGAACATCGCGAGCAGCGGATTTTCAAATAGATTTAAAAACGAAAATTTACAAAGTAAGATTATGAAAGTTGTTCAAGAGTCAGCTAATCAGGAAACAACACTATCAAGAGGCTCACTCTATAGACGCAGATACTACGGAAGATATTAATAATACAATTAATTGAAATTATAAAGGCCTCTTGTTATAATATTGTAATAGGAGGTTTTTTATTATGCGAGTTTTTATTACAGGCGAAAAAGGTTTTATTGGGACAAATTTAGTTAAACGTGCTAAGCGATTTGATATTGATATTATTAGTGGCGTTCACGCTGATAATGATGAGGCAGCTTTTGTTTCAGAATACACAACAGAAAAGGGTGAACCTTGTGTTTACAAAAACAGTATTGAATCTTGGAAAGCTTTTTTTGAAGTAAATGAAATTGATGTTATTATTCATAACGCAGCAAAAGTAGGCACAGATGTTGTGGCACTCAATGCTAAAGAATCAACATTGACTAATGTTCAAGGTACTTACAACATATGTCGTGCTGCTCGTGCACTTAATATTGGTGTTTGCTATATGGGTACAACTGTGATTTATGACACACCCAAATATCAAAATGAACAAATCAAAGAAGAAAGCGATCGTGGCCCACATACGCTTTACGGATGCCAGAAACTTTGTGCAGAAGATATTATTAAAAGTCAAGTTAATAAATGGATGATTGTTCGACCTCTTTTTGCTTATGGCGGCGAAGGTGATATGAATTCGCTCATTGCAAAAACGATTTACACAGCTATTAATGATCTAGAACCTGTAGATATGTTTTTAGACCCAACAAAGATAAAGGATTATATGCATGTAAATGATTACTGTGATGCTGTCTTTACAGCTATTCAAGGTGGTCATTGGTATCAAGATTGGAACGTTGCAGCAGAAACACCGTTAATGACAGGTGAGATAGTTAGCCTCATAGGCGAAATAACTGGGCTCAGTGTCGCAGATAAGGTTAGATGGCTTCCAAATACTGACTATACCGGTAATCATATGCTATCATCTTGGAAGTTTAGAAAATGTACTGGGTGGACTCCAAAAATAAGTTTAGAAATCGGTATTGCAATGTCGTTTGAAAGTATTGCAAAATCAAAAGGTTATAACCCGTTGACGTATTTAGAAGATGCAAAAGCAAGAAATATTGACTTGACAAAGTTCTATTAGACGTGCAGGACTTCGAGTATACACAGAAATACGTGCAATTCAAGACGCAAAGACAGGAGTATTGATTTATGACGGAAACAGTGAATTTGTAAATTTAATACAGCGGATTAACAATGAAAAAAGAATTACAAAACAAGTTATTTGAAAGCTACCCAAAAATATTTAGACAAAAAGATTTAGATAAAACTGTATCAGCAATGTGTTATGGTATAGGCTGTGGCGATGGTTGGTATTCGTTAATAGATACAATGTGTGGCAATATCAAGAATCAAATGGATAATGTTAATCGTAATAAGCCTGGAGATAAACATTTAATATGCGAGGCAACCCAAGTAAAAGAGAAGTTTGGCGGTCTTCGTTTCTATGTCCAGGGAAGCGACGATTTCATTGATGGGATTATTGATCTTGCAGAGTCAATGTCGTATCGAATTTGTTCACAGTGTGGAAATGCTTCAACGCCTAATGAAAAAAAGCGAGGCTGGATTTATACATTGTGTAATAATTGCAAAGTAACGTAAAAGTGTAATCTTATACTCCTTGTAGTATAATAAAACAAAACACTACAAGGAGTTTTTGCTTATGAATATAAAACTAATTACACCACCAACTAAGTTCGTTGGCTTTCACGGACACACAGGTTTTTCCGTCTTTGACGGTTTAGGGTACCCATCTAATCATATCGATTTTGTCCTTGAAAACGGTATGGACGCTTGGGCATTAACTGATCATGGAAATGGTTCAGGTCTTGCGCATGCTCATAAACACGCAGAAAAGGTTAAAAAGCAAGGTCATAAGTTTCGACAGATCTATGGTTGTGAATTTTACTTTGTTCCATCTTTAAAAGATTGGAAAGGTGATTATGAACAAGCAAAACTTGACAGGGCAGCTGCAAAGCAAAAAGCGATTAAGGACGATGGTGAAGGTGGTCACGTAATTGAAAATGAAGATGAAACTAAAACATTTGACTTAGGTAAAGACGAATGGAAACGACGTTATCATCTGGTGATAACCGCGCAAAACCGTGAAGGTTTAGGTAATCTCTTCACGCTAATCAAACGTGGATACACAGAAGGCTTCTATAGATACCCACGTATTGACTTTGATATGCTTAAAAAATATGGAAAAGGATTGACTGTTTCTACAGCTTGTTTAGGCGGCATCTTTTCAAATAGAATTATGCGTGGCAATGCACTTAAAATTCCTGAAGAACAAATACAACAGCAATTACTTTATCTTTCAGATAGGTTTGTTGATGCTGTCGGTGAAGATAACTTTTATCTAGAATTACAGTTTAACAGACTTAAACAGCAGCACCTTGTAAATCATCATCTACTTCGACATGCTGATCAGACAGGCTTGCAATTAATTGCTACACCTGACTCTCATTACTATTCACCAGACAAGTGGGAAGCACGTGAGTTATATAAGAAACTTGGTTGGATGGGTAGTGATCCATCACCATTACCAGAATTTGACGACTTGAAATGTGAGTTGTATCCAAAAAATGCACAACAAATGTGGTCTGAGTTTACTCGTCATTACGATGAGTATAAAGATACTTACGAGGGTTATGAAGAAAAGATTAAAAGATCGATTGAAATCACACATGAAATTGCATGGGAAAAGTGTGAGGATTGTTGGATTGATACTTCTGTTAAGCTTCCCGATTTCAACAAGCCTAACGAAACTGCTTTTCAGCAACTTGCAAAAAAGGTCAAAACAGCACTTGTTACAGAAGGCTTACATACAGAACCCGAATATGTTAAAAGAGCAAAACATGAACTTGACGATATCAAATTCCTCGGATTCGAAAACTACTTCCTAGTAATGTATGAAGTGTTTCATAAGGCAGCTGATCATACTCTTTTCGGTGCTGCTCGTGGATCAGGTGGTGGTAGTTTAGTTAACTTTCTTTTAGGTATCACACAAGTTGATCCGCTTAAGTATGATTTGCTATGGGAAAGATTTCTAGGACGACATAGAACTTCTTGGCCTGATATTGATTCTGATGCAGGTGACCGTGATGCACTAATCGATGCAGCTCGTGAGTTGTATGGCGATCAAGCAGTTATTCCCGTATCAAACTTTAATACACTTAAGCTCAAATCTCTTGTAAAAGACATTGCTAAATTTTATGGTATTGATTTTGCTGAAGTAAATAAAATGACTGGACCTTTGCAAGATGAAGTAATGATGCAAGCTCGCGATGATAACACTGAAAAGTCAGTGTTTGTTTTAAAACATTCTGATTGTATGCAGTATTCAACAGGTTATAGTGAGTTTATGGAAAGACATCCAAAGGTCAAAGACCACATTGAATCTCTATTCATGCAAAATCGCTCTATTGGTCGTCATGCAGGCGGGGTTATTATTGGTCCTCCTGAAGCACTAGAGCAGTCAATGCCTATCATTGGTGTCCGAGGCGAGTTGCAAACACCCTGGACAGAGGGTATGAACTTTCGTAATCTTGAAGATAACGGATTTATTAAGTTTGACTTTCTTGGTTTAACACTATTAAAAGATGTTGAAAATTGTATTCGTCGTGTACTTACACGTGAAACCGGTGTTGAACCAACATTCTTAGAAATTAGAGATTGGTTTGATGAAAAGCTTAATTGTCGTTTTGTAGAACAGGATGATGAAGAAGTTTGGAAGCATGTATATCATCAGCGTCGAAAGGTAGGTGTTTTTCAGTTTACTGCTGAAGGTGCACGCCGATTCTGTGAAGAAGCTAAACCAACAACAATTATTGAGTTAGCAGCATTAACTGCAATTTATCGTCCTGGTCCACTTCGTGCAAACGTACATAAAAAATATGTTAAGGACAAGCTGCGAGCTGATGAAATACATTATGCACACCCTATTATCAAGGAGATTCTTGGCCCAACATTTGGTCACGTTACGTTTCAAGAACAGTTTATGCTTTTAGCACAAAAGCTAGGCGGCTTTACACCTGCTGAGTCTGACAAGCTTAGAAAAACACTTGTTAAAAAATCACTAGATACAATGGGTAATAAAGGTGGTGAACGTGATGAAGCTCGTACAAGGTTTGTAAAAGGTGCTAAGGAGATCAATGGTGTACCTGAACATATTTCACAAGAGTTGTGGGAACGTATTGAATTCTTCTCTGTGTACGGTTTTAATAAGTCACATGCTGTTGCTTATGCTATTGGTTCTTACTACGCTGCTTGGCTTCATACACATTATGAAACTGATTGGCTAGGTACTATTCTTGAGTCTGAAAACAATAATCCTAATGCACTTACAAAAGCAATCGCTGAAATTAAAGAAATGGGTTATCGTATTGAATTACCTGATGTAAATGAATCAGGTACTTATTGGCAGTGGTCTGAAAATAAACAGGCATTTATTCCGCCTTTAACATCAATTAAGGGTGTAGGTAAAACAGCGGTTGTTGAGATTATGCAAAATCGTCCGTATGAATCTGTTGTTGATATGTTGTTTGATGAAACAGGTAAGTGGCGTCATTCTAAGCTTAATAAGACTGGCTTCTCATCTTTATGCAAAGTTGAGGCATTTAATGGATTGAAAGAAATGTGGGATGGTACAATTGATAATCATAAACAGTTGTATGAAATTATTATTGACAACTACAACAATCTCAAGAAGAGTAAGTGGGGAATGACAATGCGCAAAGCAAAGAAAGAAAACGCACCTGATATGTTACCTATTTTAATTGAACAAACAAAAGACACTGAAGACTGGGGTCGTATTGATAAATTGACAATGTATCAGGAGCTATGTTCAGCAACCCGCGATGATTTAGCGTTCCCAGACGATATGATGGAAAAGATTAAAAGCGCAAATGTTAAGTCTGTTTTAAGTATGCTACCTAGAGAAAAGTGTATTGCTTGGTGCTGTATTGTTGATATGGTTAAAAAGAAAACTAAGAATAACAAGACGTTTTATCGACTTAAGATAACAGACTATAAAAACAATACCGGTTGGTTAAGAATGTGGGGCAACAAACCTTCATCAATGGTACCGTATTCAATTTGGCTAGTCCAGGCATCAAATGATCCAAACTGGGGTGCTTCAACAAGCGTAGCTAAGGTAAGACCTTTAGTAACTGATTAACTGTAAATTTAGTTAATACAGAGTAATATATCTTTATTAACTAGTGATTTTAAGGTAGGTTTTGATAATGTATGAATATTGTGCAAAAGTAGTATCAGTTTATGATGGTGATACAATAACAGTTGATATTGATTTAGGTTTTGGTATTGTCTTAAAGAAACAAAAGCTTCGCCTTCTAGGAATTAATACTCCTGAGGTGCGAGGTGAAGAAAAGATACTAGGTAAAAAAGTAAGAGACTTAGTTCGTGAAAAGATATTAGATAAAGTTGTAACAATAAAAACTGTTAAAGATAAGAAAGGAAAGTATGGACGGTGGTTAGCAACTATCATTTATGAAGATGAAGATATTAATAATTGGCTTTTAATTGAAGGACACGCAGTAAGCTATATGAAAAAGAAGTGACGGGTTACTGTGAATGATAAAACATTTGATATTGGCGAAATGTGTCTAATACCAATGATAGGAAAATCAGGAATGACTTTTAGTTACGGTATTATTATTAAGCGAAACTGTTTAAAGTTAAGAAGCAATTATTATTCTGTTTATGTTAACGGAAACATAGAGGAATACGAAAATTTATTTATTACAAAATTAGAGGAATTAGATGAGTCATACAACACCTATTAATTATATTTTTATTGACGGTCCAGACTGTTCAGGAAAGACAACGCTTTTTGAAATGATACATAAAGCATCAGGGTACAAATGGAACATACAAGATCGTTCTGCGCTGTCAATGTTAATTCATGCTAGATACTATGGTCGTAACACTTTTAATCATGTTGAACAACTCACCCGCGAACTTTATAATCTTAACAACCAATTGATTATTTGTCTGCCAGATTGGAGCGTCATTGTTAAACGTTTTGCTAAACGAGGCGATCCAATACAGAATTTGGCAAGTCTTAGAAAACTTTTTGACTTATTTTTTGAGGCAACTGAAGAATTTCAACATTATCCTAACGTGACAGTTATCAGAACTGTTGTAGATGATTCTATTGTGAGTAGCTTAGTTAATCAGTATCGAGCATTTGAAAGAAAGTCTGTCCACAATCTTCGTGATTCTATGTTACAAATGCTAGGTACATCTGCTGCAAATCGTTTAAATGAAGTAGTTGGTTTAAATTTTGTGCATTATGATACCGGTGACTTCTCTGATATTGATGGGAAAATGTTAACGTATGAAAAAGAAAAAGATTATTACGAAAGAATTGAAGATGCAATGTTTAAAACAATTAAAAGTGAGTTAAACGGTGATAATCCGTATGGTCGTAAAGAAGATTTACATTCTCGACGTTTTATTTACGCTGATGATAGCTGTATTGCGACATGTCACTTTTTAATTCGTGATAGACATATGGACGCTCGTTTTTACTTAAGATCTTCAAACGTTAAAGATACAATACATTACGATCTTAACTTTTTAAAGCACTTGACTGCTTGTGTATTCAGGCATTTTAAGTGTGATCGTGAAGGTTACTATTGCAAACTAGACTTTACTATTGGGTCAGGTCATATAATTTTAGATAAATAAGGTAAAAATGAAAATTATAAATACAATTGATGCACAGTATAATTCTTTATTAAAGGAGAACAAAATATGAGAAAAGCTTTGATAACAGGTGGCTGTGGTTTTATCGGAAGCAACCTTACAAAAAAACTAGTTGAACAAGGTTGGCAAGTTGATATTATTGATGATATGTCAAACGGACATTTAGAATTGTTAGAGGGTTTAAATATAAGAGTTCTAATAAATGGATCTTTTTATACAGCATATATGAATCAAGAAAAACAAAGGTTACAAGATGAAGTTTTAGTAGTTCAAGATGATTTTTCTAACGATCATATTCTAAATTCAGTATATAAAGGCAACTATGACGTAATATTTCATCAAGCAGCTGTTCCACGGGTAAGTTATTCTGTAGAAGAACCTTTTCATACAACTGATGTCAATATTTCAAAAACAGTTAGACTATTTGAAGCAGCTAGAGGTTCAGTTGATAGAATTGTTTGGGCATCCTCCTCTTCAGTTTATGGTGGGGCAGAAACTTTTCCTATTGATGAATCTGTAGATAAAAATCCAAAGTCACCTTATGCATGGCAAAAGTCTTCTATTGAAGAATTTGCAAAACTTTGTTGGCAACTTTATAAACTAGACATCGTTTGTTTGCGTTATTTTAATGTTTTTGGACCTGGACAATATGGTGACAGTCCATACTCAACTGCAGTTTCTGCTTGGTGTCATGCAACAAAAAATAACTTAACTTGCAGATCAGACGGAGATGGTTCACAGTCTAGAGACATGTGTTATATAGACAATACAGTATCAGCTAATATTTTAGCAGCTGAAGCTAAAGGTCCTTTTGCAGGAGAACGTTATAATATTGCTTGTAATGCAAGAACTACAAATAAAGAAATATTAGACCACTTTGTTTCAGAGTTTGGGAGTAAAGTTGAACATGCACCTTGGCGTCAAGGAGATGTTATGCATACACAAGCAGATATTTCTAAAGCAAAGCTAGCCTTTGGCTATGAACCGCTTGTTAGCTTTTGGGAAGGATTAGAAAGAACTGTACAATGGTGGGGTTTAAGAGATGGCTGATTTAATACTTTATACCGGCCCTATGTTTAGTTCAAAGACAACTAAACTTTTAATGGAAGCTGATAAACGTTACTATCAAAAACAAAAAGTTATTGCTTTTAAATCAAAAGCTGATGATCGATACTCAAAAGTAGGCGAAATTGTCACACATAACTTTAATAAAATTCCTGCACATCTTGTAGAAAGTGGCGAGGAAATTATACAAACAATTGCAGATCAAGAAGCAGTAGATTGTGTATTGATTGATGAAATATTTCTGATACCAGGCGGTGCAGAAGCATGTTTGGCATTATATAAAAAAGGTTATGATGTTGTTGTTGCATCAATTGATCTGTCTTTTACAGGAGAGCCTTTTTCTGAAGTTGAAAAATTAATGCCTTATTGTACAAGAATAGTAAAGTGCAAGTCTGTTTGTAGCGTTTGTCAAAAAGACGCAAGGTATACATTCAAGAAATCAGGTGTTAAACATGTTGAAAGTTTTGAATCACATCCTTCTGCAGAACAAATACAAGTTGGCGGCGCAGAACTTTATGAGCCAAGATGTCAAGAACATCATAATTATATGCGAGACTAATTAAGGAGAAACATATGTTAGAGCCCTCAAGTGTTAACTGTGTAATATATCATGCCGATTGTACTGACGGTTTTGGTTCAGCGTACGCTGCTTGGAAACTATTAGGCAACAGGTCAGAATATCATGCTTGTAAGCATGGATCGAAGCCACCCAACGTAAAAGGTAAAAATGTTGTAATACTAGACTTCTCATTTGATAATAAGACAACTAAAAAAATGATAGAAGAAGCAAACGATCTCTTAGTAATAGATCATCACAAAAGTGCAATGGTTGAATTGCATGATATATCTAATACACACTTTGATATGAGTAAATCAGGCGCAACACTAGCATGGGAATTTTTCCATCCAGGTAAAGAAGCACCAAAGTTTGTTCAGTACATAACTGATAGAGACTTGTGGAAGTGGGAGTTACCATATTCAAAGGAATTTAGTGCTGCCTTCGACATGGTACCTTATAATTTTGAAGAATTTGAAAAATTTGAAGATGATTCTGTTTTTGATGACGCTGTCAAGCGAGGAAGCTATATTCTTGCATATTCAAAAACAGTTGTTAAGAAAGTATGTGAAAAAGCTTCAGCAAGAAAAATGGATGGTAAAGATATACTTGTTGTTAACTCTTCTCATTGGATGTCGGAAATTGGCGCAAGGCTTTCACCTGATTGTGATTTTGCAATGATCTGGTACTATGATCATAAAGATAAACAGATAAAAGTTAGCTTAAGAGCTTTTCATGATAGGATTGACGTTTCAGAAATTTCAAAGAAATACAAGGGTGGCGGTCATAAAAAAGCTGCTGGGTTTACGCTTCCAGGTAATTTTAAAATAGAAGATCTTTTTGATAAGGAGACAAAACGTGGAAAGGCCAAAATGGAATAATATTTGGAAAAGATTTGTCTTAGATATCGCGCAACGTTCACCAGATCCCAAGTTTCAAGTAGGCGCTGTGATTGTAACTGATGATAATACACAAGTTTTAGCATTAGGCTATAATGGTGATCAAAGAGGCGGCCCAAATCAAAGAGAATCTTTAGAAACAGGTAAGAGCGGTTTCATACATGCAGAGGTTAATGCTTTAATTAAATGCGACTTCAATAATCCTAAGTTGAAGAAAATGTATTTAACACATGCGCCTTGTCCAGTATGTGCAAAATGTATTGTTAATGCAGGTATCAAACAAGTGCTTTACATTAATGATTATGAACCTGACATGACAGGAATTAATATCCTTCGAGAGTGCGACGTGTCTGTAATAAAATTAGTTGATAATTCGTCAAGGAATTGATAATTAGTTTGTACAACGGGGTTTATCTTGAATGAAAATTTAAAAAAAGGAATTAAAAAGAAAGCAGGCAAAATCATTAATATGCTGTCTGATTACTTATTAATAAGACACAAATCTACAAAAATTGAATATACTATTCAAAAAATTATTATGAAAGAAAAAGAACCTTTAATTATAGCATATAGATATTATAGTAAGCCTGGTAAAAAGAAAAAAGTTTTTATAAGCATACCTATGTGTGATTTCAAACAATATGAAGCGGTGTAAAAATGGAAAAATTATTTAATGCAAAAATAAAAAATGTGATACGTGACACGCTTAAGTTAGACGAGTCACTATCAGCGCAAGAAAAGAAATTTTCTTTTAATTCTGATTTTTTAAGTAACGATAACTTTCAAAATCATATTGAATTATATGAAGGCTATATCAAAAACTTTAATGAAGTTAGTGCTAAATTAGATACTGCTGATAGACAAAATGTCAATTGTAATCATTCAGAGTTTCGATCTTTAAAGCTTGATGAGACATTTAATATGAATGGTGTTTATCTGCATGAACTATATTTTGCTAATATCGGTGACACTAATTCAGAAATTAAAATGGATTCTCTATCTTATATGCGATTATCAAGAGACTTTGGATCTTTTGATGCTTGGCAAAAAGATTTTATTGCTTGTGCAGCTGCTTCACAATGTGGGTGGGCAATTACATATTTAAATACATACACACAAACTTATATGAATGCTGTTGTTGATTTACATTCTAACAATATTCCTTTTGGCTCTTACCCTATCATTGTTATGGATGCTTGGCAACATGCTTATTATAGAGACTATCTAAAAGATGTAACAACATATACTAGGGCGATGATGAAACTTTTACGATGGCCTGTTATTGAAGAAAGAATACAAAAAGCTGATAAGATTATTCAGGCACTTAGGAGTTAATAATGGACAAAAGACTATATAAAGCATTGATTGAGCAGAAAAACGAAGACTTGGGCGATGCACCTGAAGGTAGTGTAAAAGCTGTGTCAACAGAAACTAAAGCAAGAAAAGCTGATGACTCAGTTGATGATCAAATCGATTCTTTAATATTGTTGTATGAAAAGCGCGCAATTCGTGATGAGGAAGATAGACTAATGGAGTCATTAAACAAGACATCATTAAAATACCTTTTTGAGCAGGAAGAGGAAGCAACAGATGAAGGTGAACCAGAAGCTGAAGAAGAAACAGCAGAACCTTCTGGCTCTGAAAAAGTAACAGCAACAATTGCAAAGAAAGATGCAGTTCCTGACTTAGATATCGATAAGTTTACAATTAAAGTTGCTCGATTGATCATGAATCACAGACAGCTTTTAGATGTTGAAAATGCTGTTATCAATAGAACTAAAAACTTTCTTGATGAAAACTATGGTGATACATACGTAGTTCGATATCTGAATATTCTTGAAGAACAATTTGGGTTATCACCAAAAGAGTTTGATATAGAATACGCAGAAGACGTCCCACTTGCTGTTGGCGCAAACCCTGCAGGCGCAGGAATGTCCGGAGGCTAATAGGTATGTCACAGCTTTACAATGTGTTAGTTAAAAAGTCAGTTCACTTTAATCTAACAAAAGATAGCCATACTGCTTTAAAGATGGCTTGCACAGCAAGAAGTCTCTCAATGCAAGAAGTTATAGAGGCATTTGCAAAGCTTATTGAAGTTGAAGATAATAAAATAATGAAATTCTTAGATGATGTTGTTGAAGCAAAAAAGCACAAAGCGAAAAAGAGTTTTAGCAAATCAGATGTTGAAAGTATATTTAGCATGATAGAAGACGAGGATTAAAATGAAAAAATTAAATAGATCACA
>TARA_R110000851_G_scaffold274074_1_pt1 | contig 13970 bp, 26 predicted proteins | sample TARA_R110000851 | Tara Oceans TARA_R110000851 (sample SAMEA4397627) | marine metagenome | biome: Polar Biome; feature: [DCM] deep chlorophyll maximum layer (ENVO:01000326); material: water (ENVO:00002006), including particulate matter (ENVO:01000060) such as... | depth 17 m | reverse complement strand
TTTTTTTGGCAAATAGGAATTTCATTTTGTTCATCTAATAATGCACCAATAACTGATTTGATACCTAACAGATACTGATAGTCATTTTCATCAATGAAAGACCATTCATTTACCGATCTTGTTTTTTGATTGTTGTCGCAAGTCATTAGAACTATCACACACTACTATGATATATTTCGTTAGAATATCCACACGCTATAAATCAATATAGTAGTGATTTTATAACGAAATTTGTGCCTAAACCCATTATGACTGCCTATTTCTGGCTTTTGTCAAATATCGAATATCAATCAATGCGATCGGGAATTTACGCCAAATTAATAATTTTTTGTACCAATAAATAATATGATAAATTAACGGATTATCGTGTACAGCTGTAACAGCTAAAACATTTTTTTTTCCTTCTAGCTTTTTGTTTTGGTGCAGGAAATACAAAACAGCATGACACAATTCATGCTGTATTCTATCTGAATTTTCTCTAGCCTTCATGATGTTCTTTGAGTCATGCAGATACAATAAAATTTGATCTTGTCCAGTTACGCCACTAGGCATATTTGGATTAATGCTTTGTCCTTCTTGTAATTTCACATGGTCAAAAAATTGTGTATTTGCATATTCTAAACTATGAAATTCTATGGTCCATTTATTGAGAAATTGCAGCATTTCTTTAGCTGTCAAAAATTCGTATAATATTCTTCTAACCATATTCTCATAAAATTTATGATCTAAATTCTTAGTTCTAAAAATAAACAATTAATCACCATGATAAATATGGGCTTTGGTTTCTAATACAGCTAATCTCTCACACATATTTGATAATCTTTTCAATATGAAAATTCCAGTTGTAGCCCCAATGCTACAGGCTAAACCAATTAAACCGAAAAGGGCAGTATCAATTTCTGACATTATTCGCCTAATGCTTCTTCTGATCTAACATGGCTATGGATCTTATCATAGGTCCATAATCCAACAATAGGTGCTAATAGCCCTACAATCTGAATTGGATCACTTACTATATCTTTCATGATAATCATGGCAGATAATCCACTGTATGTCATTAGAGCGATATGTCTAGTTCTAATATTCATAAAAAATTCTTAAAATTTGAATTAATAAAATGAGTATATCCAATTTCTAATTATGACGATAAAAATAATAACCATCTAGGACCAATTCCTCACCATCATAATGTGCAAGGGTATGTGCAATTCCATCAAGATCTAATGAAGCTTCAAACATATCATCTAAATCATAATCTACAAAACTTTGTTTAAAAAAATCTTCTTCTGAATAATAGCCTAATTCATTTACCAGAAAATCTTTAGGATCATCTGATAATTTTCGTTCATATTCATTACGCATTTCATCTAATCTATCTTCTATTTCATCTTCAATATTCATACCTGCACCAGTAGGATCATTTTCTACAGCTGATTGTAATTCATCTTCAATAGCTTCACGTTCAGCTTCTACCATATCGTCAACTAAAAATGAAATATCACCTTCTCTAATTGTATAATAATTTCTAGCAAAATCACTATCCCAACCTTCTATGCCAATATCATCAAACAAATCTTGCATAGATTGTTTAGCTTGTTGTCTAGCTGAATCTTCACTATCAAAAACAAAATATTCAGTATCATCATCAAATGATAAAATTACGCCATGTTCAATTTCATCAGAATTTGGGTAAATATCCTTTTTTCCTAATAATCTAGCTAACTCTTTTCGCTGTTCACCAGTCATATTTGTGGCAAATTCACTCAAAAAATAATCACCGTTTTTTCTTTAGTTCGGTACGCATACAGGATCTAAATTTAGTTCGAGTTTTTCCCTTGCATTTTTTTGCAGCTTTTGTAAATTTTGTTCTCATAGTCATGAAAAACTAGATTTTTAATTGAATAAAAAATGAGTATATCTTTAGCCAAACAAAGCAGCTGCTAAAATTCCTAATCCTACATATTTCTTAAAATTTTTATCCTTCACTTCTTGTTGTATATTGTATTTTTCAATGGTAGTTGATGAGGAATTAATATTTTCAATCTTTAATGCAGCAATTTCTTTTTTACTAATTTCTTCTTGTTTTACCACTGGTTCTAATATTTTTAATTGTGGTATTAGTCTTGAGAGTTTTAAATTTCCTGCTTTATTCATGTCAGCATAAGTTTGATTTATTGCAGGTGATGAGGTCCATTTTTGTTTAGTTTCTTCTATATCTTTTTTTAATGTATCTGTTAGTATTTGAGCTGGCACTCTACCGATAAGTTCAGTATAATTAAAAGGAGCTCCTGCTTGAGCTAAAAATCGTTCAACTTGTGTACTCATTTTCTTACTCTTTTTTTGGAAATTATTTTTTTAATTGAATCTGCTAGTTCTGGACCAGTTGAGAAATTTTTGTCTAAATAATTAAGCATAATTTCAAAACTAGCACCTTTCAAATTTTTTATTTTCTCAAGCTTATCTTCTGGTGTCAAACTAGGATCACCGTTAATATTTTGTATTGCCTTTTTTATTTCAGGTACTAAATCTATCATAGTTTAAAAAAATTTTTGCTGCTAAAAAATAGAGTATATCTTTGATCGTTTTTGTGAAATACCGATCGTCCAGGATTAATTTTTTTTATGGCTAAAATTTGTAAAAAAATGCTTTTTGCGATCAGTGTTTTTTGTAAAATTTCTGATCTAAATTGAGAAATATCCATAAGGATTAACCTTGCTTTGAATTATTTCGTTTTCTTTTCTCTTATGCACTTGAGAGCATTTTTGAAAATGCAAAATGATCCATTTTTTTGGACATTTTATTGTCAAACCACATTCAGGGCATGAATATTCTTTAATTAATTCAGTATCATAGGCTTTGATAGCTTGTTTAATCATGTTAGGATCTTTAAGATACATTTTAGATTGATCATTGATTAAATTTTTTCTAAGCATATCTTTAGCTGTCTGTTTAATTATTTGCTCGTTAGTTTTTCTAATTATTTTAACCATTAACATCTACCGTCTTTTTTACAACTAACAGCTATACAATTTACTTTATCAACAAATGAATGGAAATTACTAGAGTCAAATGCTTGTTTACCTAATCCCAAATTAACCATATCATGAGCAAAAACCATTAATTTTTTTCCTTCTGTTCTACAATTATCACATGGTATTGTGTCAGCTATTTTATGAATTTTGGACCATTCTTCACTTCCATCATAACCAGTGCATTGATAACCACACTTTTCACCTTTAATATCACATTCAGGCATTATTGGTTTAACAGCTCCTTGAGAATTTTAGCTGCTTTATCAGAATCGACATTTAGTAATTCTCTAGCTGTTTTCATTTTTCCTACATCTGGAATTGGTACAGATCCTAATGCTTCTGATTTTTTTATTTCTGCACCTAATTGCAAATCAGAAAATAATGGATTTAAAACAAGATAAATTTCCAATAATTTTTCTTTTAATTCCTTTTCTGGTTTTTTGTTAATTGTCTTTAGAATATATTTAAAAATATAATTCCAGATTGATCCCATGACACGATTTTTAATTTCTGGCTTTGCCATTCTATCAAAACAATCTAATGCTTCAAATGCATATTCTCTTACAGCTTTAATTTGGTCCATATTGGTGAGTTTTTCCCATATTTGGATTTGATTGTACAGATCCTAAATCACCTAAAGCAGTGTTAACCACTGATTTAGTGGCTTTTTGTTTTAGAGCTGTTGAAATAAATCTTCTAATATTTTCACCAGTTTCTAAATCTTCTAAAACAGCACTTTTCATTTTTTGATTAATAAAATCTTGATCAATTAATGGTGCTGCAGCTGTTTGATTATTTCCTTTAAAATTACTCCATACGTGTGATAATTGTTCAAAGAAATTTCCCATCTGTTCTAATTTTGCAGGATCTAAGTTAGATTGACTAGGTGCTGCAGCTGCATGAGGTCCATTTTGCATAACTTCTGTTAATTTGTTAACAGCGTCTATGGTTTCAGAAGTTTTTGTAGCTATTGCTTTAACAGATTCCTTCAAAATATCTACCTCTTCTGATAGTTGTTTAATTCCCATAGCTTCTACAAGTTGAGTTAATTTTTGCCGTTCCTCTTCTACTGATAAAATTTTTGAGTCTGCAGCTTGTGAAATATTTCTTTTTGATTGTTCAGCTTTTTCAGATTCAATTTTTCCTTTTTCAATAATAGATTCAATTTCGTTTTCAGATTTATCTAACTGATCTTTTTCATATCCAGTTAATTTATCTTCATCAAATACCATGATCATGATCACCTTCTTTTGGCAGTGGTATTCCAAGATCATCTAATTCTTCTTTATCTAATTCATCAACATCTTCGTTACACCAATAGCATTGACCAGAAGCCAAAGGTGAAAATTGTTTACAGTTTGGACATTGACCACGTACTGAATCTGAATAATTTGGATTATTGTGAGCTTGTCCACATTTACCATCTTTACACTTGTATTTTGGTAAATAATTTGGTGGCACGTATTCTACTTTCGTTTTTTCTTCTTGTTTGTTTTGTTTAGGGGGGGTATTTGGTTCTGATTGTTGCTCTAAATTTAATTCTGGTGTCGGTTCTACTCGTAAAACTGGTTTTAATTCTGGAATTTCTATAGCTGTATCAAGTTCTATGTCTTGTTCACATACGCCATTTTTACATTTTGTTCCTTTTGGAATTTTTATTGAAACATTTTTCATCATGCCAAACGGATCTCCACTTTTGGTTCTTGTTTTTGTTCCTTTTTGGTTCTATTTGCATTAAAATGCTTGATAGCTTGTCTAACAAAATCACTTTGTTTTTTTGTTGGTTCTTCTTTTAGTATCTCTAAACATTCAGGATCTAAACTGAATAATTTTTTATAATGCACCATAGTTTTCTATTCAATATATCTTATTTTTATAAGCAGTATATCTAAAATTCCGAATCTATGCCTATGAAAAAAAACTATATCAATTCCAGATATACCCAATATAATAACTAAAATTTATTTTCTAATTGTAATTATGGCAACAAAAAGAGGCTGCAAAAAAGTTGGGCGTGGTTCACCTCGTAAGCGTGGTGGTTCATGTGGACCAAAATTAAAGAGGCGTAGATAAGATGAGTATGACAAGCCAAATTTCACGTTTTGGGAATAAATTTATTCCTCAATCAAGAACAATAGTTCAAGCTTCATTCACTGGAATTGGATTTGATCAAGGAATGAAAGCAGTAGATAATTTAATCGGTTCACCATTACAAAAAACACTATCATTTAATTTACCAATTTTAGGTCCAGTGGGGCTAATTGACATTATTAATTACATGACTCATGCAGGTGGTTTGAAAGTATCAAAAAAAGGCATAGCAGCTGTTGGTGCTTCTAAATTTGTTGCAGGAGTATTACCATCTATTGGACCAATTCAACTACCGACTGGCACTAGTGCCACAAGTTCTATTGGTTCTAATCCAAGTTCAGGAGCTCCGATTTAAAATGGGTTTAATCGTAGCTAGTGTTCGAAACCAAAGATCATTTACAGCTAATGCAACAACTTTACAAGATGATTGTAAATTTTCATTTACTGCTAATGCTTTTCATCTAAATGTATTTTGTCTAAAACTTACAACTGGTGCAGCAACATTACAGCAATTAGTTGACAAAGTTGATCAGTTTAGAATAGCAACTGTAAGAGGACAACCAGAATCTACCGTAGATGGTGACGATTTATTTGACTTTTTGCCAAATCTAGGTGTTCAAAGATTTATCTCAGGAACATCAACAACTGATAATGATCCTATGGGATTTGGTTTAACATATCCATGTTCACCATTCCCAAATGATCCTACAAAAAATTATGGACTAGCTCCAAATGATGGTATCCAGACAGAAATTGACGGTGCTGCAGATGTAGCTGGTGATTATGACGGATATACTTATGATTTAACAGTAGAAGGATTAACTGCAGACATAAAACCAAATCCACAAGGATTCTTAAAATTTGTAAAAGATGGCTATACCTCAGCAGCTGTCGGAGAAGAACGTTTTACAAATGTTGGTCCTGCACGAAGATTACTAGGTACTTTTAATTTTCAGACAACTTCTTTTGAAGATTTAGCAGCTGCAGCAGCAGTTAACACAACTGGTATCCGTTCACAAGCTGTAACATATTCAGACGCAATAAGAATCGGACCATACACACCATTCAGATCATGGGGTATGGATAAAGCATTTATGACAACTGCAAGTCCTAGTATGTACCTTGATAACGGTCACTTCTTTTCAGATTATGGTATTCATAATGCAACTTCTGAACTTGGACTAAACACAGCTGGTGCAACTGTAAAAATTAGAACCACCAGTGGTGTAGCTGAAGCAACAAGAGTTTATCCAGTCGTGTTAGTGTGAGGTAACTCACATGAGTATAGAATCCACAATAGGTTCAATTATTTCTAACAAAGTTACTGATAATAATTCTAGTGAAAATTTAGTTGAGGCTTTATCTAATCTAAATAATTCTGTAACAAATGCAGCAAAAATTTCAGAAATTCCTTTTGTATTTTTAAGAACAAATGGTGAACGAGTATCAACAACTGGCACTGCAGGAGATCTAATTGTTGTGGGTTCGTCATGTCCTGCAGGCTTTATGGGAACGATTGAAGATTTTAATGTCACTTTTGGTACTTCTGGTGGTACAGTTGAATTAGTTATTTTGGATTCAAATAATCAAGTATTGAACTTTTTAGTTAAATCAATAACAGCTAATCAAAATGGTTCAGGTGCAACGGTATTACAAGAAGGACAAAGAATTGGCGTTAGATTGAATACATCTGGTTCAGGTCTTATTGGTGCGTTTTGTTCAGGTAAAATCAAAAGAACAAATACTATCGTACAATCTATTGGTGAAGCTGCTACTGAGAGGTTAAGCTTCTAATGCCTTCACTAGCAGAATTTGCTAAAGGGTTTAATGCTGCAGGATATTCATCAAATTCCTCAACAAGATCACCAAAAATTTCTGATTCAATTTCAAAATATTTCGATTCTGTTAGTTATTCTGGAAAACAAAATATTAATCCAGTTCCAAAATCTGGTTTAAACCTAAGATCCTTTCAAGATACTGGATTTGTAGGATTTACAGGAATTTCAGGTGGTGAAAATTTAAAACAATTTTCTTTTGGAAATTTAGGTACAAAATTTATTGATAAAGATGAAGCTCAATCAATAGGTGCAGTTAGTGATCGTGGTCAGTCTCTAATTAAAACTGATTTTGGAAAACAAGTATTCAACGAGTTTAAAACAGTAATAGCTCAAAATCAGGTGCAGCTAGGAAAATCACAAATAGACGCTAGTGAAGCATTAGCTGATCAAGCTGCAACTACAACAGCTGGTCTAGCAACTTTATCACAATTTGTTCAAGATGTTCAATCGCAATTAGGTGCAGTAGATAAAAGACTAAGTGATCAAGTTATCCAAATTGGTAAAGATACTACTCAATTAGGTAAATCTAATGGTGATGGGGGGGGGTGGTTAGATAATTTAGCTAGTGGTCTTGGTATTGGTTTACCAGTTTTAGCGATTGGTGGAATTGCAGCTTTGCTGTTATTGAGGAAATAAAATGAGCTCACTAGATGATATAAAAAATAAGACTGTGAATTTTCCTATAATTGGTACAGTCTCAATTATTACTGCAGGAATTGTAATTATTGCAGGCTTGATGGTATTTACTAAAACTAATTTATTTAAAAAATCCAGTCCAAAGAGAGCTAACATCTCTTACGAGTATTAGAAATGCCTAACATGGGATCTGGTGGTGGCATGGGTGTCATTCAAAGTTCAGCTCCTCTAAGTCCAAAAGCTGGATCATTATGGTCCGATACCGATGACAATACAGTTTACAGAAGATCAGATGACGAATCTGAATGGCAAAAACTCGGCAGGGCTATGATTACAGTTACAAAAACTGATTCAGATGTTTCTAGTGGTGCTATTGCTGTTTACACTTTACCACAAGATCAATCTTTGAATAATGTTTTCGTAGAAATTACAGAAGCATTTAATGTCGGTTCATCAGTTTCCGTTGGTGACGCTGCAGATGAAGACGGATTTTTAGAAGGTTCATCATTCAAAACAACTGGACTAAAAGAGCCAACAAGAGGTGCGTATATTACTGGATTCAAAACCATGAGATCAATTTCTGGCAATACTGTAATTAATGCGTATTTTGCACCTGAAGCATTTTCAGCTGGTGCAGATATGACCACTGGATTAGTCACTGCAGGTTCTGGTGGTAGCATGGCAGATGGTATCGTTTTTGGTGGAAATAATTCAGGAGTTACAACCACATTAGAATATGATGGATCATCTGATTCGTGGTCTGCAGGTGGGGCATTATCAACTGCTCGTTTTGACACAACTGGTGGTGCTAGCTCTAGTTCAAATGCAATTTGTATGGGTGGTATTTCTGGTACAACTCGACAAACATCAACCGAAGAATATAATGGAACTGCTTGGGGATCTGGTGGTGCAATCGCTACTGCTAGAGGAGCTTTTTGTGGAGCTGGAGGCAAAGTTGAGGACGCATTTATTGCAGGTGGGTATCTTGCTTCAGGTGCAAATTCTGCAGTAACGGAAAATTATAATGGCACTGCTTGGAGTAATTCAGGGAGTATATCAGCTGCAACTAGAGCAGGATCTGTATCTGGTTCAAGTGGTGTAACTTCTGCAGGTATGTGCGGTGGTGGGTATGCTGCTTCAAATGTCGCAACGTGTCAAACGTATAATGCTACAGCTTGGTCTATTACGGATTCTCTAAGTGCTGCCAAATATGCTTTATCCATGTGTGGATCTAGTTCAAATTCTTTAGCCACTGGTGGCAATACTGGATCGACTGTAGCCACTGCTGAAATTTATAACGGTTCTACATTTTCAGCTACTGGATCTCTAACTGGTGGAAGGTATAATCATGCTTCAGCTGGTTCAGGTGCAGCTGCTTTAGTGTGTGGTGGTGGTTATGAAGTTGCCACAAATAATACTGAACGATTTGATTCTGTTGGTTCTGTAACAGCTGGCAGTGCAACTTTTTATCTTGATGTATCTCAATGACTGAATATACAGAATTTACAAAAATGGGAATTGAAAAAATTCAAACAACTGAATTACTTAGTTCAGATGATTATTTAATTATGAATGATTTATCAAGTGAATTAAAACACGTTTTTGAAAAAAAACAAATTTTCCGTACTCAAACAGAAATGAAATATTCTGTATTAAATGATATAAAATTCCCATCGTGGGCAGGTAAATTCTGGCAAGCTGTTAGAGAGCAAAACGTAATGTTTACAAATTTAGTTTATTTGTCGTGTGATTATGAAGAGAAGGAAGGTGAATTGGATTTATTAAAATTAGAATATAAAAAATTAGGAAATACTGAAATTGATACTGCTAGAAAAAAAATTACAAATGCAAAAATTAGAAAATCAGAATTTGAGTTAATGGACATGAGATTAACAGCTAAAGATCGTGTACGTGAGTTAAGACAGTGGTCTGAAATTAAAGACCACTGCAAAAAAATGCAGAAATTTAACACTAATGATGTTAATGCTGATCAGCTTGAATCTTATCGTTTAAGATGGCTAAACGAAAAGGCATTAGGTAAAATGACTGGTGCAAGCGACTTAGAAAAGGCAGCAATAGCTAATTTAGTTACAATAGAAAATGATACAAAATTATCTAGTGACTAACTTTTCAAATTAATAAAAAAACTGGTCCGTGAAACTGGTCAGTTTTCACGATCGATAGTGCTGATCGATAGTATAGTCTCACTAAACCTGTTTTTAGTGATTGTGTGCCTAGCTTAACTTTTTATGAGAAATTTTATGGGCCGAATAGAAAAAAGTTCATTGATCGTAAATGGCTAAAAACAGCATATTTGCTGATCCGACATGTCTGGTCCGTAAAAAATTAATCCAGGATCTTTTTGATTTGGTTAATCTAGTGGTAGCTACTGTCTTGGAATTACAACCATTGAAATTTTTGGAGTTGAAAATTTTTGTTTAGGACCAAAAAAAACAATCATAGAAGGGAATGGTGCAGAATTTACAGCACCTACAAATTTTATTCTACCAATTATGAAACGAATTTCAGTAGCATTTTCAAACATCTTGTAAAACCATTTTGTATCAGTTCTTGAGGGAATTAAAAAAACTGAATAATGTTTTTTCTTTTGTTCTTCAATTCCCTTTTCAATCCAATTTGGCAATTCTGTACCGTATGGAGGATTTACAAAATTCATATCGGACCAGTCAATATCTAATCCGTCCCATAATTGAATATTCAATTTCCATGTAGGACAGGGATCAAAAGTAAATTCAAATTCTTCATCTAAATAATTAAAAACATACTCGGGTGTTTTCCAAGTATGATTCTTAGATGAATGAACAGCTTTATTGAATAATTTTTTGCTGAGCATGATCTTTTTCAATTCCTTCTAATGCTAATAATGCCTGCCATAATTTAGGATCTGATTTTTTCATATTTTCAAAACTTTCAATTATGTTATTTTTATCAAGTTTTGTCTTTAGATAATCTGCAAATTCTGTATTAACAACTTTTTTCTTATTCATCATGACATAATATCCCACTTTGAACAATTTTCTAATACATTCTGATTTGTTTGTAAATTCTCTATTCATGATCATACTTTCAATTTGGTCCAAATCATCTAAGTCCATTTTTACAGATATGGTAATTCTTCTTTTCATATTATTGTTTTTTTCCGTTCGAATAAATTGCACCTAAAACTTTAGCTTTTTTCTTCAAGTGATTAATGAGTTTTTGTTTAGATTCAAATGGATAAATTATATCATCAAACCTAACTACTTTATCAGAATCTAAATGAAGGAATGGAAATTGTCTAGTAGCCATTTTCTTTATCCCATTTTTTAAGATGTTCTATTTCTAGCATAATGCCACTGGTCCAGATGGTTTCAGCTGTCCACGTATCTAAAGAATCCTTACGGATAACCCGTGTGGCTATCCTGCTCTTTTTTTTGTTACCTTGATTTAAACCCAAATAAAACCACCATTATTTTCTATTTCCTTAATTCTAATCCAGTTAATTTTGTAAAATGGACCATTCTTAGTCTTGAGATAAGATTCTCTCACTTCATTAGTTTGCTCAAAAATTCCAAATTTCACCATCTCTGAAAATCTAGCTGCGAAAGGTCCATTATTCATTATTTCTCTAGTGCTTGGATATTCAAACCACCATCTCTGAAAATCTGCTTTTCTAAACCAATTATCATTCATTGATTTTTCTGGATTATCTTTAGAGTCAAACAAGTAAAACCAGTTTATGATATGTTCATGATTTTCCGTAAGTGTATCAATTTTTTTTCCGTATGCAGCACCACCTCGCATGGCTTTTCTAACTTTTAGCTTTGTACCATCTTCAAGGGTAATATGTCCATCAATAATATCATAAACGGTTTCACTCATGTACTGTCGCAAAAATTCTAGGATATACTGTTTAATAAAAACTGGTTTACCAAAAAGCTTACCATGACACGTCTATTTCCACTCTGGAAAAAAAATTGTATAATAATAATAATGTAATATGTCATACGTCATACATACGTCATACATCATAATTTTAAAACTGGCAGAAAAATTAGTATATCTTTAACTAGATCGTGTTAAGTAAAAAGAATGGTACGTATAATTCGTGGTACTGTCGCAAGTTTTACGAGTTATACGTGCCAAACTATCGATAATTATGATCGTTCTTGTTTGTAATAAATAGTCGCTTTACCGATCAGTAATTTTTTTTGTTTTGTTATGCCTTGCTTTATCTTGTTTTAGAACTATGGCAACAAACCTATCACTAGCAATTTCTTCATTTATTTTCCAGTGTTTAGTTTGTAAGCATACCAATTTTAGATATTCACATATCATTAAAGAAAAGTTTTTACAAATTTCATGTTCTGCAGTTATTGTTTTATCTTGAATATTTGATGTTTTGATTGAATTTATAACATTATTATTAACAGCTTGAAAATCTTCCAAATTTGAAAAATATCCTTCAAAGGAATTACAATTATCCTTATTAGACATTTTTTGAAAAATTCCTGCAGCAATTTTTGCAGGATTAGAAATTTCTAATAATTGCCTATAGTGGAATAATGGAATTTGTACTATTTGAAAATCGTTTTTTTCACCACGCATAGAATTTGTTAATTGTTGATAATTTTTATCATTATTTACGGTTTTTTTTAGCCAGTCTTTTTTGTCTTGTTTTGAGTTTTTTAGAATTTGGGTTAAATTATCACTTGTTTCTTGATCTGATTTTATAGATTCTACTTTAGCCATGCGACACGTACCACCAGATTTTATTAATTCTAAGTATTAAGTTTGAGCTTACTCTATGGTAATTTTATGAATAAAAAAAAAAGAATTTGAGTTATACCGAATTTGGTATAGACTCTTTTTGGAGCTGCATTTTGATTTGGACTATTTCATCTAATGGTATATCGTATCTTTTTGCTAGTTCTAAAACTAATTTATCATAATTTCCAGTTGTATTAATTACTGGTCCAGATTTTGATAAACCGTTTTTCTTCAATTCTGCAAGTTGTCTAGCTAAGAGGGCGATTTGAGATTTTCCCTCTTTAACTTCTTGAGCTAGTTCAGAATCATCATATTCTTTAACAATTCCAGTTAAGTACGGAATTGCATTTTTAAATATTTCAAGCTGTTCAGCTTCTGTTTTTCTGATATATTGGTCCAAGTATTTTTTATGACCGATATATCCATGTCCTAAATCTTCGTTATTAGAATTTCCTTTAGAAATTGCAGTAGCTGTAAATGCTCTAATTGCATGAAGTGAGATTTTATGAAAACCGTTATGCTCATATTTAGCACCAAATTCTGGGAATTTTTCAGCTAATCGTTTTCTATCTCTATCCATAGCAGCTGCTTCATTACGATTGACAGTTAAAAGATCAAGTTCTGAACCATCATTATCTTTACCCAATAAGGTCCAAAAAATAGGATCATCATCTTTTAGGTCTTTAGACAATTCTTCTAATTTTTTGGCTACATCAGGTGATAAGAAATTTACTCTAGCTTTGGATTTACCTTTTACAATTTTTTGAGATAATCGAATTTTTGCATATTCAGTATCTAAGATATTAAATGTGATCATCTTTTTAGTAAATTGCATACTTTCAGAAGATCTCATAGCAGTATCACGAATCACTAAATATTTTATTTTTCTAGCATATTTTGTGGTACTATCTACTATCTTGATAATTTGGTCCAAGGTCATAGGTTCTGGATCTTCTTCTCGTTGCTGTATTGGTACAGTTAAAACATCTCGTAAATCTTCTGCAGTGATTTTAATTCCACCGACAGCTCTTAGATAATATCTAACTTGATTCACCACGCCATGTGCTGTACCAGATAGAATAGCTCTAATTGGTTTTTCAGTTGCAAGTTTTCGACCAGATTTTATGATAATATCGTCATGATCTTCTAATTGCCAATAGAAAAATTCTGCAAGTAATTTAGCAGTAGCACCACAAGAATTATGATTTTTCTGATAATCAGCATACAATTCATCTATCATTTTTCGATGATCAATATCATAGACATTTTTCGTAAATCGGTCAAAACTTGTTATACCATTTTTTGCTGCAATTACTGATCCTTTAGAATCTGATTTTTTCAATACTTTATTGAAATATTCTTCATCAGTCAAACGTTCAGAAATAACAAATTTCTTCAATTCTTAAGCTCCTTTATCGATCTTGTTTTTTGATTGTTGTCGCAAGTCATTGAAGTATATTATCCTACAAGATATTAAAGATACATGAAATAATAGTATCAAAGATAAGTGAATGAATTAATTCATGTACCTTTTCGTGCCTATTTTGATTATGACTGTCTATTTCTGGCTTTTGTCAAATATCGAATATCAATCAATGCGATC
>TARA_R110000851_G_scaffold272661_2_pt1 | contig 14007 bp, 20 predicted proteins | sample TARA_R110000851 | Tara Oceans TARA_R110000851 (sample SAMEA4397627) | marine metagenome | biome: Polar Biome; feature: [DCM] deep chlorophyll maximum layer (ENVO:01000326); material: water (ENVO:00002006), including particulate matter (ENVO:01000060) such as... | depth 17 m | reverse complement strand
TTCAGAAGAAGACTTTATTTACGAATTTAGTCAATCACCTATAGAATATATTTACGGGAAATAACATGACCAAGCAATACATAAGCACACTAAAAACGAACGAAGATATTAACGAGGGCGGCATTACTTTATTGCAGCGTGGCGATGGCTATTGGGCAACGCCAGGAGGCGGTTATATCAAGAATCGAGGTCACGCTGAACGTGCTGCTAAAAATCTAGCTAAATCAAATCCGAATGTTCAAACTAAGTTGAGCGATCTGATTAATAAAACAGTATCCAGACTAGACGGCGCTAGTTCTGATACTTCGGTCATGGGGGCTTAGAATGAATAGCGTAGATGTTATAAGGGCTATGGAGTGCCAAGGAAAGCCAGTTATTAGGCATATCAAGTCTGGAGATAAGTACTACCTAAAAGGTATTTTAAGGGTAAAGGTTGTCGGTGGATGGTCTCTTGGTGCTACTTATTACAATGAAAAGGGTCTTTTTTGTCGCTGTGTTGATGACTTCACTGGTTTTAACTATCTCCATAATGAGGCTCCATATTTTTATGGTGATCAATTATGATGGCCAAAGACCTGGAGTTTTCTAAGTAATGGCTAGGCGTTGTAAATGCGGCTGCATGGTTGAATTGCCAGCAGCCGCAAAGTGTACCGATATTGTCAGCAAGAAAGGTTACGCAGCTATAGGGTGCATCACGCGGCATAATCGAGCTAAAGAAGCTGTTAAAGCTGAGAAGGTTATTAAAAAGCGCAACGCAGATTTTAAGCAGTCGGTAAAAACAAAGGCTAAATGGCTGGAAGAATTGCAGACGGTTTTTAATCAGTATGTAAGGCTTAGGGATATTAACGAGGGCTGTATTAGTTGTGACAAGCCAAGTAACTGGAACGGTCAATGGCACGCCTCCCATTACTATTCAAGAGGTCACAGCTCGTCATTAAGATTTAATCTGCTTAACGTGCATAAGTCTTGCAGTGTGTGCAATTCACATTTATCTGGCAATATAGGCGAGTATAAACCTAGGATTATTGAGAAGATTGGTATTGATAACTTCAATCATATAACTTCCATAAAGTCAGACGTTAAGGCTTTTGATATTGAATGGATAAAGAAAGCTATTAAGATAACCAGAAAGGCGATTAAAAAGCGAGGCGCATGATACGCCTCGCAATACTTAACGCTTAACGCCCACACTCCAATCAATCGACTTAGAAACGTGATTGTGATCCACTTGGTGCAGCAACCAGCTAACTAACGAATCAATCCAAATATGCCCGAATACTGGCGAATGTCCGTGAATTGTTGACTTACCTAATCGACTCGATATTGTTTCTTCATGATTACCACCCACTAAAGCATTAGCAAACTTATCAAAGCCAACCCAAACGTGATGCCAGTATATTGACCCAAATATTGCCATAGGTGCGCCAATAGGAAAGGCCACAAACAACATAAACACTGAGGTTATACTGGCAGTTAGCAGGATGGCAAACACTAGCCAGAATGCAGCCCATAAGGTTCTGAATATTTTAATCATATGGTAGGTAGTCCGGCAATGAACGTCTCGATAGTTGGAATTTCACCGCCGCTTTCAATGTCAAAAACAACACTCAAAGCGTAGGCGTCTATTGCAATATCCCACTGTAGCAAGCTGATTGCTCTTGCTCGTATTTCAGCATCAGGTTGTATTAGCTCAGACGAATGTCGGGCCGCTGAGTTAAGGTCGCTAAAATATAGCTTACCTGTGCCACTTTTACATTCAGCGATAACAGCTAGAGCCATTGCGCTGATTGCTTCTCCCTGTAGCTGCTCAATAGATTTAACCGGCTCGATGTATTCTTCAACATCAACGCCTGAATCAATTAAAGCTTGCTCGTCTTTTTTTTCAATAAGGCCCATACTGAATGAGTTCTGGCCATAAACTTCCTTGAATTCTATGCGATATTCTTTTGTGTATCTGTATGTTTTCATTATTAATTTACCGTTATTTTTGATGCTGCGGTTTCTGAAATCAGCAAAAGATTTTCACCTGTTGGTAGCCCTGACGATGACACCACAAGAACTAACTTTTTATTAGATGATATTCCGGCTATGGTGCTTATTGTTAAACTACTGGCTAAAAGCTGAAAGTTAGTATTTGATCTTATTTCAAAAGTACCGTTTTGGGTAAATGCGGGCGCAGTCGATAGCGATACATTGAATTCAAATAAAGCGGTTGTTGCGTTTTCAGCAGACCCACTCGCAATAAGATCACCGGCCGCAACACCCCCAAAAACATTCGGGTTTAAGTTGTTGCTAGTAAAGTTTTCAGTAGCTCCGACCATGTTAAGATTATCAGATGTTGGTAATTGACCTGATGATATTCCTACAGTTTTTTGCGAGGCATTACCTAGGTTTGAGTTAAGCGGAACATTACCTGCCGCTGTACCGGTATCAACCAGAGAAGCGCTACCTAAGTCTGAGTTTAAAGGCGTTTCATTTGGCCCAGTTCCGACCTCGTATGCGTTGCTATTGTAAGAAGGATTATAAGCAACCTGAACTCCAGCACTGTTTCTAACGAGTATAGAGAAAGGCGGAGTACCATAAAGTACGCCTGTAGCGCTCTGCTGATACTTTGCATCAGAGTCTAGTGGCTGCGGATTAGTGGCTGGTATAGTTTGATTTGAGTCTGTGAATATTCCTTTCAATGTTGCAGGGGCATCGGGATCGCCAGGGACGTTCTCAAATCCGAACGTAACACTTCCGCCGGTAGTGAATACACCGCCAGCGGAGAATGCAAGGTTATTTGGTGTTATTTGTGCCATTATTTATTACCCTTCATTAATATGCTTTCCATTGACTTGTAAGCGCCCTCTCTATTTATACCCCTTCTTTTTCTATTTAACTCCTTTGCTGTATCGATAGCCAGCCCAACTGCTGTCTGGCTTTGTGCATTCTTTGCAGCATCCAGAGAGGTGTCAAGCGCACCTGTTAAGCTTGTTTTTGCCGGTGTGCCTACAACTTTGTCTAACTCGTCAGCGTATAGCATTAAGAGCTTAAGGTTAGGGGATTTTGTTTTATTAGGGTTTGGTAGTCTATTTGAATCAACAGAAAAACCATCAAAATCTTTTATTGATAAGTCTATTGCTTTAATTGCCTCATTTAACTGGCCCCTTGATTGCGCATTACTCATAAGTCGTCGGCTTAGAACCCCCAGCGATCCATCTGCTGAATTACTTGATAGGTCTGTATTCTTACCTGCAAGCCTTTGAATCTCATCAAGTGCGCCAATGGTCTGGGCGTATGCCTTATTAGCCTTTGCGTATGATGGAAAATTATCACCAAGCGTATTATTAATGTTCTTTCTTAAACTTTTAAGCGAACGCTCAGCCCGACCACCAAGCCCACGAACACTTTTTCCATACGTTACCTGATCATCAATAAAACGCTTTAGCTTATGAAGGTCTAAGGCTGATGGGTTCGAATTTCCTGCCATTTCATCAAACACTAGCTTTATTGATTTTTTTGGCCCGCCCATAGACTTTAAAAAGGAATTGTCAAAGTTTAGTGTCATATCATCATTAATGATGACGTCTAAATCATCAAGGGATTTTTTAAAGCTTTCGCCAATAGATGAGGCGTCTACTTTTGCGTCCTTAAGTTTGTTGGCTTCTATATCAATTGCTCTGCCTGAATCTCTATTTATTTTCTTAACGTTGTTTATTTTATCCAGAAGTACATTTCCAGCCACATCAGCAGGGCGATTATCTACCTCGTAAAAAGGGTCTTGCTTTCCTCGCCTTGATATTCTAGTCATCTTAACCATGGCTTCATTGTCTTGTGGCGTAGCTCTTTTAGCTATTACATCAAGAAATCCCTCATCAAAACCCTGATTGGCTGCATTTATGGCTTCTCTATTCTTTCGCATATCTGGCAAATCAGCACCAATAAGCTTTTGGAATGACGATGGCTTCTCAATAGCAGCCCCAGTCAATTCAACATTAAACTTATCTCGACTAACCTCGCCTTTCATCAATTCCCTAACTTGAGAGCGAGTGCTTGGAAGCTTGGCTCTTGATATGTCTTTTACGCCTGACTTTGCCTGACTTGATGCTAGTCTAGCTGAGTTTGATATTTGTGGACGGGCAAGCTTTGCAACTTGCGCAGCTTGAGTCAATGGCCCTGCTAGTCCTGCCAGTGGCGCGAATGCTTGACCCATCTCACCTATAGCCTTAACGTCCTCTTGCCCTTCCTCGGTTCTTGGTGCGTATGTAAGGTCTTGCATTGCTGCCTCAGCCCTATCAGCAATACGATTAGCAGCAGCATTAGTACCGAATTCACCAGACCGAAGTTCAGTAATTACGCCCTGCAGAGTTCCGCCAAGCATTCCCAGTGTGCCGCCAACTGCGCCAGTACCCAGCGTTAATGCAGCCTCTCCTGCTCCTACAACTTCATCAGTAATAGACAGTTCTTTTTCTGGCTCTGGAGCCTCCGTTAGAACTTGATTAAACACGTCTGGCGCATCGCCATTCTCAGATTCAAATTCATCTTGAGTCATTTTTGACGAAAAATATTCGTCTATGGCATCTCCTATTTGCTCGCTAGTAGTTCCATCCGGAAAGTTAAACGTCTTACCATTTGCTGTTACTTTTGGCATTGTTACTCCTCCACGGAAAAAGTTATTCCAGAGTTGCTTACTTGTGAGTTGTTATTTGTATTATTGCGCTCGCTTTCAACATCATCAGCCGTTACAACCAGGCTTGATCCCAACTTGTCGCGCAAATCTTGAACGTCTTTTCTAAAGCGTGGCTCAGAGCGAGTACGTTTTAATCCACCACCTGCTAACTGTCGCAAGATAGCAATGTCTGACTCGCTAAGTACGCCAGACATTAGATTAAGGTTGTCAGCGGTTAAAATACTACCAACCTCGTCAATATCATCAATAAGCTCTGACTCAGAGTCAGTAAAGCGAAAGTCTATATTACCCTCAATCGAGCCAAGGACATCACCAAGCTGATCATTCGCAAGAATGCCATCAAGTAATTGAATACCGCGACGCTGAAATGATTGTGCTTTTTTAGCCGTACGCTGAGCCTCCCGAACCGACTTAGCTTCACTTAAACCCGCCTCGGTAGTCTTGGCGGCATCCATCGACGCTTGAAGTTGTACTGTTTCCGCCTTTGTTGCATTAGGAAAGGAGGCTGATATGAGTCTTGGAGAGCTATTCCTGCGCTCTTGCTCACTTGCTGTATCCATTACCTTAGCAACTGCTTTAAGTCCTTCAGAGCCACCGCCAGCGGCTTCAAATGTTGCCGATACTGTAGATGCCACTTCTGGGCTTAGATTAGAAACAAGCTCCTGAGGGATTGGTGAAACCGTCCCTAATGCCAACCTTGCCTCCTTATCTGTAGCTGTTTTTGCGTTCTGCTCAAGCAAATCAAGCCTGCGACTTTCAAGCCCAGTTTTTGATTGCCCTCCTCGAACCTTATTAACCATGCCTAGCGTAAACTCAGGGTCTAATTGTTCAGCCTGTGATAGTAACGCCCTCGTCTGCACCTTGTCGCTTTCATCGCTAAAAGCCTGCCTAATAAGTCCAGCAGCCTGCTTTCGATTATCCGCCAGACCTGACTGCTTATTAGCCGTAATAGCACCAGCAACACTTTGACCAAAGCCCTGTATTGCATCCATCGTAGGGTTTGATTGCCCAAAATTAACTATATTTGCATCGATTGCCATTATACTGTTGCTCCGTAAATCTTTGCGCCTGTCTGCGCTAGCTGTAAGTATGGTGCTATTCCTGAAGGTGCGCCAGCTAGTTTTCCAGTAGCTTGAGCGTCACCAATTGCCCCGTACTGTTGAGCCGCTTGGTTGCCGAAGTTCTGGCCCGCCGAAACTTGCGCACCTGCTGCCGATTGACCTAGTCCAACACCCATGCCAAGTCTGGATAGCTCATTATTTAAAGCGTTGTTAGAAAGGTTAAAAGATTGGCTGGTTGTATAATCAGATACGTCTTTTAATGTGCCTCCACTCCCAAGCGCTCCACTAAATGCGGCATTAGACGCTAGCTGATCCGTGCCTTGCTGTAGTATGCCTTGAAATTCATCACTCTGAAGATAGTCAGCTTTAAAGCTCGCCGCCCCTTCAGGATCAATAAGCCCTAGGTAGTCTTCAAGGTTGCCTAGTCCTCCCTGATAGAACGGGTCAAGCTTCGTCTGGCCTTCATCATAGATTCTAGTTTGAAGGTTTAATGATTCGCGAGCGGCTGTTTCTTGAGCTTGTGCAGCATCCTCAGCAGCCTCCTTTTGTGCCTGACCGCTAATAGTGTCATCAAAGCCCTGAAGAGCCGAGTTCGGGTCTAACATGCCGCCTCCCAACCCTCCAGTTGCGATATTAGTTAGCCCTGCCTTTGTTGTTGGGTCAATTTTTGCCACTGCGTTACTAACGTCATCAAACCAGCCCATAAATTACCACCTTATTTGTCATAATGTTGTCGGAATTACCGCCCCTACAGCATGAATTGAATTATCTGTTATTCTGCGCCACTGTCCAACCTCTACAGCAGCATCAGTATAGATTCCCTCATAGGCGCCTTTTCTGGTGGTAAAAATACCGCCGAAACTTGGAACTTCTGGAAATCTGGTTATATCACTAGATTGTACCATATTGGCACGATCAACATCATCTTGCTGAATAGCAAGTATAAACCGCATGAATGCTATATTTGATGTATCAATCTGCTCTTGTGTTATTTGATTAGTTAATACGTTTATCATATTTGCCTAAACCCCTTTTGAAGTCTGACTAGCATTTTAAGCAGCGAGTGAGGATAGGGTATATTTGTCGTAATCTTAAACACAAAAGCCTGCCTGAAAAATCCAATCGACATAAATCTAAGCAATCTGTCGGTCTCTCCGATATTTTCGAACTCTTGAAACATTTGCTGGCCGTATGTATTTCCAAAGTCTCCAGAAACCTCAAGGCCAAGCTTTGGATGGTCTAAATTAGGATTGAAGGTCGTGTAATCAATATCAGTCTGGAATGTAAGTTCTCGGACGTTGTTAGTAACTCCGTCAGAATTGAATGGGCTTGTTATACACTCACGGTAAACATTATCGCCAAATTCAGTGCCAATAGATTCATCAAACTCAGAAACCAGCACACCTAAATCATTGTCGTAAAATACAATACTCTTACCTTGCGCCCTTTCATGAGCATCTACCCGCCAAGCTTCAGGTGCGCCTGTGACAGAATTATAACTTACTCTCTCATGGTATTCTCCGGTCGATATATCGTAGCAAAACACCCTATTTACTGACTTTATACATATAAAGGTACGCTCCGAATCATTTATTGCAATTAAAACCCCACCGTTTGACGACTCAAGTTCGCGCTTTATGAAATCATTACCAATGTTTGTAATAGTGCCGCCAGCCAATACGTAGAAGGAGTAAGCTCCTTTTTCTATCCCTATAAAGTAAAGCTTGCCGCCAACTGATACTTTTCCCGCTGGACTAGATAGCCCAATATCTCCAGAGCTTCCGCGTTGTATCTTAAATGGCAAGTTAACATCGGGAGAGTTTGCCCATACGGAGTAGCCAGTTGATGTAAATAAATACAGCCTGCCCGAGTCAACATAAATCCCTCTATTGCTTGAGGTCTGAGATAAATCACTAAAGAAATTCAGCGAACCAACATTTGTTGGGTCTAGGATTTCCGAATAATAAACCCTTATATTTTCTCCCCTATCGGACGATCTTGACGACATGTAAATAAATCTATCACCTAAATACTCCATATCATTGAACTTAGGGCCGGCTGGAGCTGGAGCGGTTACTATTGTTGACCCACTCACTTGATACGATACAAGTGTCTGAGCGTTTGCAGACTGACAAACAAATGCTGCAGTATCATTGTTTGTCATAGCTACGGTACTTACTGCGAAGTCTGGAGCGCTAATACTCAGCAGGTTAATTGTTCTTGTCTCTATGAACGACGGCCCGTTACTGTATAGGAATAAGAAACCAGCATCGCTAATAACTGGAACACATGCCTCTGTCGTAAGTCCGTTTATCTGAAAGTCAAACGAGCGGCCAGATATATTAAGGCCAGCCTTTTGTATTCCTGATGTTATTCCTGAGGTGCTTTTTAGTGTGTATTCAGATAACGATCCAGCGTCATGGCGCATGGGCATGTAATTAATACAAGTTCTAGCGCTATTTTTTTGTGACGTGTCCGTATAGAAACCGTTGAAAGGGAGTACTTGCGCCATCAGACCACCTCGTCTTCTGATTGATAAACCACGTAGTTATTGTATCTAGTATTACCTGCGCCTAATGGCATGAATGGATTTTTAGCAGTAGGGATAGGCGTGATAGAAACTAGATTGTCCTTACCCTCTTTAGCGTCCGCTTCAATCTTTGGCCCCGCTATCATGCCGTTTGCACTAGCCAAAGCCATGGCTAGGTTATTAATTACAGCATCCTCAGCAGCTTGCGCCGTTGTGGAGTCATCAGTTGTTAGTGGCAGTATAGGAGGAACAGCTAGAGTATAACCAGTAATGAAGGCAGGCCCCCATCGGCCAATCATTCGCTCCAGAATCTTAACGCCGCGAGAGAGAAGCCCAGCATCAAGCGCACTGGTCACACCTATTAGTTCGTAAGCTTCTGTTACTAAACCGCCTTTTGTTAAGCTCATTTTATCACCGTATTTAATTTATTTAATTATTTTACAGCTATTACGTATTGGCTGCAAACTAAGTCATCTAGTACCGATTAATGGCTTACTGATCTTTAATTATGTAGATAAACTCGCCCGAATAGCCTGCTAACGGCATTGGGCGCTTGAATCTATTGTCGTAAACCATTCCATTATTAACAAGTGCTGCGTGATACGTTAGGTACGCTAACTTTATCACCCAAACCTCTCCGCCTATAATCTTTTGAAGACTAAGGCTGAAATCTTCACAGTCCCCGTAAAATGGCACGTCTATTGAGCCGTAAATCCTGTACTCGTTATCAATGTCAGACTGGTATCTGAAGTTCCACAATGCAAGCCTGTGCGCCTCTGCGTTAGGGTTGCTAACGCATGATACACAAAGACTAAATAGAGCTATCAGTATCAGTCGCATTTTCATTCAAGCAACCCATGGCCTCAGTCAATGTAAGTTCCATCAGTACACAGCTATTAGGAATGTAGCGTATCAGCCAGCCCTCTACGCCTTTGTAGATTACTGGCTTACCCACATGCCCGCTGATTAGCTCGCAATCAGTTGATACTATTGAGTGTGTTTTTAGTGCTGGTATTTCTACCTCGTTTTCTATCATGCTACGTTTAGAGCCTCTTTGACTGATACATTATCAACACTAAATAAAGATACTCCATTCAGCGAGTCAATTCTAATTAATGAATTACTATCTAACGCAGTTAAATCTTCATGATAAATACCATTTGCATTACGTGTAGTACCGTTAGCCGCCGCAGCGCCCCCTGTAAATCTAATTCTAAAATCACCAGAACTATGATTAAGAGTATTAAATGCAGTTCTGTAAGTTAATCCGCTAGTTAAAACAATGGACTGATTTAAGTCACTGGCAGAGTTAACTAGATTGGCAGTCCCGTTCGATATACTCCAACCAACACCCTTACTCCAATCACTATCAGTATCAAACCCACCATTAACAACCAACTCAGGCCCAAGCCATTCACCCGTAGGCTGCTTCTGGTATAGCTGCCACTGATCCGCTGTGCCGTTTACTATTGAGCCGAATCCGTCTGCTTGGCGTATTGAAATTGTAAGCTCGCCATCAAATCCCCCACCGCCAGAATTTACGCGAATATAGTCATTTGCTGCTGGATTCACTAAATAAATAGCACTCTCATTAGATGAAAATACCCGACTAGAGTCTCCAACTATAACGGTGGCAGAGCCAGAAGATACGGTCGCACTCACCGACACATAAAAAGTTTTACCTATTAGCGATAGGCTTGGCACGTTTAACATTCGCTGAAATGCTGCTATAGATTCAAACTTGTATGTTTGATTTACCACGCTAGAGGATAGATTACTATCTAAGTCGCTTGCATTAAGCAACTCATCCCCCAGCACAGTAGCCTTATTAGCTAGTATGTTAGAGTTATCGTTAATCGGATAGTCTCGCACTAATACGCCAGCGTCATAGATTTTGAGGTTTGCTAGGATGCCTGAGAATTTTCTGGTGCCGTCTGCTGTTCTATAAATATTTCCAATGTTTACGCCATCCATTGAATTCCATTCAGCTGTTGAAGCGGCTCCATCATCAACAGAAACCGACGCCACAGTTCCTACTAGAGAAAAATATGCCGTATGTATTGCTCCATCATTAAACGCTCCTGAAACGGTTGCTATTCCCTGCAAAGCCCCCGATGAATTGAAAGCAAAAAATCTTAACGCCCCGCCTACAGTAATATCTAAAACAAGACTTGAAACACCAGTCAAGGAGCCTGTAAATATTGATGATTGAGTGGCAGTAATTGATGAAAAGTCAATACTCCCAGAGAAGTCCCCACTCAGCGTAGCAGTAGGTATAATCCCGTAATCAGTCGTTGCCTCGTTTCGTCTGAGGTAGCGAGTAACAAACCATGGTATCGATTTACCATTGCCGATTGATTGTGGCCCATTACCAGTGGAGCCGCCTAGTATTGCTATTGGGCCGTTTGGCATGGTTAAAGCTCCAGTGGAATGTCTGTGATTACTACCTGAGAGCCTGCGGTGGCACCCGTAACGCTTGTTAGGTTGAAGTTGTACTCATAGGCTGAGAATGTGAAAAGAACGGTTGTCGGTGCTGTTAAATCAACAACGCCATCAGGAACCAGTTCAAATGTATTGCTACCTGGAGCCTTTGCGCTAATTGATAATGTGCCAGTTGTTAACGAGCCAAGTACTTTTACAGCTACTTGATGATTGCCCCAACTTCCCATGTCTACTTTTTTCGGATAGTCACCATTTACTGCAGGGATGTAGTGCTCTTTTGATACTGGATAGTTCGCCATTATTCAGTGCTCCCAACTTCTTTCTTGAATTTAGCAGGCTTTTGGGACTTAGGTTTTTCAGCAGCTAAAGCACCCTCAAGGCTGCCATAGAAACCTTCGCCAGCTTCCGCCATGCTGTTTACTGATTTGATTGTATAGCTTTCGCCGGTACTGGCTTTCCAGTCACCACCAGCTTTATAAACGTGAATCATAGACACCTCGAATTTTAGTTAAATAAAAAAGGGGCCGAAGCCCCGATCAATTAAGCTTGGTTAGCCAAGATAAGGCCGACCTTCTCAGGTGAAGTAACAACAACGTCAAAGAAAAGAACGATCTTGATGTTCAATTTCTCAGCGTCAGGAGACCACCAGTAAGAGAAACGAACAGGAATGCCGTTCTCCATCACCATTTCTTCGGTAGCAATGTTTGTTGCTTCACTGGCAACTGGTAAACGACCAGGCACAAGATAAACAGAGTCATCAGTATAGAAGATTGAAGGAGCAGAGGTCGTGGTGTTAAGTACTGTGATTGCTACGCCGGTTGCCGCTTGAGCTGAGCAGTTCTTGTTAGGGCCTGTAATGATGATAGCAGGGGAGATAACAACTGAACCAGCCGCCGCTGAAACAACAGAGAAAGTTTTAAGGCTTCCAAGGTCTTCACGAGTAGCGCCTTGCACACCAAATACGCCAGCAATGTTCAGCTTAGTGCCTTTTGGCATATTGCCAGCAGTAGCACCAGTGACCGCAAGTGTCATTTGGCTGTTATCTAGGTAGTTGTCCTTGTTAGCATCAGTGTACGTTGCAACAGTGTGAGACTGATTGCCGTTAACTGTTAAGCCAGTCGTAGCGTTACCGGCTAGACTCTTACGATAGTCAGCTTTCATTGACTGGAAGCCAGCAACCTGCGGAATCTGAAGCTTTTCAAACGCTGATAGGTTGGTTGAGTCTTTAAATGCCGAAGTACCTAGGGTCTCTGCAATCTGCGAGTAGTGAGGTGTTGACAGGCAAAGCTTTTGCTCAAAGCCTGATAAACCTGCATCATCCATTAATACGTTAGCACTAACAGCGTTACCGTAAATAAAGTCTGAAGTTGAGCGAACCAGCATCGTGCCACGGTTGATGATTTCTTCAAAGCAAGCAATATCAATTGTGTTCTTGATCTGGCGAACCATTGCTTTTTTAGCTTCAGTCGAGATACGACCGTCGCGCAATTGCTCTGCACCAATAACAACTTTAATGTGCTTTTTCTTTGCAAGATTAACCGGGATCATTCGATCGATTAAATCTTCTTCTGTGCCTGTGGAATCAAAGCCATCTTGAGTTTCTAGGTTGTACGCTTCTGGAATCCAGACCGTACCGTTTGCCTGTTGCCATGCTTCGTCATCTTTACGATAGACTTCGAGACTCTTCGAAAGACCGACTTTAATGTCAGCTTCTTGGATGATCTCATCAAACATGGTTGTCATGTTACTTGATGCTATTGAGTTAGCCATTATATTCTTACCTTTTGTTAGGCTTTATTAGCCTTACGGATTTTTTGTAGCTCTTTATATTTGCCGATTTTGTCGCCTGAGTTCGCGCTTTGCCATTCAGCCCATGCTTTCTTCTCAGCTTCACTACCAACATTTACCGAGCCGTTACTTTTAACTTTTGGTTCTGGTTCTGAATCAATCTTTTTGCGAGTTCGGGCTTTAACTTTACCCTCTAATTCGCGCAATACAGATCGGACAGCGGATTGATTAGTATTAGACGCTTTTAATAACTTCTCAGCGTACGCAGGGAATCGGCCGATAGCATAATTAACTTTACCTGAGTTAATATCATGCTCGTGGCAAACCGCTGCTACTTGCTTCATAGCTATGTCAGAGTTTTCTACGCCAGCCTTTTCAAACGCCTTAATTGCTGCGTTCTTTACATCGTCATAATCTGAGAAGGATTTTTTAATATCCTCTTCACTCTTATGAAGATGCCAGGCTTGATCTTCGCTTAGCTCTGAGCCTTTAACCGCTTCTGCGGCCATTGGTTTAGACTCACTAGCACCGCCATTCCACTTATCAACATCGGCGAGATATTCCTCGTCTGTTGAATAATTTAAAATGCTTGGCTTTGCGCCTCGTGAAACCTTACCAACTGTTTCTCTAAGCTCCGCTAACTCCTTAGCCTGCGCGTCTAATCGCTGCTGTAGTTCATCGTTCTGCTTAGTCTTAGCCTTGCGTTTTTCTCGCTCTTGACGAAATGCGGCTTTAGCCTGCTCATCCGTCATTCCATCCTTTTTAGGCGCTTCGGTCTGTTCGCCTTCTTCTTCGATAAACAGTTCAGTTTCTTCTTCGCTAGAGTGTTGCTCCTCTAGTTTAACCTCTGCTTCCGCCGCAACAGCCTCTGCAGGTTGAGTAACCTTGTCATCTACTTCAGATATATTTCCAGAATCCATATTTAAAGCTCCGTCTATGGTAACGATATAACGCTAAATTATGGCTTTAGCGGTTGCCATTGATTAGGATTATACAATACGATTGATGAATAGTGCAAACATAAGCATTCATGAACTAAATATAGGCAGGCATAAAAAAGCCTCAATTAAGAGGCTGGGTTTTAAAAGTCGTCAGAGCAATACTGGCATTGCGGATCATCGCATCGATCATGCGACCCTTCTAGTTTATAAATTGCGGGGCCGTTGTTTAATATCATCACAAACTCATCCAATACTTCCCCATTAGTATTCTTACGTTGCAGGATAGCACCTTCATTCTTTGCAGCTTCAAATATCTCAGCTCTCTTGTGTGCCAAGTCGCTGGCGTTAAAGGTTTTCATTATAACCACCCAACCCTATTAAGTGCCCACATAAAAGAACACGCAACAGCGGCAAACAATATTAGTAAACCGTGAAATTGTGCGCCGACTTTCCAGTCATTTAAATATCCGCTACTTAAACCTGTAGTTAATACAGATCCTGATAATGGAATTATTACAAGAGCATAAGCAACACCCAGTATTACATAAGCTAAAATATCTTGATTAAACATAA
>TARA_R110000851_G_scaffold194802_1_pt1 | contig 14034 bp, 26 predicted proteins | sample TARA_R110000851 | Tara Oceans TARA_R110000851 (sample SAMEA4397627) | marine metagenome | biome: Polar Biome; feature: [DCM] deep chlorophyll maximum layer (ENVO:01000326); material: water (ENVO:00002006), including particulate matter (ENVO:01000060) such as... | depth 17 m | reverse complement strand
ATCAGGTTTAAATCTTAAAGATATGCAAGTAACGCATACCTTTTCTCCCGACAACGCTAAATATAGTTGTCGTATTATATTTCCAAATGTAACAATCCAACCTAAACTTAATGATATTATACATTATGGGTTAAATATATCTAACAGCTATGACTTATCATGGCAGTTTTCTAGTATGACTTTAGCTGAACGATTATGGTGTCTTAATGGTTGTACTACCCCCGATACTACTTTTAATACTAGACGCAAGCATACTTCTTCTTTACATATAGAGGGGGAAGCACAAAAACTATCTAACGGTATAGAAGCTTTTTACGACACTGAAGGTACATACCAACGCTGGATAAACACACCAGTAAGTAATTTTGCTGTAAATGAGTTGTTTACTAATACACTAGCTAAATACGAGCAATACGGTATAAGCAAAGTTGCAGTAAAAACTCTTGATGATCTTATGCGTGACTTCAGAGGACAAGCTTCTAATACTTTGTGGTCTGCATACAATGTAGCTACTGCTTGGGCTACTCATGTAAATAATACACGAGGTGGCTTTAAACTTAATACACAGCGAACTAGACACAGTAAGGTAGCAACTATGCTTAACTCCCCAATGTGGAAAGAACTTAGCTATGAAAATACGTAAAGTACATGGGTGTGGTTGGTCAAGAGATGGTGACAGTATGGGTACGCTTGTCGATGAAGGTATACTAGTTAAGAGTACTGATTACGATTCTCTTTATGGTGGCAAAATTATTTACTGGACTAATGTAAGTAAAGATGTTATTGTAAATTATGGAACTACATTTATTCCACCAGAGGGGCAAGTAATATGGGAAGGTTAGAAGAGTTTCACGATCTAGCAAGTGTACGAGAAGAGTTGCATGAGTTAGCTCGTACAGAATACAATAAACTTGTATCTGAATACCCGAGTTGGGACGAAGAAAAACTATGGTCAACAGCATATGCTAAGGCAGAAAATTATTTAGAAGGATTAGCCAACTTTAAACACGATCAAGCTATGGAGAAATAAAATGGGTGTAATGAAAAATATTGATATTGACACACGCTTAGAACTTGAAAGGGAAATGGATGTCCAGAACATCAATCCATCCGAAAGACCAGAATACATCGAATCTAATTATAGTAGAGTCTCGATACAAAAAATGGTCGAGTATGGGAGAAGAAGCGAGATTATTAAGCATTAACAAGGACATAGTAATGGATAACTGGTATGATGACTTAGAAAGTAGCTTATACGATTTATCATCTGGCAAGATAGATTCAACTACTTGCCTTGAACAGGTTATGGCATTAGGGTTTACAGCAAAGGAAGCTATAGAGGAGATTTTACCTAATGAGAATGACGGGAGTAACCGCCAAGCAGATTTTGAATGGCGCAAATTCATGGAGAGGAGACTGCATAACGTGCGGAGGAAAGAACTCACTAAGCGTTTCAAATAACAACGGAGACATTAAATGGTTTTGCTTCAAAGCAAGCTGTAATTCTAAGGGTGTAGAATCTATTAGACGTACCTTAAATGAGGTAATGAATAACATAAACAAAACTACTCATACGCCATACTTTAACCCTACATCGTTTACCACTGTTAAGACTAATAAGTTAGCAAAAAAATTCGCTACAAATATACCTGCTACTGTACCTATTCGTTATGACCCTAAACAAAATAGAGTTGTATTTATAGTAGAAAGAGATGGTGTAGCAGTAGATGCTGTAGGTAAGTTATTAGATGGTTATGGGTCTAAGTGGTACAGATATGGTACAAGTGGTAAATCTTTTTTACTCAAAGGGAATAGTACTTGCGTAGTAGTAGAAGATGTGCTATCTGCTTGTACTGTCAATCAAGCAGGATATTCATGTATGGCTTTACTAGGCACACAATTAAAAGAGGCTGATATACAAGAGTTAATAGATTATAATAAAGTATTAATTGCACTTGATCCAGATGCGTACAGCAAAGGTGTAGCAATGGCTACTAGACTAAGTGCATATGTAGATGCTAAACCTGTACGTATACCAAACGACTTAAAATACTTTACACCCAAACTAATAAAGGGGATACTAAATGAGTAGTATGGAACTACGTTTACTACGTAGCCTTACCCATAAAGAAATATATGCTGACTGTATAGACATTGTTAGTCCCACAGCTTTTTCAGAAGACTTACAAGACATAGCATCAGCAATACAAGAATGTCACGATCAATTTACAACAGGGGTAGACCTTGATGTTGTACAGGAATATCTACGTACACAGAAAGTATCTACAACTGCTAAAGATGAGCTACTAGAAATCTTATTCAATAAAATAAGAGAAGTAGACTCTGTAGACAAGGGGGTAGCCCGTAAATTTATTTATAACTTAGCTGTAAGAGATCAACGACTAACTGCATTAGATACACTGGCTCGTATTATAGAAAAGAATGAAGAGTCACACGAAGAAGTTGTATCTATTTTATCTAAGCATAGTGTTGAAGACACTGACGAAGGGGAGATAGTACCTAGTAGTTTAGCAGAGCTAGAAGCTTTTTATAGTATACAGAATAAATACCCCTTCAATGTACCTATGCTACAAAGAAAGATAGGGGGCTTGTCTAAGGGTAATCTAGCAATAGTGTTTGGTCGCCCTGAGATAGGTAAATCTTCTTTCGTTGCAAGTATGGTAGCAGAATATCTAAAATCCGGTATCAGCGTGGAATACTATGCCAATGAAGAACCCGGTATGAAGATCATGCTTAACATTCGTAGAGCTTGTACTGGTGAGGATGACAGAGCTATAGCTAAAGCTATCAGAGCTAATAAAGATAATACTAATTGGCCTAAGTATGCAGAAAGTTTGACAGTACGCCAGATTGGTGCTATGTCTATGGAAGCTATACTTTCACGTACTATAAAACGTAAGCCCGAAGTTGTAATACTAGATCAAGTAGATAAGTTACATCTTATGCAAAAGTATGATGCCACCCATGAGAAACTCAAGGCTCTATACCAAAAAAGTAGAGAGGTAGCACAAACAGGTGAATGTCTAGTAGTCAATGTATCTCAAGCTTCTATAGATGCAGAGGGTAAAGCTTACGTACCTTATTCTATGTTAGATGGTAGCAAGACTGGTAAAGCTGGTGAGGCTGATGTTATTATAGGATTAGGTAAAGAGGGTATCTTACACCCACCTGATGAAGACGAAAGAGCACAACAACTATCTGTAACAGTGAGTAAAAACAAGGTTAACGGATGGCATGGTAGGTCAGACGTATGGTTTGATGCTCACACTAACCAATGGAGTGATCGTAATGGAAGTAGCAATGCAGCAACTTAAAGAAGATTACCTTAAGATGGAAGCAAGACGTAACTCAGCAACAGAAGATTTAGTTAAGGTAGAAGCACTATACAAAGCTGAACGAGAAAGAAACTCAGAGTTAATGGCTACAATAAAGTTATTACGAGAAGAAAAAGAAAGTCTTACAACAGCACTACAAACCTGTCTCAGTCGATGATTACTGTAATTGATATTGAAACTACTGTAACAGGTGAAGAGAGTAGTCCCTCTCCTTATCTGCCTGACAATGATCTTGTCAGTGTAGGCTACCATTGTTGGTGGAACGCTACAACAGGGTACGATACTAATTACTTATGTTTTAAACACAAAGTAGAACCACCTACACTAGAAGGCAAAGACTCATTACAAAAAGTATTAGATAAAACAAAACTGCTTATAGGACACAACATTAAGTTTGACTTATCTTGGTTACTTGAGTGTGGGTTTACTTACGATGGTAAAATATATGACACCATGATTTACGAATACGTAAAAGCTGGTGGCAGAAATAATGTACGCATAGATTTAAGTTCATCTTGTAAACGATGGGGCTTGCCTACAAAAAAAGATGTTACTTCAGAATACTTTTCTAATGGTATAGGTTACGAAGCTATGCCTTGGGATGCCGTAGAAGAATACGGACGTAATGACGTAGAGATAACTAGACAATTATACTTAGCTCAACAGGAGGATTAGATGGATAAAGCTGTTGCATTAATGAATGACTTCTGTTTAGTCCTTACACAAATGGAACGTAATGGTATTAAGATTGACTTAACAGAATTAGATAGGTTAGAGAAAGAGTATCGTAGCGAGTTAGTAGCACTTACTGCTCGTTTAGAAGAATTAGCTAGAGAAGCTGTAGGGGACACACCATTCTCCTTAGCATCATCTAGTGATAAGTCGTGGATTATATACTCAAGAAAACCGCTTGACAAAAAAGTATGGAAGGAGTACTTTAATCTTGGTACTGAAATAATACACGGAGTTCCTAAACAAAGAATACCTAAAAATATAACGGGGAAAGTATTAGGAGAAGCTATTACTAAACGATCTTTTATTGTACACAAAACTGTTGCACATCAATGTAATGTTTGTAATGGTATTGGTAGAGTTGCTCGTAAAAAGAAAGACGGTACATGGGGTAAAGTTAGATACAAGTGTAACAGGTGTGATAGTTTAGGTATAATATACGAACCTACAGATGAAATAGCTGGTTTTAGACAAGCCCCATCTACTTCATATGATTTAGCAGCACATGGTTACAAAACTGATAAAGAAATACTTGAACGTCTATCAAGAAGGGCTACATATGACAAAGCAAAAGAGTTCCTCACGGGCATGGTACGATTTAACGCCATCTCCAGTTACCTTAACACATACATTGCCGGGATCAAACGATATGTCTCAGGAAATGGAATCTTACATACTCAGTTTATGCAATGCGTTACTAAAACAGGACGGTTATCAAGCCGTTCTCCGAATCTCCACAATCAACCAAGAGGTGGGACTTTTCCAATTAGAAAGATCGTTGTTAGTAGATGGCAAAAAGAAGGCGGCCTAATAATAGAAGGTGACTATGCACAGCTCGAGTTTCGTGTAGCTGCAGAGCTGTCTAAATGTTTAATTGCTAGACATGACATTATCAAAGGTGTAGATGTGCATCAGAGGACTGCTGACGTACTCACAGAGGCAGGTCAGCCTACTAGCCGACAAGATGCTAAAGAACATACATTCAAGCCCCTTTACGGGGGAACCTCTGGCTCTCCTGCTGAACAAGTATACTACAAAGGTTTTCTTAATAAGTACCTTGGAATCAAAGCTTGGCATAAAAAAATATGTAACGTAGCAGTAGACTATCATAAGTTGACATTACCTACAGGCCGTTTATACTATTTCCCTTGGGCTCAACGTAGCAATCATGGAGGTATATCAGGGGCAACAAAAATAAAAAATTACCCTGTACAAGGTTTTGCAACAGGTGACATTGTACCTATCGGAGCTACTAAATTATATTACTTAATGAAAAAAAATAAATTAAAAAGCTTGCTAATTAATGAAGTACATGATAGTGTAGTTGTTGACACCTACCCCGGAGAAGAGGAGATGGTGCTAACGTGTATTAAAGAAGCTTTGTTAGGTGTTGTAGATCACTTAGATAAAACCTTTAATTATAAATTTACTGTTCCTTTAGCTATAGAAGTAAAGAAGGGACGTAATTGGTTAGACATGGAAACTGTTATGGAGGCTAGTACAAAATGAAATAAAACTTAACAAAGAATACCTGATAATGTAAAATCAGTCTTGAAATGAAACTTAAAGGAAATTATTATGATTAATAGCAATGGATCACTAGCAATTACACCTAAAACAACTTCTGCTGACTTAGCTATATTAGCAGGTACTGCAGTAGATAGTACACAAGCGCAGTTAGCCACCCTGCGAATAAACTACCAGAAACAGGATAAAGATAAAAATAAGCTACCTCGTGGGGTTTGGGCTTTACCAAATAAAGATACAACTGTATATGGTACTGATCTAACTACACGAGTAATGATTGCAGCTAGTCAAGTCAGAGAGTATGACGCTGAAGCAGGTGAGTACGTTGGTGAAACTATATTCTACAGAAACGTATTCGATCTAAAGGTAGAGGATGACCAAGGGGGCTATCGTTGTGGTAAGCTCACGTATAAGCAGACACAAGAGTTGCCTAAGAATGAGAAATCAGCACAACAAGCCAAGAAATACTACCGTGTACTATTTGGTTTAGCTACCTTAAAGGGTAAGGATTTTGACGGTAATAAAGCAGTAGCCGAAAACATACCCTTTATCATGCGACTGCGTGGTAATAGTTTAGATCCTATCAATGACTATCTTGCCAGCTTTAAAGATACGGGTGGCAATGTTTTTGACTATATAACTAACTGGAATATAGCAGAAGGTGAAGGGGGTAATGTAGATTACTGGATTGCAACCCCTGAGCGTGGAGAAGAATCACTTATGCTTTCTTCTAGTACTGTAGTAGATACGTTTAAAGGTTTACTTAGTTGGAAAGAAGACTTTAATGAGAGTGTTATGGCTAAATGGCGTAAAAAGAATGGTTTACGTGTATCTAACGCATCAGAAGATGCCACTGAAGTAGCTGCTGTAGTCATTGAAGCACCTTTCGATGACTCTATAGAAGACATTGTAGCTTAATTTAATCTAACTAGGGAGAGGTGTAATGCCTCTCCCACTTTAGGAGTTTACTATGCAGTTACAAGAAAAAATAACATCATACCTATCCAACTGTTTAGTTGGCAAAGGGGGTATGAGTGAAGAAGTATTAGATAATTTATCAAAACGTGTGCGTAGTACTATGGACATACAATTTAATGAAGGAGAGCGAGACTTTAAAATAAGTATGTCAGGTATAGGTAAGCCACTTTGTATTCAACAAAGAGCTAAGGCTAAAGATAAAAAAGAAGTAGACCCACCTAACTTAAAAACTAAGTTTGCTTATGGCTATTTAACAGAAGCTTTAGTAATGAGCATTATAGAAGCTGCAGATATTAAAGTTGACAGCTTTCAAGAAGAAGTTGAAGTAGACTTAGGAGGCAAAGAACCTATACAAGGTACATTAGATGTAGTTATTGATGGTAAAGTATGGGATATTAAATCTACTACAGCACGATCTTTCTACAGTATATACTCTAAATCTGATGGGTTTGATAAACTAGCAGCAGATGACGCTTTTGGTTATATCCCACAGGGGTACTTATATGCTGAGGGTAAAGGATTACCTTTTGGGGGATGGATTGCCCTTAACAAAGAAAGCGGTGAAATTGCTGTACTAAAAGCACCCAGTGGTGCTAAGGGAGAGAAGTACCGTGTAGCTGCATTAAAAGAAGCTAAGACAAATCAGTTAGCCCTAGAATCAAACCAACCTTTTAAAAAATGTTATGAGCCAGTACAAGATACTATAAGTGGTAGACCTACTGGACATAAAACCCTTCACTTACGTTGTCGTTATTGCCCATACAAACAAGTATGTTGGGGTAATAAAATTAAGTATCGTGCTAGAGGTACTTGTAAAAACTCTGGTAAAAGAGCTTCAGGATATAGGTGGATGTTTAATGACTAAACAACTTGAATTAAACTTAGGAGATACTCCTTATGAAGACACGTTCAGCAAAAGCAAAAGGGAGAAAACTACAAGACTGGGTAAAGAAGCAGTTAATATCGTACCTAGATTTACCAGTAGAGACAGATCTAATACGAACAGCAGTGATGGGAGAGTCTGGGGCAGACGTTCAACTGATGGGAATATTGAAGAAGCAGTTTCCCTTTTCAATAGAATGCAAAAATCAAGAGAAATACAAGGGGATATACGATGTGCTGGCACAAGCAACTACACATTCGAGAATGGAACCCCTTGGCATAATAAAGATGAATCGTAATAAACCTATAGTTGTATTAGATGCTGAATACTTTTTACAAATATTCTTTAATAAAGATAATGATAAACAAGGCTAGAAAATGGATTATAAAATGGAAGTAATATTTGGTGATGAAATAGTAGCAGACTTTCTCCATCCATTAGGGGCTATGGTATTAGTAGAGCCTGATGATGATGGTACATTACGTTTACGAGTTATGGGGAGCCCCGATACAGATGCAGGAATTACTGCCTTAACTATCCTACAAACCTTTGTACAACTAGCACAGGATAACGATGACAACTTAGAAACAATGCCAACAGAAGGAAATGCGTAATGGCAAACATACTAGTCTTAGATATTGAGACTGCCCCTATGGAAGCTGCTGTATGGGGTATGTGGCAACAAAATGTTAGTGTAGCTATGATGGAAAAAGAAGGTTATCTTTTATGCTATAGTGCTAAATGGCTAGGAGATGACAGTATTATGTATGGTGACGGCAGAATAAAAAAGGGAAAAGCCCCTGTAGCTGCTGATGAAAAGAGATTATTAAAGAGTTTAATACCTTTACTAAATAAAGCTGATATGGTATTAGGACATAATCTTACTAAATTTGATATGCCTAAAATACGAGGACGTTGCTTAGTACATAAATTAGATCTACCATCTCCTTATAGAGAAATAGATACATGTAAATCAGCTCGTAAAGAGTTTGGTTTTGAAAGTAATTCCCTTGAGTTTTTATGTAATGTATTAGATGTACCTACACGCAAATCTAATCATGCTGGCTTTCCGGGGTATTCCTTATGGTCTGGTTGTCTTAAAGGAGATGAGAAAGCTTGGGCTGCTATGCAAGAATATAATGTAATTGATATTAAGACTACAGAAGATGTATATATAGCTATGAGACCTTACATGACACAACATCCTAACATAGGTATATACGATAGCTCTTCTGAGGGGGTTAAGTGTCCTAAATGTGGTTCTCACAATCTACAAAAACGTGGTATGGCTCATACAAACACAGGTCAGTACCAGCGGTATCAGTGCAATGACTGTCGTGGGTGGGCTCGTGGTAGAACTACAGAGAACAGTATCCCCCATCGTAAAACCCTTCTAACCAATGCGGTGAGCTAATGGACTCAGAAATATTAATAATAATGTTGTACATAGCTTTTGTTATCACGTTAGGACTTTTATTGCCATGACTAAATCCAAAGCTTTAATTACACATGATAAAGTAAATCACCCGTCACACTATATTAATCACCCGTCAGGGGTCGAATGCATAACTGTTACAGAACACTTTAACTTTTGTATAGGTAATGCTATAAAGTATTTATGGAGATCTGGCTTAAAACAAAATGAAATAGAAGATCTTAAAAAAGCTATATGGTATATAGAACGAGAAATTAACAGGCTTACGGATTGACTTATGTTAAAATATAGTGTATAAAGGAGACTACAATGGCTGCTGACGCATTTAGACGTATAGCATTTAAAGAAAAACAATTAAATAATTCGTTACACCTAGAGTTATGTGATATAGTTTCTAATCTATCAGTTAATAAGTTTGATAGTAAACATATGAGAGGTACTGATAAGTATCGCCAAAAGATGTACACAGAAACTATAGAAGATATATTTTATAATTTCTATAACAGGAGTAAAACTTAGTGACTGAATGGACTAGCACTCAAAACCCCATGTTTAGAAGCAAGTTTTCTGAAGACATATTTTTACAAAAGTATGCTCATGATGGTTGTGAAACATGGCAAGAGTTATGTAGCGTTCTTGTACAAGATGTAATGAAACACAATGCTACTAAAGAAGAGAAAGACCAGCTTGTACAGTACATGACTGAGTTAAAATTTATACCCGGAGGGAGATATTTATATTATGCAGGTAGAGAAAATAAGTTCTTTAATAATTGCTTTTTACTTAAAGCAGAAGAAGACAATAGAGAGGATTGGGCAGAGTTGTCTAAAAAAGTTGAACTATGTCTTTCGACTGGTGGTGGGATTGGCGTTGACTATTCCGTATATCGTCCTCGTGGTTCTCTTCTCCGTGGTACAGGCGGTGTGGCATCAGGCCCCCTTCCGAAGATGCAAATGGTTAATGACCAAGGTAGAGGTCTTATGCAAGGAGGCTCTAGACGAAGTGCGATCTATGCGTCACTAAACTGGAAACACAATGACATAGATGATTTTCTTAAAGCTAAAGATTGGTATAATATACCTGTTGCAGGTACAGATAAATCTTTAGGGGATCTACGAGAGGCTGACTTTAACTTTCCAGTACCGTTAGATCATACTAATATATCTGTTAATTATGACACAGAATGGTTAGACACTTATTGGGAGACAGGTGATGTTGGTGAGGTCTTTAAGCAGAACGTCAGACAAGCATTATCGACAGGAGAACCAGGATTCAGTTTTAACTTTTGGAATAAAGAAAACGAAACCCTACGTAACGCATGTACAGAAGTCACCTCTGAAGACGACTCCGATGTATGCAATCTTGGATCAATTAATATCGGGAGAATTGATTCGATTAAAGAGTTTAGGTCTATTGTCGAACTTGCGACTAAATTTTTATTATGCGGAACGCTTGTTGCAAAACTACCCTATGAAAAAGTCAACACAGTTAGGACTAAAAATAGACGGCTTGGTTTAGGTTTAATGGGAATGCACGAGTGGCTAGTAAAACGTGGACAAAAATACGAAGTTACTGAAGAGCTACATAAATGGCTTTCTGTATATAAAGGGGTATCTGACAATACAAGCTCTAAGTTAGCAGATAATTTAAATATAAGTCGGCCTGTAGCTAATCGAGCAATAGCCCCTACAGGTAGTATTGGTATACTTGCTGGGACAACCACAGGAATAGAGCCTTTATTTGCAGCAGCCTATAAAAGACGTTACCTTAAGAATGGAAGGTGGCACTATCAATATGTTGTAGATGGTGTAGCTAAAGAAATGATAGAACACTACGGAGCTAACCCTACTACTTTAGATACCTCTATGTCACTTGCTGCTGATGCAAAAAGACGCATAGCCTTTCAAGCAGATGTACAAGATTACGTAGACATGAGTATATCTTCAACTATTAACTTACCTAAGTGGGGTACAGAAACAAACACAGAAGATAAAGTAGAACACTTTACACATTTATTAGCTGAGTATGCTCACCGATTAAGAGGATTTACATGTTACCCTGATGGGTCTCGTGGGGGACAACCCCTTGTTTCTGTTAATTATACAGATGCAGTAAAGAAATTAGGTGAAGAGTTTGAAGAGCACGTAGAAGTAGTAGACATCTGTGACATAACAGGGGGAGGAACTTGTGGAGCATAATAAAAAAGACGATGGAGTAATTAGCTCCATCGCCTTAATAATAGATCAGAACGGTAACCTACAATTAGATAGGTCAAAGATTAACATTGGTAGTCTTAGAGATAAATTAGTAACAATGTTTCCCAACTGGAAGCATGAACAAGAAACTATTAATGCCTGTCGTTGGATAGATGATTTAATAAACAAAACTCACACAGATATAGAAAAGGAGTTTGGAACCTATGAAAGTATTAGTGTACAAAGACAATCTTTGTATGATTCATCCCACAAATCCAGAAAAAAGCTCAGGGACAATAAAGAAGTTTAATAATGCTAAAGATGTCGATAGTTATATAGATACATTATGTATATCTATGACGTTGTTAGCTCATAGACAATTTAGAGTCTTTATAGCTAATGATGATGTAGACCAGTCTGTTATAGATCATTATGTTATTATGGATGACAATTACGAACTAGATATGGTTACAAAAAACTTTAAAGAAGTTAACACCTTAGAAGTTGCAGCAGCATGTGATGAAAGACTTAGAGAAAGATCTAAAATTATACGTCCTCGGACGCAGATGGTTCGTGCATAAAGAGAGCAGCTTCAGCAGCCCTACGTTTAATAAGACCATTAAGGGGTTTACCTGAAGCGTAAATCCATCTAGCAAACTCATCAGAAGCTTTATCAAAGTCTCTGTTGTTAACCACCTTACGAAGAGTAGACGACTCGTAAGAACCATAGCCTAAGTTATAACAAAAACTAACTAGAGCATCAAACTGAAACTGACAAAGCGGTGTAGAGGTTAAATCCTTCACCGCTTTTTCTGCTTCAATAATATCTTTTTTAAGAAGTTCAGTAGCTTGTTTATCTGTAACATCAGGGTGGTTAATAGTTACAGGATTACCTTCCCTATCTTTAGTAGCACCGTATCCTATAGTCCATATACCAGCAGGACATTGATAGGGGATAGCACTAAATCCCTCAAACTCTTTAATAAGTGCAATGCCTTTCGGCCCGGTATCATAAGGCTGCATAATAAGTAAACCCCAGTTGTGTCTAGTTACTTCTTCTTGCCGTCTATAAATGTCTTAGTCCCTTTAATAACACCCTTTATTCCAAAAGATGCACTAAAAGCAATTATAAGAAGTGTCCAGTATTGTTCTGGGACTTCACTTTGGAGAATAATAAAAGCTTCCCCAAGCCTTTCTACCATTTCTCTATCATCTAAAACAGCAGCTAAAAACATAGCTATAAAAGGGGCTGTTATAATAACAGTAAGGTATTCGTCTTTCCAGCTATCACCACTGTTACGAGCTTGTATCTCATCCCAGTTTTGATCTCCACGAATAACTGCTAACTCTTGGTCGTGTTTAGCTTTAGATTTTTCAGCTTTATTACTAAGGTACTGTTTACCAATACCAAAAATACCCTCTACAACTGGCCCTAAAAATGGAATCACTTTATGTACCTACTTTCTTTTTCTACTACTTGTTTTCTTCTTCTTTGCATATGTCTTTACGTTCTTAGGTTTAGGCCCAGTGTTACCTGCTGCTCTCTTTCTTTTTACAGCAGATTGTTTCTCTGAAGTAGTCATTCGTTTAGCTTTAGCTAGGGGTACGCATTTAGGATACTTTCTCTTTGATCCTTTAGATCGTCCACAGGGTTGGTACTTACCATTCTTTTTTGGAGAACCAATATCTACCCACTTCTCATCTATCCATTTACGTAAGCTCATTTCTTTTTACTTTTAGGTTTAGTATGACCCCAACCCTTTTTCTTTAAAGCTAAATGTGCAGAATAAGTTTTAGCCATTTTACCTTGACCAGATTTAGAATACATCATATGTGGTTTAAATTTCTTTTTCATTTCTTCTTCTTATTCTTTTTTTTACCGGGTTTAATTCTACCACTGCAAACTCCAGAAGCATATATATTAGCATACGCTGATGGGTACACCTTAAATTTACGTTTAGCAGCAGCCTTACCTTTTGCACATAGTTTAGCCATTAGCTACTCAAAATCTATAGGTAATTTAGGGGTAGGCTTTTTATTACGCTGTTGTTCAGTAATATCTGCTTGTGCTCCTTCAGGGGTACACTCACATTCAGGGCCACATGTACAGCCTTCTTTACCACACTTAGGGCATACATCATTTATCATAGTTACCTCACCTACATTTCCATCGTTTACGTGCCTGACGTAATCTACTGTTAGGGTCTCGTGCAGCTTTAGGAAACTTCTTCATTTGCCCTGCACTTCTAGCACAGTAACTTTTACGCCTAGCTGCACGTTTGCCTTTAGGTTTACTTTCTGTAACAGCAGTTTTTAGTTTACTGCCGGGGTTGTTGCGTCTATACTTCGCAACACCCTTAGCAGTCATTCCAGCACCTTTCTTTGTAGGGCGTTTGTCTCCACTTTTCTGAGACATACCCTTCATTCCAGTACCTTTTCTTTTTCTTTTCTTAGTCATTTCTTTTTCTTTTTAGAAACTTTCTTCTTCTTTTTAGAAGTTTTCTTTTTTTTCATATCTTTCTTTTTTTTCATAGCTTTCTTAGCTTTATCTTTTCCTTCATCCGTATAAGGATATTTCTTATTTCCAACCATAGGCATAGTATTATTCCTTTAAGTTATAGGGGGGTGTTTTCCATTGTGCATAGAAGTGTTTCTATCAATTCTATTTTCTGCAACTTTAACTCTAGCTTTTATATCTGCAATCTCTCTGTGTTGTTTTTCTAAAGCTTCGGGGCTTAATATGTGTCCCAACACAGATATTTGATGTTGAAATACAGCGGTACTTGATTCTGCTATATCTAATCTTTTATTAATAGATTCTAATTCATCAGTAATTTTAGTTAAATCTTGTATGACTCTAGCTAATTGATTTTTTACAACTGCATAGCCTCCAGCAATTGTAGCAACTAACATAAGCCCTTGCATTGC
>TARA_R110000851_G_scaffold60824_3_pt1 | contig 14043 bp, 14 predicted proteins | sample TARA_R110000851 | Tara Oceans TARA_R110000851 (sample SAMEA4397627) | marine metagenome | biome: Polar Biome; feature: [DCM] deep chlorophyll maximum layer (ENVO:01000326); material: water (ENVO:00002006), including particulate matter (ENVO:01000060) such as... | depth 17 m | reverse complement strand
ATTCTTTCTTTTAGGTTCGTAGGGTATCGGCATTTTCATTAATAAATCGGCCATGTCTTTTAATTTTTGTTTTTACTTTTTTTATTATATCTATAAATATATCGGTAATTAAAAAAAAATACTAGTTTAACTGTTTTAGTATTATTTTATTCATACCACCTTCTGAAGTGTCGTATACTACGAAGTCAACATCGGGGAATTCAACCTGTAAAACCTCTTTAATAAAAGGAACTATAGCATTTATATTACCCAAATCATCATCACTAAACCCAACTGATAATTTATTATATTTTGTGTTTACCATCTCAGAGGTTTTAGCTACTATTTTAGTAACATAATCCCTTAAAGCTATTTTTTTATTTTCTTCTGGATTGGCGGCTGAACCACCCTCTAAACCAAACCTATCTATAAATGAACTTGATGTTACTGGGTGGTACTCGTGAGAGTCTAAATAAGTCTTTAATATAAGTTCTGGTGTTTGTCCGTCTAATTCTGGTATTTGTTGTTGGATATTGTCTATCATTTTAGACAATTCCTCTTCATTAAATGTGTGAGAAATAATGAAGTCCATACCTTTCCTTAGTGTTTCAGGTTTATGACCTCTAGCGGTTATTATTGATATGGGGTTTCCGTAAATTAATGCTTCTTTAAACTTATCAAATGATGGCGCAAAAGCATTAACATTTAAGGCTTTTCCTAAATCATTTATAAAACTACCGTCGTCTATAAAATTGTCGAACGCTCCGTCATCTAATTTATAATTTTCATTATCTCTTAGTATGGCAAACTCATCCGTCCCAACATTAAGTTTTTCCCAACCCTCACTAGTTTTCTTTAACATTTTTATTGTGGTAGGCATATTAATTATATTATCGTCCCAATCAAAAGAATAAGCTCTAACGCTTGTTGTGTCAGCATTTTGTTCTTTTAACATATTACTTATTTTAAATAATTGGTTTTTGGTTATTATAATGTCTTTTCCCATATAATATAAATACAAATTAATTTTGTTTATTCAAATATTTTGTTTATCTTTGTAGTATGAAAAATATTATAAAACTATTATGTATTTTATTGTTGGTTTCGTGTGACCCCGAACCATTGTACATACCGTGTAATACACAGTACCCTACCACACAAAATCCCACGACGTACATAGAAGTTAATTTTCTAGATGGGTGTTGGAGGTTACTTAGTGGCAAACTGTATATGGAGAATCTAGAAACTGGTGAATCGAGTGAACTATTTCATTTTCAATATAGTGATACCAGTAGTTTAAGATATGACGGAAGTATGTATGAATTTGAAGATATAATCAAAAAGAACACTACTTGGTGTTTTGATTTTCCTTTGGGGATTCCTGGGGTGGGCAATTTTATTTTAAATAGCGATTCTTTATACCCTTACGGTCTATCAGTAACATCTAATAACATTACTGTTACTGAACCTTTGATTGGTTCGTATCTCCTCTTAGGTGGTTCGTCACGTCCATTGTTATATGAGATAGTAAGTTTAGAAAATGAAATAGTTAATTTTTATGTTCAAGAAACATACGAAAACATTGATGGGTATAACCATAGATACTATTCAAAATTAAAATTTAAAAAATATTAAAATGAAAAAATTATTACTGTTCTTATTGTTGATACCTCTTTATTGTAGTTCCCAATCTTTAGTGTTAAAAGATACCACCTTTAATATTACTTTGTCTATATCAAATTACGAAGGAAGGTTTGTCTCTGAATATAATAAAAATATAGAGTTTGGTAGTTACATTAGTACCACCAACACTATAGTGTTAGATACTGTTGGACATACATTATCTGTTATCAGAAAATCTAAAGATAGTGATGAAATTATTAAATGGGATTTAACTATTTCCCATATAATACCGAATGAAGATTTAGGAATTACCTATAACTTTCAAAATCACTCTACAGGTGGTTATGGTTTTTTGTACATTCAAGATAATGGGATAATTATTTTTGTTAGTAAAACAACTACTATGAAAGATACATATTTAGGTTTTCTCGGATTCTTAGACCAAAAATAACCCACCCCAAACGAAACTACAAAGATAAATTCTACGTATACTATAATATACCGAATGTTTAACCAAATAAATAAAATCAAATGAAAAAAATATTAATTACTCTACTAACACTTCTAACTTTAACGTCATATAGTCAAGAACATTATCCTCTGTATTCGGATATATGGTCTTTAGATTGTGGTAGCTCCCACATGACACGACCTAATGATGGTGGAGCCTTTCCAATATTCGGTTTAAACATTATGGACCACATAGATATGGATATAGTTAAGTCTTATCTTTTACAGTCTTTAAATGAGTTTAGAGAAGATTATGGTAAAGGTCCAGTTAAAGAATCACAGTACCTTAATAAGATATCACAAAATTATTGTAATAGACTATCTAAAATGCCTAGAATAAAACACGATGATTTAAATAGATACGGGATTCAAATGTCTGAGAATGTCTCAGATATGCCAACGGACCTGTTTAAACATTTAAATGAAGATGATGATTTAAATAAAATAGTGGCTGACTCTTACTTTGATGTTTTTGCACATTCTAATGGACACATGGGAATGTTATTAGGTGATAAAAATGAGTGGTATGGTTTTGGGTTTGTACAAAGTGGAGGTTCTTTCTATATTGTAATAAAAGCTTCCTCTGATTCTAGTGTAAAATAAAAAAGGGGACCTAGTCCCCTTTCTTTATATTGTTTTTTAGTACCAACACGTATTTTTCGAGGCTATACCGTTAAAAAATCTAGCTAGTCTAGTAAATGGTTTAAATCTAATCTTCGGCCATCTCCAACCAAACCCAAAATCTTTAGGGCTTCTACCTGGGATATTCATGGTAACTACCAATTTGTCAGTGAAAATTATCTCATCCGGTTCCCTTTCTTCTTCACCTGTCCCTTGTGTGTTTACCAGAACCGCTATCCCCGCTTCACACTTTTTCGCTTTTTCATATTTTGCAAAAATAGCGTTAATCTCAGGACCACCACCAGTATCTTTCTTCCCACTATCTTTCCAAGGTTTTATATATTTTGCGTATTCTGGGTCCCAGTCTGGTCCACTAGTACCTGGCAATGTACCATCTCCTTTAGAGTTAACTGTTATTTTTGTCTCATCCCCATCATCGTTATATACACCAAAACCACAGTTAATCCCTTTTAGTTTTTCTAGTAAATAATCTTTAGCAGCGTTCCCTCTTGCTTCTGCAAGTTCTGGGAAAGTCATTGCTGTAGAAAGCGTAGTTTTACCACATGTCTTACCATTTGGTACAGCTGAACATGAACTAACTATCTCCAAGCTGTCCAACCAAAATTGTTTTTTGCCTTTTGGTGCCTGTTTTCCTTGCGCGGATGCTACTATATCCTCAATTAAAAGGTCTATTTGTGTGACAAACGAAGGTAAAATTTCATAACAATTATCTACAAAGTATTGAGCGTCAGGTTGTCCGTCTTTTGGGAATTGGAACGTTACTATCGGAGAAGGGATAATAGCACCTTCTTTTATTGTCTTTTTAGGTTTATCGTTAACTCTAATTTTTACTCTACCCTTATTCTCTTTTCTAAACTTATTAAATTCCTCTAAAGCATCAATCATAAAAGCTTTGTATTTCCCTTCCTCAGCATCCCAATGCTTTTCCCACATCGCTTTTCCTGTCTTACTGTTTATCCTTCTAACAAACTTTTTATTATATTTGTCATAATATTTCTGCCATTCTTCTTTTGGTGTGTCTGGTTGTGACTCTTCTAACGAAGATATTTTAGAGTTTGCTGATACCCTACCCTTTCTTATTGGTATGCCTATCCAGTTTTCTTGATTACTCCCCCAAATTTCAATTCCTAATGGTGTTGCGACTTTAATTAATTTTTTTAACATACATAGAGCTTTATTTCCGGCACCATAAGCGTTTTTACATCTACTTGTTTTTCCTTTATAACCTGAATAAGCATTATCAGAAGATGTACTACGTGTTTGACTACCACCGAAAGGGTTTGATAATTTTATTTGTTCTTCTATTGCCTCCACTGTTTCATCATCACCGTCCTTATCTACAATAACTTCTTCTAACCCCATAAACTCCTCCATTTTCTTATTAGCGGCTTGTATAATTTCATCATCAGTTCCATTATCTTTTAACCCCTTTATGATAAGGTTTTTAAGTTCTTCTCTTTCTTCTTTTGGTGTCGACTTAAAAACCTCCATAAGCTCATTAATAATTTCAGCTCCTTTTTCCTTTTCCTGTTCAGTTAACAGGCTACCTAACCCCATTATTTCACGGTTTCTATTTATTTCAACTAGTAATCCTTTTTCCATTTTAATATATTTTATTTTTTGTTAATTGTTGGTTAATTACCATCTTTTATATCGTTTTTTACAACGCCAAGCTGGTCTACGACCATAATTCGGACCAACCATAGAGCTATTCTTTCTTAGGCTCTTAGTGAATGCACTTACGGGAGCTCTAAAGAGTTTAACTATCCATCCTAGTAGAAATCTTGAAATCTTACAAAGTGCTGTAAGAGGCATAGAGTTAAATTTTTCTCTAATAGCGGATTCTTCCATACCACTGAATTCTTTATGTTCTTTATAAGCGTTTTGGATATCTTCACTCAAGTCGTCCCAATCCTCTTGCAACCAATCCGACTCCTCTTCTGTCTCAACAGCTTTTTCAAGTTCTTGACTGTCAAGGTCTATGTTAGTTGCGTCCATTCCTTCATATAAATCTTGAGGGGATTCTTTAATGATAGAATACTCTTTATGTAGTCCTCTTATTCTATTTTTTTCTTCTTCTGATATTATCATAGGTAATGTTTTTTTTTATAAATCTATGTTATTTCTAACCCATCCTCCTATGTTGCCTTATCATCCTCTTGTGTGCTCTTTTGCTTTTTCTGTTCCCTCTTCTGATTTTCCACATCAGGAGAGCCGTATTTACGTCAGGAAGTCTAAAGCTAAATCTAGGCCATTTGAATTTAGGAAAAGCTTTTGTTAAATTACTTAAAATTCTTAATTTACGTTTTCTGTTCATCCTATTAAAGTCAGGACAGACACTATTTTTTCTACAACCAGCGAATTTTTTATTTCTACTGAATACATTTCTAACTGCATCTGTTAAGTCTTCCCATCTTTCCGCTACCCAAGAGTCTTCATCATCCGTTAATTCATTTTCGTCAACGTCTGTCTCTATGTCGTCATCAACAAGTATATCCACATCCTCAATCTCCTCGTCTGAAGCTTCTTCTTCTACACCTTCACCATCCACAACTTCATCATCCACAACAGCTAATTCCTCTTCTTCTTGTTCATTTATTAATTTTAAGCCCATTAATTCACGACTTCTATTTAATTCACTTAATACTTTTTTATCCATAGTTTCTTATATTTTTTTTATAGGGCTTATTATTTGTTTCATTTTTTTTATATCTTCCTTAATCAATCTTTCTTTTTCTTGTCTGGACTCTTCTATGTTTTCAGAATCATGAATGTCGTCATAATGCATATCATCTTCTAAATCGTCTATATGGTCTTCACTACCATCATCATGTTTTAAATCATAAAGTTCTTTGTCGTCATGACCTTCATCCTCACCATAATTTATAGCTTCGTCATGACCAGAATCTTCTTTCATATCTTTGGCAGCTTTTTTCATAGATTCTTTTTTATTACCATCCTTATCAAGGTCTAAAAAATCTGGTTTTTCCCCTTCCTCCACTTCTTTAGTTTTAGCTGGAACTGGTTCATCAGGTAATTGTCCGTTTTGTTCACCAAGTTCTATCACTTGCCATTGTTCTTGTATAGAAGCTAATAGTCTATCTAACTGTTCCTCACTTAAAACAACATTTTGTTTTTTACCATCTGTAAAAGTATTAACACCTTTAGGTTGTTTTTTTAAGTTCTCAGTTAATATTTTCTTTGTAAATTTCATATTACTTTTTATTATAAATACTATATATCTTCGAAAGAAGCCCCAGTAGGGGTTATTAAGAACTCAACAAAGATATATTCTAAAGCTCTTGTAGGTTTAATGTAGATTTTACCATTCATTTCATTTCTATCTATTTCTTCTGGGTCATTAGAAAGAACAACTCTAAAGTCTGTTAAACCTCGGTCTCTTCTAATAGAGTCTAGTATTGGATTAACTAGGTCTAAGAATTGTTGTCTAACTATATCATCGTTTTGTTCGAAGATTAATCTAACCGCTACTGCCGAAATTAATTTTCTAGTCTGTAGTAGTAATCTTCTTACATTAATTCTATCTAACGCTGATTCTCTAACCTGTAAAGTTTTATTACCCCAAATAATTGGTCCTGTATCACTAAATGTAGCAATTGGATTAAGCCTACCAACGTATAGTGTGTCTCTTTCATCTAGAGTAAGTTTCTTTCTAGCTTTAATCGCGTTAACCAGTCCTCTCGTATAACCTGCTGATGCAAACCATGGGAATGAAATATTGTCTGTTAAAGCTATATTTCTCATCACCTCTGCTGTTGGTGGGATGTATAATTGTTGATTGTTTGCTGCGTCTCTTATCTGAACCCAAGGATAATAGGTAGCTGTATAGTTTGAGTCTATTAAAGAGTCTTCTATATTGTCTACTGCCTCATCGGGAGTTATTTGATTCGTAACGTCTGAAGTTGTAGTAACAAACATATTATAATCCGGTGTTGTAGTAATATATAGTGAATCAGCTCTATCTGTTTCCACCATATCAATAGCTTCGTTTACCAACCCTAAATTGTCTACATAATCAATACCAGGTGTTGCAAATACATTTATATCTACAGACTCTGGGTTATCAAACTTACTTATACCTCGTAGGAAAGCGAAATAATCTGTATTAGCTTCAGTTGTACTTATTTTTTTGAATGAACCGTCCCCTGCTGCTGTTGGGAATTCTGTACTAACACAACTTCCGTTTAAGAATCCTGTCAGACCCATTCTGTAATCATCAGTATTAGACCTAGTTTTTCTATAAATGTCCCAACCATCAAATCCACCATGTGGTACAACAGTAAATTTACGTGACCTTAGTGATTTATATGGTTCTGTACTTAAAGTAGGCTCATGGTTAAATTGTCCAACACCACACTCAAATATTGACACCCCGTTTAATGTTGTAGATGACCAATTTAAATATGTTCCCAAACCACCCACTACTACGGTAGCTCCTGAATCCATGTGGAATCCTTGGGTAAGTACTTCCCATTGAGAACCAGCAACTCCAGTACAAATATTTGTTGGTGGAATGTACCCTTTAAAGTCGAAGAAGTCTGCGTCATACCCAGCTCCACTACTATTAGAAACCCCTAAGTAAACTTTACTTACTTTGTCACCACCACTTCTTATTACATTATTACCGTTTGAGGAGCCATATGGTGGGTCAAAAATAGTCTCACCTGGGTCGTAATATTTTGTTTTATATATAATCTTAGGGTTAACACCACATGTTCCATACCTTCTAAATCTATAGCCCTCAAACCCTGCTGGTATAGAACCGGTATAAGTACCATCCAATAATGCTTCAGTAGGGTATAACATGGTGTACTTAGATTTTAATTCAAACTCTCCTGTAGAAGTACCTATTTTTCTACCAATAAAAGATACTTTAGTTGGGTCTAGGCTACATCTAGTAAATTTCTCTAAAACTTGTGGGTTTGCGTCTGTATCATAAAAATCTCTAACTAAGACGTCAAATTCAGCTCTTTCGAAAGAAAGGTTAACAATTGAGATTTTGTATTCTCTGTTGGCGGCTGTCCCGTCTGATATAGAAACAAATTTAAACAACCTAAACACATCACTACCTTGTAGTTCCGAAACTACATATGGTGTTTCAGGTGTTTGCCACTCATTCATATACCACGCGATTGTATTTGTGTTTATCGCCGCTCTTGCTCTAGGTAGGTATTGTAAACAACACTGTAACCCCCTAACCTTACCTAATTTATACCCAATATTTAATAGGGTAGGGTATGCTTCTTCCACAAAAATAGGAACGTCAACTTGTTTTTTATCGAAAGGACTTCTACCAAACACTCTAGGTGCGTAGTTTTGAGCGGTATTAGACATCGAAGCTTCGAAGGTATAAATGTTACCGTCATCCGTTTTTGCACTTATTCCGAATGTCGCGAATGGGTCCTCCAACACACTTTCATAACTTCCACTACAATCAAACACAACATTACCTACGGTATTTGCACTTATTGCGTATATAGGTCCACCACTACTTAAGGAACTTAATCCTCTAGACCTTAAGGTTAGTATATCCATACCATCCCATTCAGTATTAGCTGTAACTCCCTGATAGTTTATAATATCGAATACAGCGTATCCAGATAATACCACAATCGTACCACCAGTACTGTCGAAAGTTGTACCCGTTGATTGTGTTAAGTCTATAGTACTTTCTTGTGTATCAGCACTTGCATATAGTTGGTAGGAAACTCCACTGTATGTTGTACCAGTACAACATGTGGTACTTCCAGTATATTCGAATAATCCGTACCACCATGGGTCATTTTCATAAGAAGTTAAATCAGAACAATTTGTTCCTAATATATTACTTACGTCAAACGTTGCTGCTGATACTGACGTAGCTGCTACATAAGAGAATGCCGATAAAGCATTTGTAGTAACACCAGTCGCAGTTTCAGTAAAATATTGTGGTACACAACCATACTGGTATATGGTACCATTTAGTGTTACTGGTATACATGGAGATTGTCCGTATGTACAACCAGCAGTATCACCAGAAGATAGTAGTGGGTTAAATGAAGTATCACTACTAAGTGTCATGGCAGCTGATGCCCAATTTATAAATGATTGGTTAAATGAAGCGAGTGTCGTACCGTTATTTAATGTAATAGTCTGTCCTGTTGCGGACCAATTACCAAAATCAATACCTGTTAACGATGTTGGTACTGTTGTCCAAAATGGTGTAGTCATTGCAGCGTCACTAAACGCGTAAGTACCAACCGTACTACCAGAGTAATAACTATCCCCAGTAAGTGGTATATAAAATGGTACAACAGTTGCACCTGCTGTGTCATCCGTACCACCTGAAGTTACCGCGGTATACGAATGCTCAAGACCTGATGGTTCTAGTTGTCCAATAGTTTGTACTGACCAAGAAGGTCCAGCGTCATAACCACTAAGCCCCAATACCCTTGTTACGAACAATTGATTGGATTGACTTAGGTATGATTTTGAAATATAACCTAATTCATATTGTGGAATTTGTGAGTCCACATATAACTTTGGTGATGTTCCACCAAATCTTGTCACATAATCATCGTAAGATGAAATGTATATTGGTTCAAAGGCTGGCCCTTTTAAAGTTTCACCAACCAAACCTAATGTTGTAACACCAACACTTTGTGCTACAAATGTTAAATCTTTCTCTGATGTGTACACACCAGGAGAAACAAATACTTTATTACCGTCTGCCATTTTGTATTATTTTTAAAATATTATTTATTTTCGTTTACTATAAATACAACAGGTAATCCGAAAAGTTATGCTCTAAAAGTTGATATTTGTGTTGTTATATGAAAATTTTCATACTTTTTTCATACTATCCATTATTTATTATAAAAACCCCTACCTAATGCGTTCACAAAGTAAAAAACCAAAAATTAAGAATTTAAAGATTAGTGTGGAATCCCATACCACGCTTAAGGAGTACTGTACGAATAACGGGTTAAAGATGTTTGCTTTTGTAGAAAAATTAATAGATGAGAAGTGTAAACCCAAGAAAGGTATCTACATGGAGTAACCTACCTAACTAATTTTTCCTGAATTATCAATCTGGAAGCACCAACATTAGTCTTCACTATAGTAATAGTCAGGGTGTCTCCACCATTTATTAAAACTGGTGGGTCCAAAACAACCCCATTAATAGAAAAAGTAACGACATTAATATTGTTGGTTCTCATAATAGTGATGTCGTTCTTGTAAACATAGTCTATAGTTCTCACAGTAGTAGCAGCGTCAAAATCTATTACGGTTCTTACTTTGTCGGGGTTTTTTTCTCCTAAATTTTTTCTCTCCCTTTTTCTATTTTGTTCATCAAACCCATAAAGTACTAAACTTCTATTAATAGCTGGTTTAACCTCAAACTCTTCTTCGTCCAATAAAAATCCTTGTAGTTGTAATTGATAACTCTGTTGGTAGTACCTCCTTTCTTCTGTATCTATTTGACTTTCGTCCCCTATAGAATTCATTATTATTGGTATGTAGTGTCCTTTAACAAATGTATACGCTTGGCGAGATGTGAAGTTCTGTAAGGTAATTTTATTAAAGTTATTTAGTTCTCTCATTCTATTACAAACAATTTTTACTTCGTATGTTATATCTACAGGTACTGGTTGTGGGATAGTATAAACGTCGTAACCTTTTCTATTCCCGTCCCAAGTAGGTACTTTGGCGTAATGAAATTGTTTTCTATCAGGAATTGTGTATTGTAAAGCAGGGTTAGACCCGTACTGTACATCTGGATTTCTTACAACAACTATAAAAGGCAATTCAACGTTTTTATCCTCTGTGGAAAATTTCCACGTTTGGGAAAACTCTGCCCACCTTTGTATTGTAAGAATTCTATCTATTACATTTATTTTTTTACCACTCACCACTGTTTTTAGTTGGTTTTGTACAAAATCTAACATTCCTCTATCTAAATCTGCATGTAATAATGATTTTGGTAAAAACGTACCGTCCTCATTAATTAAATCAAAGAGTTCCCTTCTTCTGTTAGGAACGTTTATTCCATTATACCCGTCTGGGTAATGAGGTTGTATTGCTTCGGGAGCAATATTTAAATTCTTTTTTATTTTTTTAGGTAATGCCATTATACTCCTTTAAATTCATTTGGACTTACGTAAGAACAGACTATTGTTCTGTAGAAAGCTTTATACCCACCTATTGTGTGTTTGTTATCAACCGTGACCCTTCCGTCATTTGTAACTACATAATATCGTATTCTATCTTCAGTTTCAGCATACCCAATATAATCACCATAATTAATATCAACATCCAATTCCACCAAATGTTTCATGTACACACCAAGAGTCATGTTACCTGGTTCCATCTGATTAACTAGTCCCGAACCATAACTTTTATTTTGTGCTGTGTCTATTTTCACATAAGCTTTAAATTCCACTGGTGGTTTATATCTAATTTCTTCTGGTCCCGCTTCACCGTATACGTCGTCTACATCAGATGACTTTTTATCGACTCTAAATAACACAAGATTAAAATGTAAATCGCCGTGTAACCACTCCATACCTATATCTTGTTCTAACTGAAAGTCTTCGGAACCGAAAAATTTAGATATTCGTGTAATGGGTATTTTTTTAGGTGCCATATTAGTTTGTCTTTTATTATAAATACAATTTGTCTTTCTTTTCTCTTTTTATTATATTTGAGTATGGAAAATTTTCCTCCGGAGATTAAAGCTAAAAATTCATTAGTTAATTACGATGGGGCCAATAACTATATTATAGGGCTCAAAAATAATATGCTTAATAGCAAAACTTTGACGTTAACGAGGTCTCAAACGGACTACATTAATACCAATTATAATGAAAAACCTAAAATTGTTAGATTGTGGATGGAAATAGATGATTACCTATCTAAAGAACTTATGTCTACTAAATTTCTACAAACACCACCTAAATCTATATGGATAGAAAAACTTTTAACTGAAACAGATAAGGCTTATCATGTTTGGGGGAAAATAGTAGATGCTCACCCTCTTAACTCTTTTTGGGTACCTAAAAACCAAATTATCCCTAGAGAAAATCCTGACTTGGATGTTGACTTCGAAGTTTTTTCTCATCGACCTCCTTTCGAACATCAAAAAGAAGCTATAATTAAATTAGTTTCTAATAAAAAATATATACTCGCGGATGATATGGGTCTGGGTAAAACTAGTTCTGCTATTATGGCGAGTATTAATCTTAAATTAAAAAAAGTGTTAATAATATGTCCAGCGTCTTTAAAAGTTAACTGGAAAAGAGAGATAGAAAATTATAGTACTGGAAATGTGGGAATTGTGGAGGGTAAGAAATGGGAAGATGGAGAATATGTCATTATAAATTATGATATATTAAAAAATTTTCATTCTTTACCTAAGGTTTCGGACAAGAAAACTCAAATACTAGATTCTAAATTTGATTTGGTTATAATAGATGAAGCACATTATGTTTCTAACGGTAAAGCACAAAGAACTAAATTAGTTAATAACCTAACATCGAAAATAGATAGGTTGTGGTTGTTATCTGGTACCCCTATGACCTCTAGACCTATGAATTATTATAATTTATTGAAACTGGTTGGGTCAAGAGTTGCCAATAATTGGATTAACTATGTTAGACGGTATTGTGATGGTAAACAAATTTTTAGGGGGTATAGGAAAATTTGGTTGACTTTCGGTGCTACTAACTTGGTGGAGCTTAGAGATAAGACTAACGATAAAGTATTAAGGAGATTAAAAGAAGATGTGTTAGACTTGCCGGATAAAATAATCACCCCAATCCATATGGAACTTAAATCAAAATCATATGAGGATGAGATGGGTGAGTATCTTGATTGGAAGAGGCAGAATAGAAATATTGGGTTATCAATACAGTTATCCAAACTAATGAAGGTTAGACAGATAATCGCTTTAGAAAAAGTTAAGGAAACTATACAACTGATAGACCAATGTCTACAACAAGATAAAAAAGTTATTGTTTTTACAAACTTCACGCAACCATTAATGACTTTACATGAGAAATATAAAAAAGAATCTGTAATCCTTAATGGGGGTATGAAAAAAGAAGCCCGCCAAGAGAGTGTTGACCGATTTCAGGATGATGACAACATAAAAGTTTTTATAGGTAATGTTAAAGCAGCGGGGGTAGGTATTACTTTAACCGCAGCAGAAGTTGTCATATTTAATGATTTGTCATTTGTCCCATCAGATATGTCTCAGTGTGAAGACCGTGCATTTAGAATAGGTCAAGATAAAAAAGTGTCCTGCATATACCCTATTTATGATAACACTATAGAAAGAACCATTTATGAAATAGTTAATAAAAAGAAATCTATTATAGATACTGTAATGGGTGATAATATTAATGAGGAAGATATTATGGGGGAAATTCTTGCTGGTCTGTAAAAACCAACTTTTCCTTATATTTATAATAAAACAATTATTATGGGTAAAAATGAATTCACGAAAAAACAACTTAGAAAACAGTTATCTACATTAACCGAATCTAAAGGAAATATTAAATCCGAATTAAAAGGAGCGTATAAAGCTTTAAAAAAACTTAAACAAACATTAGTAGGCCATAAAACGGGAGAAGACACACTAACTTTTACTGATTTAAAGAAAATTAAAAATGCCGCACGTAATATAGAAGACATATATGAAGATATGGTTGACACGGAAATGGATGAAAAAGATGAAGAAGTGGTAAAAAAAGTAGAAAAGAAAAACGAACAATCGGAAGGTCATGGAAAAATGTATAATGCTTTATCTGGTATTAAAGAAGGTAAAGTTATTAAGATGAACGAGTCTACCTTAAGAAAGGTTGTTGACCGAGTTGTTAAAGAACAAGAAGAGAATTTGGAGTTAGGGGATGTTGATGCACCTATGGACGAGGATTTAAGGAAGATTTATTCTGACATAATAAAGGCGTTAGGTAAGTCCAGGTCAAATAACCCAATATACACAGATGAAGAATTAAAAAAGATTGCTCGTTACTTAACCTATCGTATTAAAAGAGAACGAGATGGTAAACCTAACACTGACTATAGTACGTTGCGAAAAGTCTTATCTGGGAAGGAGGAAATTCTTTTACCAAGTTTAGAACTTATAACAGCAATTACGGATTCTTTAAACTTAAAGTAAACTAAAAATACAATATTTTATTAAAGGTCCTTAACAGGGACCTTTTTTAATGCCAACTTCCAAGTATTTATATAGAAAGGATATAATATGCCAGCAACGATAGACCC
>TARA_R110000851_G_scaffold69828_1_pt1 | contig 14054 bp, 18 predicted proteins | sample TARA_R110000851 | Tara Oceans TARA_R110000851 (sample SAMEA4397627) | marine metagenome | biome: Polar Biome; feature: [DCM] deep chlorophyll maximum layer (ENVO:01000326); material: water (ENVO:00002006), including particulate matter (ENVO:01000060) such as... | depth 17 m | reverse complement strand
TCATTGTCATTTACCTCCTAAGTAATTTTTGACTAAGACGAAGGGGTTTTTTCTGGGGGAGAAAAAAATAGCCCCAACGTTTCGACCAGTAAAGGTCTCATCAGTTAGCCTATGAGTGATACCAGCTATCCCACTGCTCTACTATCTCGTAAGGGTTAAAGGGCTTGTCCTCTAGGATAGCGTCCCTGAGATCATTAAAGACCGCAGTCCTGTAGTCATACCTGTCAGGCTGGTGTTCTCTATAGCCGTTATCCATGAAGTAAGCGAAGCTCTCAAGCAACCCGTGATCCTTCGATCTTTCCTTATTGATCCACTCGATCATGTCGATCGCCTGATCTATGAATGACTGCTTGAGATGTACGTAGCTAATGAATGATCTATCAGCCGGCGATCTGTCAGAGTCATCCTTAAGCAATAGATCAATAAGAAGTGCCTTCTCGTTTACCCAGTTATTAGTTTCGATTGTTATGTCTTCCATTAGTCTTGCTCCCTGTTACCTTCTACAGAATAATCAACCAGTCTGTAACAAGACCTGCCATTATCATCGACTGTTATTTTCTCATCAACAGCTTTCCCATTCTCTTGAAAGTGTTTAACCATTTTGTAATCAGACCATTCGCCCTCATCCCATGCAACAATATCGCTAACAGATATATCATTGTCAGGTATCTCATAAGTCACTATTATTTGTGCTTTTATTTTCATTGTCATTTACCTCCTAAGTAATTTTTGACTAAGACTCCCATCGCTGGGAGTTTCGCTCATTGAGAGCTCTTCAGTTAGCCTATTCTCCGTCGTAGTACTTAAACCCATCCCTCTCTAGATTAATTTGGTATCTGATAGTGCTTCCTCCATAGACACGAACCTTGACCGGCTCAATGCTAAGGAAGCCCCAAGAAACTCCACTATTATATTTATTGTCAAATTGATCCTGACCATAATCTACAAGTGAGTCTATAAAATTTGCCACCACTCTCTCACCTATCCAATCAGGGAACGAAAGCTCGAACCTTGAAAGGTAGATGCCGTATTCATAATCATCTCCGGATTTGTAATTCTCAAGAACGAAGCTGGTTGTAAAGGCAAAGTCATCGTCGTCAAAATTAGAGACCTCATTCGTTCCGCCCAACTCCTTTACAGCAAAGTCGAAAAACAATGAGTGAATGTAAGCAAGAATGTCGTCATAATCATTCCAGCCATTCAGCCCATGTTTGTAGTAAGCACGTCTTTTTGCATAATACTTGTCAGTAAGATCAAGCGAGGTGCGGTTGTCGATCCTCTCAAGTTTATTTTTTAATTCCGTATTTGTCATATTTACCTCCTAAGTAATTTTTTGACTAAGACCTCTCCGGAGAGAGGTTTCGCTCACTAAGAGCTCATCAGTTAGCCTGCGTATCTTTTCCCAAGACTTGAGCCCTCCCATCCAAGAACCACAACTTCCTGTAATGGAGCTGGGTTGGTAAACTTCTTGAAGCCCCACTTGTCACAGAAGTGAAAGTTTCCCTGAGCGTCTTCAACAATATCGCCAGTGCTTAGACTGTGGAACTCTGCATGCTTTACAACTGACGCGGAATCATCCTCAGCGTTAAGTGATACGAAAACATCCTCAAGATCATTCCCCTCGATCTGTACGTCACAAACATGTCTGTAATGTTTGAAGTAAGAATCACTCCAGTCTTCAAAACCCATCATTGTTTCTAATTTTGCTTTGTACTCAGGGTACTTCTCACCAGCAGAAGTATGGCTCTCACCATCTGTATTAACAAAGTCATAGACCTCGTTGTTTAGTTCTATTTGATATACTTTAAATGTTGTCATAAGTGCCTCCTTTGGCTGTTGTTGTGTAAACATTGATTACATATTAATGCCATACTATATGTAGTGTCAACAATTATGTTCATTTATTTTTAGATAACTAGAAATCTTTTAAGCAATCATGTATCTTTATTTCATAATCAATAGATTGTTTTATATACGTAAAATGGAAACATCATTAATGGAATCACGCATGGCTAACCTTGAAAAGAACATGGACGAGGTTCTGTCTTTTGTCCGTCATATTCCAGTGCTTGAAGAGAGAGTCAGTCGATCATTAACCCAGTCATCAGATCACGAGGTCAGACTAAGAAACCTTGAGACATCTCAGATGAGAGATAACGTCCACGCAAGATGGAGTGAGAGAATCATTGGCGGTATAGTCATTGGTGCGATCATAGGAATAGGCGGAGTGATAGCTAATTATGTTCTTTAAGAAAAATGATCGAGCGGATGCAATCCTTGAAAGGTTCGCATATCTTCCGGACGGAACCCTAGGCAAGCTAACAATAGATGATCAAGTCTTTTGGATCGCGGAACGCCCTTGGCGGGGGAATAAAAAAGAAATCAGCTGTATCCCAAATGGCACTTATACATGTAAGGCATACACGTCAAAAAGATTTGGAGAGACCTTCGAGATCACAGACGTAGAAGACAGAACATACATACTGTTTCATGTAGGGAACTTCCCTGAGAAAGATTCACACGGATGTCTCCTAGTAGGTGAGAGTCTAATGAAAGGAACCACTGCCGTGTCATCAAGCAAGGTAGCAATGAAACGATTCAGGGAAACACTTAAAGATGTTGAAGAGTTCGATATCGAAGTCAAAGACACAACCCCATACGACTGGTCCTAAGACTAGGGTCTGTAGGTCTTGTGATAAACGCAAGGCGATCACCCGCTACGAATTAAAGAACAACCGCTGGAGATCACGGGAATGCATGGAATGCCGTTCCGCGGGGAGAAGAAAAAGAATCAGCAACAGTCCGTATCTATATATAAGCAACCTATACACTCAGCTATCACATAGACGTAAGAAGACACACCAGTTTAATATAACAAGGGAGTACCTATATGCTCTATACGAAAGACAGAAGGGTATCTGCGTTTACTCAGGTATAGGGCTAACAAACATTAAGGATGGAACCGGCTACCATTTAACTAATATCTCTATTGACCGGATCGATAACAACAAGGGATACGTTGAAGGAAACATCGCACTGGTGTCTCTAGCGTGCAACATGATGAAGTACACGTTGGACTTAAAAGATATGAAGAACTGGTGTAAAATGATCACACAACATAATGAGGATTAACTATGACTATTAAAGACAAATCATTGATGCAAAGGAAGGCGGAGTTCGTCCAGCATTTCTTAGTAACGAAGAACGCAACTGAGTCCGCAAAGAGGACAGGATATTCTGAGGCATCAGCTTATAATCAGGGGCACAGACTGATGAACGATGACGAGGTTAAGAAAATGCTTACATTTGAGTTAGCTGAGTCCAAGGAACGCAACCTCAAGGATCATGACAGCATCATAGACCGCCTTAAAGAGGAAGCCCTTGGTGATGTCAACGGTCATACCGCAGGCTCCCGTGTAAAGGCTCTAGAGCTCCTTATGAAATATTATCAGATGATAGATTCAGCTCAGAAAGTTGAGCTTTCTATGAAGGATTCTTGGTTTGACACGTTGGATTTTGTAAAGGAAGAGGATCACCTTAATTAGGTGATGCTCGTCGTGATCATAAAGAGCCCGCACGTCGCAAACCCGCATTCCTACAGGGGCGGGGGTGCTGGACAAGGTACCCCATATACATATATACCCATGTATCCCTTTGTCCTTATGGGGGGTATGTAATTTTGCAAACAGAAATAAAAAAAACAAAAAAACAAAAAATTATAAATATCTTTAAAAGCAATCTCACGCTTTACGCAAAACATTGTCTAAAAATTATAGATAAACAAGGGAAGCTAATTTCCTTTGAATTCAACGCCGCACAAAAATTACTTGATGACCAGATTAATGAACAATATAAAAAGCGAGGCAATGTAAGAATCCTCATCCTAAAGTCTCGTCAAACGGGTATATCTACCTACGCACAGGCACGGGGTTTTTGGAAGACAGTATCTGCTGAAAATCAAAATGCGGTAGTAGTATCTCACCTTAATGAGTCGACCAAAGCCATCTTTGGAATGGTACGTAATTTCTATGATAATTTACCCGACCCGCTAGTCACCCCCGAGATCAAAGAGCACACAAGTTCCTCTATGGCTTTTAAGCACGGATCACGTTGGAGAGTTGCGACCGCCAGAACAGGAGAGGTTGGACGTGGATGGACTACAAATTATTTACACGGATCTGAGGTAGCCTTCTACCCCAATTCAGACATCATCCCCGGATTGCTACAAACGGTCCCCGAAGCGGAGTCAGAAATATTATTGGAGTCTACCGCGAATGGAGCGGGCGGATGGTTCTACGATGCGTGCATGAGAGCACTGCGAGGCGAGGGCGAGTGGGAGATATGTTTCATACCTTGGTTTATGATGCCCGAATACAAGCGTAAGGTAGATCCTTACTTTGAATTAGAGCGTGAAGAAGAAGATGTGAAGCGTATGTATAAGCTTGATAATGAGCAGATAATGTTTAGAAGGCTTAAGATGCAGGAGCTTGGCGGCGAAGACCTGTTCAGGCAAGAGTATCCCTCTACCCCGCAAGAAGCGTTTTTGACTACAGGTAGATTATTCGTTGAGCCTAAATATATAGATAAGGCGGCTGTTGAATGCTACACCCCGGTTGAACGCTACGATGTGCGTGATGCAGACTTCGTTCCCCACGAAAAGGGTCTCCTGAAAATTTTCGAGAATCCACGGGATTCTCTTAGATACTGTGTTGGTGTAGATGTTGCGGAGGGTCTTGAGCATGGCGACTACTCAGTGATACAGGTCCTAGATCATCTTGGCAACCAAGTTGCGACTTGGACAGGGCACGTTGATCCGTTCGATCTGGCTGCTATAGTTTGTAGGATAGGAATATATTACCACAAGGCGTGGGTTCTGATTGAGAGAAACAATCACGGACTTACTACGATCAGGAAAGCACAGGAACTAAACTACCCCAATCTGTTTGTCGAAAAAACCGTGGACGATGCTTACGTTGATAAGATGACAAGGCGTGCAGGGTTCTTAACAACAAGCAAAACCAAGCCCTTAATTATTGACAACTTGGCACATTTACTTAGGCAGGGTGAAAGTGGTATAGTGGATATTGAGCTTATAGACGAACTAAGGACTTATGTGGTAGACGCTAGAGGAATAACAAATGCACAGAACGGTTGTTATGATGATAGAATAATGGCATACGCTATTGCTTTGTTTGGATTGAATTCGATGCCAAGAAAGCATAGGCAGACTTTTAAAAGAACTAAAAAACAATATTTTTAAATGAAGATAAAAAACGAAATAGAACCCGGCGGAATTTCAGCAGCCGTAGGTGTAAATGATGAAGAGCAAACTCAACTTAATACACTCGGACAAATACTACAATCAAAATTCACAGAGTACAAAGATGCTCGTGATGATATAGAGAATGATTGGATAGAAGATTTAAGAGCATTCATGGGACAGTACGATCCTGAGGTACTTGCGAAGATTCAATCTAAGGGAGATAGATCCCAAGTCTATGTTGGCTTAACAAGGACCAAGGTGCTTGCAGCCTTCTCAAGAATGACAGACCTATTATTTCAACCCGGTCAGAAATTTTTCTCAGTAGAAGCAACCCCTATAGCTAAACAACCGCTAGTAGAAAAAGAACTAACCGAGGCAGCTGCATTAGAAATTATGCAAGCGGCAGAGGTAATAGACCCCGGACTAGTTGAGGATCTTATTCAATCAAGACTAAAGGAACTAGAAACCGAGTTAGAAGAAGAGACAGAAAGAAGGGTTGATAATATGGAAGAGGCTATTCTCGACCAAGCACTTGAAGGCAACCTAGAAGGCAAGATGAAAGATGCCATTATGGAGCAAGTTATATTTGGTACTGGTGCAATGAAGGCAGGTACCCTTAGGGTTGAAAAAAATCATAGATGGGTTAAGTCCGAGGAAGGATTCAATTTAATATATGAGGAAACACCAATGCCAGAAATGGAAGCTGTTTCTATATTTGATTTATACCCAGACCCTTACGCAACATCAATGGATGATATGCGTGATATATTTAGAAGACATATTGTGTCAAGGCAAGAGTTTGTAGACCTTAAGGACTTCCCGGGATTCAACCCCGATATGATTGAGGAGTGCCTAGAGTATCATCCGAAAGGCAACCACGACGAAGAGCAACATGAAAGAGATAGAAGAGACATTGCAAACGTCAACGACAGATCCACAGATACAAACAAGTTTGAAATTACAGAGTATTGGGGTTCATTAAATGGTTACGACCTAGAAGAGGCTGGCATAGAATTTTCTGATGGCGAAGAGTTATCACAAGAATACAGTGCCAACGTATGGACTTTATCTGGTAAGGTTATTAAGGCTCAACTTAATCCCCTTCCCGGTGAAATTATTCCTTACTTTATTTTCCCTTATGAAAAGAACCCACATGCATTCTGGGGTACAGGCGTGCCTAGAATGATGCGTGATTCACAAACAACAATGAATGCGGCTACAAGAATATATTTAGACAATGTGGCTTTATCTTCTGGTCCTATGGTTGAGGTCAATACCGACATCATGGCTTCAGGAGAAGACCCAACTGACTTATATCCTTGGAGAGTATTCCTAAGAGAGGGGGGAGATGGGAACCAGCCCATGGTTAGATTCTATCAACCACAATCTAATTCTCCTGCATTAGTTTCAGTAATTGAATTATTCAGAAGGTTCGCGGATGAAACAACCGCACTGCCTTCATACACACACGGACAAACACAGAGCTCATTAAATAGAACTGCCACAGGTATATCTATTCTTATGAGTAACGCTAACATCGTTCTTAAGTCTGTCATTAAAAATATTGATGACTACTTAACAAAACCGTTGATTAGATCATTGTATGACTGGAATATGACTTGGAACGAAAATGAATTAGTGAAATCAGATATGCGTGTTATCGCTAAAGGTTCAACAGCACTAATACAAAAAGAAGTACAATCACAAAGATTGCTACAGTTCTTGTCATTAATTAATAATCCAATGGACGCTGATTTAGTTAATAGAGAGAAACTCTTAACTGACATAGCCAAGTCATTAGATATAGATCCGAATGAAGTAATAAAAAATGAAAAGGAGATAATGGATGAGCAAGCACTACAACAAGCTATCCTTGCCAGCCAGCAAGGCGGTCAGGGCAATCAAGTCCCAAATGCCGAAGGAATGGTCGGACCTGATGGAAGAAATGGAACGCCTCCGCCAAATGGAGAGGGACCAATTGGAAATAACGGAGGACTACCGCTTTAGCCAAGGGCGTTGCGACATCCTAAAATATATAGTATCTTTGGATACAATTGCCATGAAGGTAATAGAAGCGTTAGGATCCCGAAGGGACACACCTAACATTTATAGTTAATTTTATCGACACACCTACGAGGACCGAGAAAATGGAAAGAGAAAAAACTAGAGGCGAGTTAATCGCTGAAAGGCTTGAACAAGAAGCTGATGAGATGATGAAGCAAGTTGCTGAATCTCAAACGGAATCTGAAGTTGAATCTAAAGGGTTAGCTACTCAAGAAGATGAAACCACAGACACCCCGGAAGAGGTTGTAGAGGAACTAGTTGAAACTTCACCCGATGAATCTCAGGAAACTGAAGACGCATCTGATCAGGAAGAACACGAGATTAAGGAAGAAGATTTTAAATCTGATAAGGGTTTATTGTCTGCTGAACAGTGGGAAGAAAGGTACAAGAATGCTCAGGCACGAATGACCAAGGCAACCCAGAGAGAGAAAGAACTTGAAGCCAAGATATCTGAAATGTCTAATAAGATAACAGCTATCGAAAGCATGAAGTCCGATACAAGAATTGAGAGACAGAAAGAAGAAGTGAATGTTGACCTCGCTGAAATAGTCAAAGACTATCCAGAGATTGTAAAGCCACTTCAACAATACGTTGATGCTCGCATCGCGTCTGTTGACCAAAGAGTGAATCAGGCTACAGAAGAGGTCTTGAAATCTCAAAGAGATGAAGCAGATAAAAAGCATTACGGAGCTATTGCAGATGTACATCCTGATTGGAAGTCCACATCAGACAGTGAAGATTTCACTTTATGGTTGGGTAGACAGTCAAGAATGTGGCAGAGTGCGGCTAGTGAAGGTGATGCACAGGACGTAGTGTCCCTCTTATCAAAGTATAAAAAAGATTTAGGTCTGACTCCAAAAAGTGTTTCCAAAGCGGAAATGGTAGAGAAAGCAAAACAAAACGTTGAGCCAACTTTGTCAAAAGCTAGGAAACAAAATATAGGTAGTGCCAAGAGAATATGGTCTGCTCAAGAAATCGGAAGATTATCTGATAAAGATTTTCGTAAGCAAGAGGCTGATATAGATCAAGCTTACAGAGATGGAAGAGTAAAGGCTTAATTATCTTGTCACTATAAAATTAATTTTTATAAATACTAAGAGGTATTAGAAATGGCATATACACTTTCAAGTGGAGCATTCGCGTTCGCAGCAGGCGAGCAACATTTCATTCCAGAAGTTTTTTCTAAAAAGTTACAAGCTAAGTTTTATTCTCAGACTGTTTTGTCTGAAATAACAACTAACGAGTACGAAGGTGAAATTTCAGGAATGGGTAATAAAGTAAACATAAGAACAGTACCAGCGATCACAGTTGCTGACTACAGTGGTTCTTTATCTTACGCTGACGTAACGTCAGGAACAATCGAGTTAGATATCAACAAGGCTAAAAGCTACGCTTTTAAAGTTGACGATATTCTAAAATCTCAAGCAGATATCGACTACATGAACGAAGCCGCAAACGATGCAGCTCAGAACATGAAAATCGCTATTGAAACAGACGTACTTGGCAACATTGCTGCGGGATCATCTTTAACAGATATCAACGCAACTCCTGCTAACATTACTTCTGCTAACGTGCTTGGGCAAATGATTGAGGCTGGTCAGCAGCTTGATGAAAATAACATTCCAGAAGAAGACAGATTTATGATTATAAATCCTGCCGTTGCTTCAGTGTTAAAGCAGTCAGAGCTAAGACAAGCATACTTAACTGGTGACAGCGTTTCACCATTAAGAAATGGCTACATAGGAATGGTTGATAGATTCAAAGTTTATGTTTCTAACAACTTATCGACAACATCAGGTGTTACATCTGGTCTTTACGGTCATCCTAAAGCTGTTGCTTTTGCATCTCAAATGACTAACACTGAAACTGTAAGACTTGAGTCTTCATTCGGTGATGGCGTTAGAGGATTGTCTGTATACGGGTACAAAGTTATCCTACCTACAGCTATCGGTGAATTTAAGCTTCAAACTGCTTAATATTAGCTATTGCTATAAAGGGATCTTCGGGTCCCTTTTTTTTGTAAAAAAATAGATAGAAAACTTAGATTTATGGTATCTTTATTAAGGTAAACCAACGAAGGAACTACAAATGACAAAAGACGAACTATTAAAAGTGGCTAAAGAAGAATTCAATGTAGCCTTGAACCCGAAAGAAAAGCTTGTAGATTTAGAGGCTAAACTATCTTCATTAGAATCCAACAAGGGTGCTAAAGAAGTAAAAGTTAAAAACACAAAAGAGCCTGTAAGCAAAGATCCTATTGCCTCAAAGGGCGAGCATGGAAAGCTTGTTGCTTGGCACCCAAATCACAGGGCAGAGTTTTGGCAGTTTATCTACGACAAGAAACATCTAACAGACGAAGAAGTAGAATCTCTAGGACTATAAATGGCAACTGTTAAAGTAATAGACTTAATAGATAGAGCTGAGGAAATCTTACAGGACACAACTAATGTCAGGTGGTCTCAACAGACTCTACTTAACTATTTAAATGACTCTCAAAGAGAGATTGTTTTATTTAGACCAGACGCGAATCCAGTTAACACAACCCTTACCTTGACTGCCAATAGTGCAAAACAAACACTTCCAAGTGCGGCACTAAGATTATTGTCAATATATAAAAATACAAGCCCAACCACAAAGCCTATTACGAATATTGAAAGAAGGGTACTGGACGACCAGATAGAAGATTGGCACGGATCTACAGGAACTAATGTTGAGCATTACGTTTATGATCCATTAGACCCAAAAGTTTTTTATGTCTACCCCGGATCAACAGCATCAGACGCAACAATAGATATTGTCTATAGCTCATCCCCAACAGACATAACCATAGCAAACTTTGCATCTACCAATACAACAATATCCTTGGATGATGTCTACGCTAACGCTATGTTAGACTTTATGTTGTATAGAGCATACCAAAAAGATACAGAATATGCCGGGGATATGAACAAGGCAGGAGTGTACATGCAGTCATTCCAACAGTCTTTAGGAATTAAAAACCAAGTTGATGCTGGATCTACTCCTAAACCATCAACACCAGCACAATAGTGAAATATGGCAGTAGCAAAAAAGATAGATTCTTTAGCACCTAGGGTAAAAAGAGAAGCCCCAAATTGCCCGTCTTTTATTGTTCTGGATGAGCTAAGGAATTCTTTAATAGACTTCTGTGTAAATACAGATATATATCTATCAGAATTAACATTATTTCAAACAGTCAATGGAATTAACCTGTATGAATCTGGAGATTTAGACATACCTTCTGGAGCTGAATTAAATCATATAATAGATATATTTTCAGAGTTCGGAGATTCGTCAGTTCAAATTTCAGAGAAAAGCCTTACCAGACTAGACCCTAAACCCCTCATAGGATCGCCTTCATTGTTTGATGTTTATGGCAAGGGAAGACCAAGGTACTATAGTCAGAAGGATCAAGATACTATTCTGTTTGCCCCAACCCCGGACAAAAACTATTCTCTATATGCTTTATATAGCTTAAAGCCAACCGCAACCGCAACAACCGTACCTAGCGTAATAATTAATGAATATCAAGAAGCTATAGTTCATGGTGCACTTTACAGACTACAAATGATGAAAGACAGCCCATGGACTGACCTCCAAGCCGCAGACCTCAATAAAAAAATGTATGATAAGGCAGAAGCAGTTGCAGTAAGAAAATCTAAGTATGGAGGTGTTGGAGCACCACTAACTGTCAAGTATCAGGAGTTTGTATAATGGCTTATTCGGAAACAATAAAATTAGTTAAAGGGGACACCCTCCCAGAACTAACCATATCTTTAAAAGATAGCAATACTGCCGCAGCTGGAAAAACACTTGACCAAGAAGACCCAACAACCTTTGCACCTATAAATGTTACTGGTGGAACCGTTAGGGTTAGAATAAGACAAATAGGAACTACAGTAATATTAAAAACAATAGTCGCAACAATAACTGCGGCAACAGATGGAAAGGTTAGTATGCTCTTCCCAGCCGATACCTTCGCAGCAGCCGGGTTCTTCGAGGCAGAAGTTGAGTACACGACATCTGGTGGAAACATACAAACCGTTGGCGACTTAATAAAATTAAGCGTGAGAGATGATTTTGACTAATGGCTATAAAAATACTAGTAGAATACCCCTCTCTATATATTACAGCCACAACACAGAAACTAGCATCACTATCTTTATCTAGCGATCCATCTGCTCTCTTACAATATGTAGACTTAAATACCTCAGCAGATTACGTTAAACTTAATACTGCATTATTTTTAGACTCAGAAACTAAGAACCTTTACTTCTCTTCTCAGTATGATTCACCTCAAGTGCAGGTCATATCAATGTCAGAAAGTTCTGCCTTTGATTTTGTTAAGTCCTTGGATGATAGCTTCTCATTTAATGATAGTCAGCTATCTAAAGACCTTGGCAAGTTTGTATCTGAGAGCGTGTCTTTCTTGGAAGATGTTGATATATCAGTTATTTACTTTAGGAACTTTGACGAGAGTCTGTCGTTTACCGACAATGAAACACTGGCTTTTAGTTTAAATAAACAAGATTCAACAACAATTATAGAAGATAGTTTTATCAACACCCTTCTATCCAAGGCTGACACAGCAACATTATCTGAAGCATCAACAATATCTACAAGTATAGCTAAGAGCGATTCTGTGTCTATGTCTGAATCATTTAACAGGGTCGTATCTTTTATAAGATCTTTCTCAGACTCAGTAACTCTGGATGATTTAGCAAGTGCTGAGGATCCATTGCAAACAGATAACATTCTAAACAAGGGCAACTTTGCAACGGTTACTGATGAGCTTGCATATTCAATATCCTTTCCTAGATCGGACTCAATATCTTTCTCTGACTCACCCGCTTATGCATTTGCTACAAGCAGGGCTGATTCCGTATCTTTGGCTGAAAGTTTAAGCTTTGGCTTTAACTCAATAGCATCCGATAGCACTTCACTATCTGATGTAGAAGTGATATCTTTTGCAAAGAGTTTATCTGATTCAATAAGCGTCACTGAATCTATTATTATTGAACTAATAACGGGTGCAAACGGACTAGTATTGAACGAGGCTAGACTCAACACTAATGTATTAAATTAGGAGATTTAAATGTTAAATGATGGATTAAAACTTACAGGTAAGTTAAGCATTGCAATCAACAATGAAGTTGTGCAAGAAATACCAAACCTAGTTGTTACTGCTGGAAAGGGATACGTTGCTTCAAGAATGAAGGATGCTACTGCTACAGCTATGTCGCACATGGGAATTGGTACTGGATCAACAGCCGCTGCGGCATCCAATACAACATTAGGAACTGAGGCAGGAAGGGTGACTTTAACGTCAACAACTGTTTCTTCTAATGAGGTTGAATATGTAGCAACGTTTGCAGCTGGAACTGGAACTGGAGCTATCACAGAGGCAGGTATTTTGAATGCCTCTTCAGGTGGAACTCTTCTTTGTAGAACAGTATTTTCTGTTGTAAACAAAGGTTCTTCAGATGCAATGACTATTACTTGGACTGTTACAGTAAGTTAATTTTAAGGAGTTATAAATATGGCTGTTAAGTTTACTAACAACGCCAGAACAACTCTTGCTGCTGACATAACAAATAGTGCAACCACAGCAACAGTTACTAGTGGTGCGGTATTCCCAGAGTTAAATGCTGGCGAATACTTTTATTGCACGTTTGATAATGGCACAAACAATGAAATTGTTAAGGTTACGGCAAGGAGTGGCAACACCCTAACCATTGTCCGTGGCGTAGATAATTCAACTGCAAGGGCATTTGTGGCAGACGATGCCGCAGAGCTTAGAGCTACCGCAGGACTATTAACAGACATACAAGAAAACCTTGCAGCTAAGTCTGCAAACCAAACAATATACAATGCCACAACTGCATCTAATGCAACGGCATACGATATAGGAATTGATCCGGGTCAGGAAAGCAATGCCATGGTATTCCTAAATGGTGTTATGCAACATCATGATACTTTTTCATTTAGCTCATCCACACTAACCTTTGATACAGCCCCGGTAAACGGAACCGCCCTAGAGGTGATAGTAGATAACCTTATTAATCTACAAAGTTCTAACTTAACAACTGATACTTTTACAGCTACATCTGGACAAACAGCTTTTGTTTTATCCGACGCACCAGCAGCCGAGAACAACTTAATAGTATTTATAGATGGTGTATTCCAAGACCAGAGTAACTATTCTATAAGCGATCATACCCTTACACTTGCCACAGGAGCGGTGCAAGGTAGAACTGTAACCATTTATATAATTAACCCTGTCAACATAGGTACGCCTAGCGATGGCACGGTAACAACTTCAAAACTTTCTGGCAATATAACAATGCCGGGAACACTAACAGTCGGTGCTTTCGATGTAGCCTTCGACTCCCCTACATTCTTTGTAGATAATTCTAATTCACGTGTTGGCTTGGGAACAGCAACCCCGAGTGTACCCGTGGATATAGTCGGCGATGTGAAAATGTCAGCAAATTTAACTGTTGATACATCTACTTTAGTTGTTGACTCTACAAATAATAGAGTTGGAATCGGAACGGATAGTCCCAACTTTAAACTTCATTTAAAAGATGGAACAAGTACCGCAGTTTATCAACAGTTTTCTAACGATACTACTGGTAACGCATCTTCAGATGGAACTGTTTTAGGTATTGATGCTGATGGAGATTTTATAATAAATAACCAAGAGTCT
>TARA_R110000851_G_scaffold182690_1_pt1 | contig 14072 bp, 16 predicted proteins | sample TARA_R110000851 | Tara Oceans TARA_R110000851 (sample SAMEA4397627) | marine metagenome | biome: Polar Biome; feature: [DCM] deep chlorophyll maximum layer (ENVO:01000326); material: water (ENVO:00002006), including particulate matter (ENVO:01000060) such as... | depth 17 m | reverse complement strand
CTTTATACATACACCAAGGTGCAAATATACCTTCAGTAACTAATTTACCATGTTTAGGTTTATATTCATTTAATACCCAACTATTAAACTTATCCATATCAAAATCCTCAACTTCAATTCCAAAATCCACTAACATTTTTTCGGGTCCATCTGGATGTAAAGGTGGTTCAACTCTAGTTGCACTCACCACAGTACCTTTTTTCAAATGTTTTAATATATGTTCATCTAAATTAGGAGCCGCAACCATATCAGCATGATAGGCCATAATAATATCAGTACGAGCCATTTCAATACCCTTATCAAACATACCAACAATTCCTATTCTTTCAGGACCTGGGTTATGGTGCACTATTAAATCTTCATCATCTTGATTATTAATCCATTCTTCAGTACCATCTGTACTTGCATCATTTAATACTAATATTTCATGTTTAGTACTTAAATTACGTATAGATTGGTAAGCTAGTTGTAAAAATTCTAAATTATTTCTACTTGGTATTACAAATGTTATTTTCTTCATAATTAAATTTTTTAATCTTTATAAACCTTTTTATCAAATGCATTTTGGTCATAATGGAAAAATCCTGATTCTTCAAAAAAGAAATTATAATATACAACTTCATCCCCAAATCTTTCTTTTAACCTTTTAATAGAATCTGTATAGTAGATATCATTATCTATATCGACCCCGTTTTCAACTAGTCCTGCGTATAAACAAGGTTCAAATTGTTGTGAAGGATGTCCATTTATAATTGATAAATTTTTCCACTTATCTAATAATTCTACTTTAAAAATATTTCTAAATAAATCTGATTCCATCATGCAAAAATCAAAATGGAATGGGATTGTTTTGTCATTATGTTTTAAATTGTCATCAAATAACCATTGTCTGGGGACACTTGCTATTTTATACCCTTCTTTTTTAATTTTATCATATGTTTTTTCAATCATTTCTACTCCATCCCTAAACCAATTATCAGCATGGTAATGCAATATATAATCACACTCTTCAAATTCAGATATAGCACTAGTAACTAAATAATAAGTTCCATCATGTTTTCCAGGATTTTGATCAAGTTGATATAATGGGGTTTTTATATTATCACTAATAGTTTTTACAAAATCATCATTTTCATGAGTTGTTGCAAATATAACTTTAAACTTACTTTTATCTAAATTTGAAACTAATAAATCTTGATATAAGTAATAATAAGGTAAATATGATGTTACTAATATTCCTAACATATTAATCTATTTTCCATTTTTTCTAAAAATACTTTTTCACTAAACATAATATTATAATTATTTTTTGCCTTTTCAGAACACATATTATAAAATCCTTTATCTGTTTTTAACTTTATAGATAATTCTCTAGCTTTTTCCATATCATCAAAATTTATTGATAAGTCAGGATGGATTTTTCTTTGGGTATCTGCTTTACCATATCCTATACAAGGTATTCCTAAATATCCACAATTCATAGCAAATGTTCCAGCTGCAATTGTGGGCATTAAATGGATAGCATATTTAAAACTAGCTAATGTTTTAATCCAGTCAACCCAATTCATATAAGGTAGATGGGTTAAATTATCTGCTTGTTCTTCATTCTCAATTTTTCTACCCATACTTGGAACATATATGGGACAATCGAATTGATTTGCTATAATGTACGAATCAAATCCACCATACCACCTACAAAAATTTCCCCCCATCATTACTTTTTCCTCTTTAGGAGTATTAAAAGTATCTTTAATTAAATCTTCTACCATTACACTTGGTATATCCCAAACTGGTTTACTATTTCCAATCAAACCCTTAAAATATGGAATATCAGTTTCATTTTCACAAAGTATCCCATCAACACTAGCTAAAACATTATAATGCCAAAATTGTTGGTGGATTGGAAGATCCTGAAATATCCATGATGGACCTTCTTGCATAAACCAAACTTTACCTGCAATCTTTCTACTTTCATTAACTATATCTAAATTATATAATTCATTTCTGTCTTGTTCAGTTTTTGGGATTAGAAGTATAGCTACATCAAATTTTTCATTAACTATGTTTATATTTGAATAATGAATATTTGGGGCATTTAATAAACATTGTTGGGCTAAATCTACTCTCATATTAGGATGGTTCCTAGGAACGATATTGTTAGGTTTTTGAGATACAAATGCTACTTTCATAATAATTCTTTTAATAATCTAAAATTAAGAGTATAGTTTTCTTTAAGGAATAATAATATATTTCGGAAATTTTCATAGTTATCTTTAGACCAATTATTATCATTATATAAACCTGCTATGTGTGATTGGAACATTATTGTATTATTATCCCATATATTAACATCACAATCACTATTTTGAATTCCATCAGCTCCTCTAAATACTTTTATATCACTAAAAGATATATTATTATTATGGGATTCATGAACTGCTACATAATTAAAATGTTCTGCAACCGCATCAAAAGAACCTTGTGTTGCTAACCACCCAGGCATTCTCCACCCTAAAGGTTTTACATTAACTTCATCCCATTCTTTTAAACAATCTTCTAATCTAATTATAGCTGAGTTATAAGTGTGTTCTGTCATTTCACATTCTCCGGGACCCCCTTTTCTACAATCATGAAAATGTCCATGAGCTGCTAATTCTACCCAATTTAGTTTATCCCAATACTCCACCCAACTTTTATATTCTGATAATGGAAATTTTCCATGATAGTTTGAAGGGATAAACTGTACAAATTTACACCCAAATTCCTTATTTAATTTATGTAAATATGATACGCATTCATCTTCGGGTAAACCCCATCCTTTTTCAGGATGAGTGTCATCAATGCATATGACTATATTTAATTCCATATTATGTTAATTTATTACCTCTAACATCTAATACACAAGGTTGGGGGTGGTTTGTAATTTGCAATTTATATCCTAACTTACAATATATGTTAGTAAACATCACTTCCCCATTTAATTCATTATTTCGGTACCACTGCTTAGCATAACTACCATCAAAAGCATCTAACCTTGCTTCAAAAATACATTGTTGCATTTCCTCACTCATGGGCATTTGGGGGTAAGGTAAATGTTTCATAGCACTTACTACTTCTTGTAAATATTTTTTATGGGTACATCCTAACCCACCATGGGCATGGGGATCATGCCCCCCAGATGTACTTTTTATGTAATACCCATCTAATTCATGATCATATCTACAACCACCAATAAATGCTACTTCATTATTTTCTTCCAATTGATTTATCATAGAAGAAAAATAATTTGGTTCTACTAGGTGATAATCATCTTCATTAAAAAACCAATAATTATATTTATCTTTAAACTTTTCAAAAGCATAGTTAAAAGATCCATAACTTTCACCAATTCCATTATTCCAGTCTCTATTTAAAATGATGATTTTTCCATCTTTTGTTTTTATTCCATTAATTTTATTTAAAAATTTTTTACCTTCTTTATGCCCAAAATCATGATTAACTATTATAGTGTCTTTTTTTACTCCACTACTAATTGTTGTTTCATATTCTACTAATTCAGTAAGTAATCTTATTGCATCCCCTCCGGTTAGTGAATTTTTATTAGATCCTCCATGATTTCTTCTAGGACCAAAATATGTTGCTACTACTCTACAATTCATTTTTTTGTTGTTTTATAATAACCACCAATCGCAAATGAAACTTTAGTATTTATCGATCCATGGTTACTAGGTTTATATTTAGAATAAGGAATAACTCTAAAATCTACACTTATCCTTGTTGTATTCGTTATATTTTTTTTATTACCATGGGTTAAATTAACCCCATCCCACTGCATACATTCCCCATATTCCATATTAAGGGGTTTATAATCTTTTTTATCTTCTTCAGATTCAACCCAAATAGTATTAGTATCGTAAGCTTTAGTAAAAGGTAAATAATAATTTAATTCACAAACTTCTTCATGCCATTTTTTATCTCTATACCATTTATCTTTATGATATTCCCCTACAGCTATATTTCCGGGGAAATGTAGTCTGAATGTTGGGATTTTTTGATATACTATATCTTCACCATATAAAGGACGAATTACATTTAATATAAACTTATCATATAAGTCTAATATTTGTTTTTTACAGTTATTATAATATAGTTTATGGTATTTTGTACCTTGATCTTCTTCTCTCTTAAAAACTTTATATCCCTTAAAATGGAATTCTTCATGGATTTTAGATAAGTCATTAGTATTTAAAATATTACCTATAATATCTGAAAAAGGATATTCTTTAGTTGAGTAATTTATTTTTTTCATTATTTAATTCTTTTGATAATATATCTAAATCTATAGGTATACTGGTATTAAAAAATTTATTGTACATTTGTGCCTTAAATATAATAAAATTTACGTCAATATCCACAAACTTTTTTAATTTTTCTAAATTTTTTATTTTATGTTCATAATTAAAAAGCTTACATAATACTGGAATTAAAAATCCCAATGCTTTACCGTGTGTTATTCCATATCTTCCAGTTATAGGGTAAGATAAAGCATGTAATATAGTTGTAGGTACTATTTGAATAAATGTTCCAGCTTTATGACCTAACTTAATTATGTCTATAGGTTTTATATTAGGATTAATTAGTTTTTCTAGTGTGGTTTCAACTTCATTTTTATCTAATTTATCGATATTCTTTGACCATAAAACATCTAAACAATGACTTATAGCATCATATTTTGTATATTGGAGAGTGTTTTTAGGTAAAGAATTTATAAATTTAGACTCAAATTTTACTTTTTTAGGTATTTTAGAATAAAAATTTAATTTTTTATCTTTATCCCAATATACAGAATGAGATGTAGCTGTTGCACCTGATGCCGTAGTTGGATAACAAGTTATAGCAGTAGATGATAAGATTTTAGCTGTATCAATGACAGCTCCTCCTCCAATAGCTATAACATCATCATATTTACCTTGCAAATTCAGAATATCTTTAGTAGGAGGTTTATTTACTATAAATTTTTCTCCCTTTAAAAAATCTTGAGTAGAAGGGGAACATACAATTAAAGGCACGATTTAAACATTTTTTTATTTTCAACTGAATTAATCCCCACTCTAGGTAATTTACCATCATTAGTTATTTTAAATATTTCATCCACCCCAGGGTATTTATCTTCTAAATTTGAACAATCATACCCTCCTACAGATTCATGGCACCCATTATCTAAAACATATACAAATAAGTTTTTTAAATTATAATCTCTTATAGTATGAGTAATGCCTAAATGCATTAAAAGTGCTCCATCACCACTTAAAACTACTACATTTTTTTTTGTATTTAAAGCTATACCTAACCCTATACATGGAGCTATACCCATACTCCCCTGCATATAGAGTATATTAGATAAAGATGGGAATTGGTTATAAACAGCTCGTGAAATATAGCCCGTATTAGTTATATATAAAGCTTCATCACCATGGGTTTTGAATATTTTACTTATTGTTTCTTTTCTACTTAACATTATTTTCTCCTTTAACTATTATATAATTTTTATACCCTATAGTCTGTAGTATTTTTTCATCAGTTTCCCCCATTACCTTATGTTGTTCAAGAGTATGTCTATGACCTATAATTAATAAAGGATTTATATTAAAAGGTATACATAAACTTGTTATAGGATTTATAATATTCCCTAAACCTGAGTTTTGTAAGTATACACAAGATTTTTTACCTGCAATTTCAGCTCCAAAAGCTATTCCTACAGCTTGACCCTCGTTTGTAGCTATAATATGTTCAAAATCAGATTCTAATATGTTATTTTGAAATATTTTTAAGGCGCTATCGGGGACACCTGTAAAAAAATTATAACCTTCATCTATTAATTTTTTAAATAAATTATCCATCATTTAGTTCCGGGGATTAAGTTTAATATTTCTTTTATACTCATACAGTGTTCATCACTTGCTTCTTTACTTCTTTTATTTTTTAAAATCGACTTAGCTGTTTTAGTCATTGCTGGGTAGGCACTTCTTAGTAAATGATTAGCATATATAACAACATTAACACCTTTTTTAATTAGTATATCTTCTGTTACAGAATTATAAGATGAGGGGACTACTATTAGAGGAACTTTTTTATCAAATTTACTATATGCGTCACAAAAATTAAAAATTTCTGTTGGATCTTCTTCTTTACTATGAATCATTATTCCATCAACTCCAACGTCAATGTAAGCTTTAGCTCTTTTAATAGCGTCTTCTAATCCTACTTTTAATATTAAACTTTCAATTCTAGAAATAATCATAAAATTATTTCCAATTAAAGAAGATTTACCAACTTTAATCTTTTTACAAAAACCTTCAATGGAATCCTGTGTTTGTTTTACATCAGTTCCAAATAATGAATTTTTTTTAAGTCCTACTTTATCTTCTATAATAACGGCTGATACTCCTAATCGTTCTAAAGTTTTAACTGTGAATGCAAAGTGTTCAGGTTTACCTCCTGTATCTCCATCTAGTATGATAGGCTTAGTAGTAACTTCTAACACATCATTTAAAGTTCCATATCTATCTATTAGTTCAATATCAGGTTTTCCTTTAGCAGTTGAATCGGTTAAACTAGACATCCAAATGCCATCAAACTCATTATTTTCATATGATACATTTTCAGCTATGATACCTGTTAACCCATTATGAGCTTCTAATATTCTAACTATAGGTTTATTTTCTATTAATCGTTTTAACTTTTTTTGTCTTATTTCAGGGGTAGTTCCTATTTCTTTCAATGAATTATGTAATTGAGTGGATGATATACCTTTAGTATAAGGTATTTCTATCAATTTTCCGTCCCAATTAGATAAAACATCTATTACTTTTTGCCTTACTTCTTTCTGCACACCGTATTTCCAATCATCCCCATGCACAACATAATTAGGTTTTAATTTTTTTAAATTATCTGTATAATCCAAAGTGGTTTGGGGTATTACTTCATTTACATACTTTATACTTTCAATAACTTCTTTTCTTTGTTCATAAGTTAAAGATGGCAATCTTTTATAACTTGCTATAGCTTTATCAGTAAGAAGACCAACTGTAACTTTTCCATACTTAGATGCTTCCCTTAAAATATTCATATGACCCGGATGGACTAAATCCGCACTCATTCCTACATAAATTTTTTTCATCCTCTTAATTTTTTTAATGCTGGTAATTCTGATTTTAATATTTCTTTTTTACTCGACCCTAATGCTTTATTAACTTGACCAATATAATTAAGAACATACTCTAATCCACGCTTTTCTAAAGAACCTGGGTGGTCTGTGCCTTTCATAGTTCTATCCAATGTATAGTGTCTTTCAATAATTTCAGCCCCCAACATATAAGCTGCTATATCTGAAGCTACACCTATATGATGACCACTAAAACCTACAGTATCTATTGATTGATTGTATCTATCTTTATATGCCGGGATTACATTTAAATTTAAATCCTCCTCAGGGCAAGGATAAGTACTAGTACATTGCAATAAATGTAGTTCTTTATTATCTTTTAATATATTTACTGCAGTATCTATATCTTTTAGGGAAGACATTCCTGTAGATAATATAACAGGTAATTTAGTTTCTGCTGCTTGTTGTAATAATTCTATATCTGACGTTCGTTGGGATGCTATTTTTAGACCCGATATTCCTATTTCACATAAAAAATCTAAACTATTTTTATCTGTAAAACTACTAATAAAATCAAATCCAGCGTCTTCCACATAATTTTTTAGTTCTATAAAATGATCATGAGATAGTTCAAGAGCTTTACGATGTTCGTAATATGTTCTACCAAAGGAATTAGGATTATTATAAATCATAATTTTTTGTTCTTCTGATAGACATATATCAATATCCCTTTTAGCTGTTTTTATACAGTTAACAGATAGTCCTTTCAAACTATCTACCATTTTTTTAGCTATGTTTATATCTCCTTGATGATTTTGGCCTATTTCCGCTATAAAATAAGTTGGGGTTTTTCTATTTATTATATTCATAAGTTTGTTTTTGGGTTTTTGCTATATAAACATTCGGATTTGTTGATATATTTGTAACTATAAAGTTTTTCCTTCCAATTCATTTTTATAATGGATTTCCTTGGCATTAGTTTGAATACTACCTAAATAATAAGATATATCTCTATTATCTTGGATAACTTCTTTATCTAATATCATAACTCCATTTTCAATTCCATTTTTATCAAAGCTTCGTACTTCTTTTATATTATTATTTTTTATTAAATTAATTCCTTTTTCTATATTACTAGAATAATTTCCTGGACAATTAGCCATTATAGAAACTACTATGTCGTAATCAATGTCTAAACTATAATAAGCATATCTTAAAATATTAATTAATTTATCATCGTTACGAGTAGCATTTTTTGGTCTCCATATAGTTTTAACATTATTTAATTTGCAATAGTCTTGTATTTCAGTAGAATCAGTAATTACATACACATCATCTATTAAAGATGAGTGTAATAAAGGTTCTACTGAATGCCAAAACAAAGGTTTATTGTTGTAAATAAACTTATTTTTTCCAGGAAATCTATTAGAATTATTTTTAGCAGCTACTAGTCCTACAATCATATTTCTTCTATTCTTTTAGTTTTATCACAAATTAATAAATCATAATGGGGTTTTTCTCCTACACTTAAGTAATGATGTTTACACCCCCATTCATTTAACTGATCTCTTGTAATCTCATACCAATCAATCCCAGTCATTGAACCTCTAGCAGTCCAATATGTTATTTCATTACCTTTCTCGTATAAGGTATTAATTTTTTTTATGTTTTCCAAATTAGGTTTAGCATCAGGGTAATTTCTTTCACCATCGTAAAAACAAATGGTTTCATCTATATCAACATATATTTTCATGTATAATTTTTTTGTATTTAAATTTACTAATATAACTTAAAACTAAATTTTCTTCTACATTTAATATTTTAGCTATATCTTTACTATTTTTAGTTCCATCACAATAGTGAAGTATCCAATTCCTCATTAAATCATTTTCAGTATTTCCTGGAGTTCCTATATTACGATAAAGATTATATTTGCTTAAAAAAGGTTCACCACCTTCTACATTTAGTTTATATTTAGGTTTTTTTTCATATTCTAGTAAAATTTTAATATACAAATCAACCATTTTATTTATAGTATTTTTTGATATAAATTCTAAATTATCTTGTGATGTGTGATATTCATTAAACTTTTCATAAGGGATAGTTGTTAAAACACCTGTAGGTATTCTTATACCCTGACTACTAAACTGCCTTTCATCACTACCTGTGGGGGAGTAGGGTCTAATATTCTTTACTAAATCCCCTACAATATTATCTAATGAATGGTTCCCTAAATGAGTTTTTTTATAGTGGGGATTTCCTTTCCCTACAGTTGTAGCTACCATAGCATATTCTACATTACGAGGATCTATTATATTTTGTGATAATGCTGTTATAGCACCAATGGTTTCAGGCCAAAAGAAAAACCTATAGGTATAGTTTAATTTTTTATGTTTTAACTTATTATAGATTTTAACTAATAAATCTACTCCTGATAAACCATCATTTATTTGATTTGGGTGACAATAATAAGATGTTAATATTATTTCTCTTTTAGATTTGCCTTTTAAAATAGTTTCTCCTATTAAAAGTTCCCCATCTATAAATTTAGTATCTATGTCTACTAAGTATTGATTATTTTTTAATTTATTTAATTTATTATGTTGTAAACAAAAACCCCAATTATCTGAATAATATGATGTTCTATATGGGATAGCATCAGGATTATTAGAATCAGTATGTAAATTATTTAATAGAGTTTTTTGATCTACTACCCCCCTATATGAGTTGCTATAATTAACTAAATGTAATGTATTAGTTTTAAAATCTATTACAGTATTACCCTTTAAATCTTTAAGAACTCCTTTATTTACTATCCATTTTTTAGGAATAGTCCAATCATAACACTGAGTTCCACTTTTAAATCTATGTATTTCAAGTGGGATAAAGTCTCCTATTATACTAAGAGCTACTTCATTATCGTCTGATATTAAAGTTCTTTTTAATTTATATAATTTATTCAATAATTTCATCTTAAAACCAATCTTTTAAACTTACTGGGTTAATAGATATTATTTGAACTTTAGGGTAATATTGATCTTTAAAACTTACAAATTGCTCCCACCAAAATAATAATTCTTGAGATTCAGAATCAATTCCATTTGTAAAACCACCATCACATCCTACTAAATAAATTTTACTAATACCCATATATAAAATGTGTTGTAAAGGTGGAAAAACAATACTATGCCCTAATGTTGAATATGTAGAAACATCATTTGTAAAATGTGTTAAATTATTTTCAAATGGGATAGAACCTAATTCTATGGCCCTTTCAGGTGTTATATTTCCCCTTCCAATTTCACCATGACTTTTACCTTCTTCAAAAGAGGATGCTAAAGAAATAAAGTTATATATACTACAAATTTCATCTATTTTTTGTCTATGAGTATCATCTATATAATAATGACTACCATAGTAATAATAATCTAAACTTTCTAAAATTTCAGGATAATCATATATCCTATTTAAGCCTATTTTTATACATTCTTCACTGCCTTCAAAATGGGTATATTGTTTAACAGTAGGACCTGTTGCAAAAATAATAGCAGATTGTCCTTTATGAATATCTTGATATTTACTTAAAGGTGAATTAAAGTTTGATTTTATCATAAAAGTTTCTCTAGTTTATCTATAAATACTTTAGAAGAATTACCTTGATATTCACATAATATTCTAGAATATGTTTCTCTTTCTTTTTGTAAATAAGTTGGGTTATTAATATATTTTTGTATTGCTTTTTCTAATTCTTCTTGAGTTGTTACACATGCAGCTGCATCCATAGCATTATTAGATATATGTTCATATCGTTTACCTTTCCATTTATCACTTTCAAACATAATAGTAGGAATATCTAATACTATAGATTCTAATCCTACTGAGGAATAATCTGAGATTACTATAGTAGATTTTGCTAGTGCTTCATCTAATGTATATTCATTATTATGAAATGCTGGGTGTCCTCTAAATATTACTTCCCCATATTGTTTTAATTTCTCAATGTTTACTTTATTTAAACTTGTTAAATCTTTATTCCATGTGGGAGCATATAATATTACTGTGTTTTCTTTTTTAATATTAAAAAGATTATCTAATTTAGGCATTCCTACAACTTTTATAGGTAAATTATAATGTTTATGCCATTCTGCCCATGCTTCAGAAAAAGTAAAAATATAATCTGAATGATTTGTTATATCTCTTACAAAATCTTCTTCTAAATAAAATTTATTATGTGGGATAAAGGGAAATGCATGGTTAATCCATATACCTAAACCTCCTTGTCTTTTACAAGCTTCGTCTGGTTGGATTGTAAAATCTGCATCTTCATACCATTCTTCATTAGTTGAAATGATAGATTCATGTCCTCTTTTTAATAATTCATTATGGATATTTAAACAATAATCCTTATGAAAATCATAATGTTTACAATTAAATATAACCTTCATTATTCTCCTCTTACAAGTTCTTCTATATATTCAGAATTAGCATATTCCTTTCCTAAATATGTAATTTTATCATTACCTAGTATTTTACTAGCTTTATATCCAAATAAATTTAAGGATATATTACCCCATTCTTGTGAAGCATCCCATACACTATAAGGATTATCTATAACTTCAAACCCCCCTATTTTGTTTAAATCTTCTTGTTTTATACAAATAAAACTCCCTCTGATAGTTTTACATTGTATAGGGGAATCAAATATATGTTGATTTTCCTCTCTTACAACATCTATCCATTTTTTTATTCTTCCGAAAGGTTCTTTTATTTCTAAAGGATCATCATTATTAGGTGTTATAATTGCTTGAGGATCTATAAAAACTTCATAATTCCACCCATTTCCTATAACTTTATATCCTTCGTTTAATTTATTTATACATTCATTTAAAAATGACCAATCTTTAATAATTAAATCATCATTCATAAAATACATAATAGTATTAGGATCTGTATCTAGATGTTCAAAAGATTGTTGGAATCCACCCCATTCTAACCCCCAATTGTCGAATAACTCCCATTCAAAATTATCTTTGATTATTTGAGGGGGTTCTTTATGACAAGCATAAAATACGTCTATTACTTCAGGGTTATTTGATTTTAATTCTATTAACCCTGCTATAAGATCAGGATATTTTTCGAAAAACCATCCTAGCACTACGAATTTTATTTTTAATAAGGGTAAAGGTTTTTTATGAAATATACCCAAAACTAAAGGAGTATTTTCATCACATACCCACCCATTAGGATAAGTACATACCTCATTAGAAGTAAAATTAATATATTCTTGTTTTCCTTCATGTTGGTTAAAAGTTTTTTCTAGCCAAGGTTTATTAAATCCTGCCTTATGTATTACCATAGTACTAGGAGGGAGTTTATCTATTAAAATCTCATCAGCTCCTTCACTAATCCAAAAATAGTATATATCAGCTTTAGGGATATCTGAGATTTGAATGTCTCCACCTTGCTCAGGATAAATTTCTATTGATTTTTTTATTACTTCTATATTATTATTTTCATTATTAACTTTATCTAATGCCTGAAAATAATCTGGGTTGTGTTCTATCCCATATGCTTTATCAGCATATTTAGCAAATTCTCTTAATAAATCTCCTTCCCCACATCCTATTTCACAAAATATTTTATTTTTTAAATATTCTTTTAATAGTTTAGGTATTTCTATAGGACTTCTCCATGGCCTTTCCATTACCAACCTTGTTTAATAGATTTAATAATATATTCTCTTTGTTCTTTTGTAACCCACCACCCAACTGGGATGCAGATCATCTCTTTTACTACTTTATCTAAGTTAGGTAGGGAGCATCTAAATTCTTGAACACAAGTATGCTTATCATTTCTTTCATGCACTCTACTTACCATTATATCTTTCCTTTGCATCATTCTCATAAAATCATCTTGACGTTCTACTTTAATAGTATAAATCCAATACGATGAATCATATCCTTCTTTGCTTTCTAATAAAGTTACTCCATTAACACCTTTTAATTGTTCATTATAATAGTGCGCGTTTGCCTTATGTTTAGCTATAACATTTTGATCAACTTCTTTTAAATTAGCTAAACCAATAGAAGCATTAACATCATTCATATGAAATTTATAACCCCATTCAGGTATATCTGCTTCACACCTAAAATCTTTTCTATTATCATCTCTATCAATCCCATACCACCTTAATATTTTTGCTCTTTTATATTGTTTTTCATGAGGACATATTAATATTCCCCCATCTACACTAGTCAAATGTTTAATAGCTTGAAAACTAAAAGTAGCATAATTTCCATGAGATCCTATAGGCTTTCCTTTATAATTAGAACCAAAAGCGTGTGCACAATCTTCAATTATTGCAGGTTTAAAGCCATATAATTTTTGACATTTTTGTTGGATTTGTTTAATTCTATCTAAATCAATAGGATAACCCCCCCAATGTACTACATAAATTATTTTAGTTGTAGGAGATAATTTTCTTTCTAAATCATCCAAATCCATATTTAAGTTATTTGGGTTTACATCCACCCATTTAATTTTCATCCCATTAGCTAATACTGGAAAGTTTGTGGCGGTGCATGTTAAAGATGTACATAAAGCTTCATCTCCTTTTTGTATACCAGGCCACTCAGACTCCCAAAATGCTGTACCCTGATAATTTTGTGAATTTTTATCTGGGTTTTGGAGCATTCTTATAGCTAAATGTTCTGCAGAAGTAGCACTGTTAGTAGTTACAATATGGGGGTGATGTAATTTACGTTGTAATGCTTCTTCAAATTTTTTAACCACTTCTCCTTGACCTATAAAACCACTATTTAAAACTTTTGTGGATTCAGTTGAGGCTTTTTTACTCATATAAACTTTAAATAAAGGAATCATAATATTTATTTTGTTTTTCTTGTTT
>TARA_R110000851_G_scaffold71041_1_pt1 | contig 14077 bp, 10 predicted proteins | sample TARA_R110000851 | Tara Oceans TARA_R110000851 (sample SAMEA4397627) | marine metagenome | biome: Polar Biome; feature: [DCM] deep chlorophyll maximum layer (ENVO:01000326); material: water (ENVO:00002006), including particulate matter (ENVO:01000060) such as... | depth 17 m | reverse complement strand
TACCTCCCACCAAGTTGGTTTATCTCGTCTTTTTTCCCATTTAGCGTAATGTTTTTCGTTCATAACATAGTCACGATAAGCTTGAATAGGATCGTGTAATCTTTTGTATTGCTCAGGCATAGCCTGAACTATCGTTGTTTTTTCTTTGGTGTGTCGAATATTATCAGGTAGAAAAAATAAAGAGTTTGCAAGTTTTTCTACACTTGCATGAACTTTATTGTATCGGTATGTATATTCTTCGCCTAACTCAAGAAAATGTTCGTATAACCATCGGTAGTTTGCTGAACATTCTCTAGCCCATAAAGTACATGGGTGATTTTTATAAGCCGTTTTATACAATTTATTTCTTTCTACCCACTCACTATCACCATCTAACTCTCTATGTGCCGTACATAACATTTGTGCTGATTCTAACGGCATTTTTACTAACATTTTATCCGGCTGTGCTTGTGCTGATTCCATTGGACAATCGTCAAAATAAAATATGTTCATACATTTCTCCTTTCTTTAAACACACGTAATAATAATAAACTTTATACTTTACTTTTACGTGCAAAGTAAAGAACTTTATAGCTGGTAGTGGCGTGGCGACTTAGGCTCAATTAAATATAGATTTTCTTTAGCTCTTGTTATCCCCACATAAAAAACTCTGTTTTCATCATCAGGGTTTTCTCGATAGTTTTTATAAACTCGTGTAGTCATGTCTGTTAACAACACTACGTTGGTAGCTTCGCCTCCTTTAGCAGCATGTATGGTTGATAACCGTATTCGAGGCTGTTTAGTTATCTTTTCTCCCCTGCGTAACATAGCTCTTATGTAACTTATCTCACTAGGGCTTAGTAACGTAAAAACGTCATACCAAAAACCCTCGGGTAAATCAGAAAAATGGTTTTTTAAATCAGAGTATTGCAGCATTAGTTTTGAATCTAACAAGTCTAGTTTCTTAGGTTTATCTACTTTAACAAATTTTAAAATATTAGCACATTCGGTTAAAGTAATTGTTTCTCCTTTGCCTAATCTTTCCCAGAAAATAACCGCTCTTACTTTTGCTTCAGAAATACTAGGTCTTCCTTTTACTTCAAAAAACCATCCTTCATTTCTGCAATAGTCGTCAATAGCGTTTAATAAATAATTAGTCCTAGCTAGAACTAACCAATCTCCTTTCTCCATGTCTACTAATTCTATAGTAGGCTCCCACCGAACTAAGCCTTTCTCTTTTCGAGGAGTCCATTCTTTATGAATCCTCGACCTAACTTGACTTATACACTGCTTAGCTATGGCATGCACAGAAGAAGGTACTCTATACGATTGTTTTAAAACTAGAGCATTACTAGAATTGTTTATTAAATAATCAACATCAGCTCCAGCCCATTTATAAATAGCTTGATCATCGTCTCCTGCTACATAAATTTTCTTAGCTTTTTCTGCAAGCTTGCGAACTACTGCCCATTGCAAGGGAGATAAGTCTTGGGCCTCATCTACAAACATAACGTCTAATTTAGGAACTTCTCCTTCAGTTAAAAATTTCTGTAACATGTCTGTGTAGTCTACTAATAGCCTATCTTTTTTGAAAAGTTCTAATCCTCTAGCAAATCTTTCTAACTCAAACCACCCAACAGCATCATCTACTTCGTGCCATTGTGTCTTTAAAGGTATGTTACGCATTCTAGCAAGATTTTCAATAAAGGCTAATCGATCATCATGGGTCATACTAAAAATATGACCTTCATCTGAAGTAGTTTTGCCTGTTAGTTTTAGATTCATCTTTTCATTAAGAGCTTTTATATCCGTGTGGCTAACTACGCTTTCTCTTGTTAACCCTAACTGTCTAAAAGCTAAAGAATGTAATGTTCTGAAAAAAGGTAAATCTTTTTCACTTATGTTAAATTTAGCAATAGCTCTTTGTTTACCTTCTGTTACTGCTTTTTTAGTAAAAGTAAAGAAACCTATACTATCTGGCTGCGTTCCATTTTCTAATTCATCTTCAATAAGACTAAGAAGTGTGGTAGTTTTTCCTGTTCCAGGAGGTCCAAGAATTACTTGTGTATGTGCTGGAAGGGTCATAAACCACTTCTAAAAGTTAAGTTAATTCGTTGTGAACTCATTATTAAAGGAGGCACTGCATGAGTAGAGGTCATCTGAGAATGTCCGTCAAACATATAAACATCACCGTCTTCTAATAAAAACGATGATAAATCAGGAGAAGGATTTCCGTCCTTTATTAGCTGATATGTATTGTAGATTTCGCTTGTATCTGTTTTTGATTTTATATCGTATTCATATTGTTTCCACTCAAAAACTCTAGGTCCTCCAAACGAAATACCTAAAACAACATCGTCTAACGTAGGCACTGTGTCAGAGTGATGAGTAACATACGCATCTCCTGTCTCGTATAGGCCACATAAACAAAAAGTAAATTTTATAGGTTTTTTCATTACTTCGGATGCCCAGTTTTCTGCTTTGTTTTTAATATTTTCTATCTGTTCTGTCCACGGCTCCGGTTTATACAACTTACCTGCATAGTTAAATTCTGAAGTTCCATAACCTTTTGTTGGTCTACCGTAGACTATTTTTCGATTAAAGATTCTGACTGTTGGTCGATCCCAAGAAACTATGTTAGGATCATCTCCTTTAAATACTTCTTTAGCAAAAACTTTCATAATACGTTGTCTTTAAACTCTGGCAAATCGTGTATTTCGTCTTGTGTTTTAAACTCGTCTATAAACCAAACATTAACTCCTTTGCCTTTTATATTAAAAAAGTAAGGCTCTCCATCTAATTGTTTTAGCTTAGACGTTACTCTGTTTCGTTGGTATTCTTTAAAATTATTTCGGTGCAGGTAATCCATTAAATCTAATAATCTAAAATAAGTTCTACCTTTATCTGTCCACGGTTTGTGAAGCAACAACTCATCTCTTTCTCGAGCAGGTCTTTCTGTACAGAACGTTTCTAACAGCTCCATAAAATGACCCTCAGCAGAACTTTCTTTAGGAACTTCAACTATAGTTATAGCGTCAAGCAACTGCTGTATGATCTGGTTCCAAACATTTTCTTTTACTTTAGGCGGTATCTTATTTAACGCATCCATACACTTGCGTTGAAACCTGTTTTGGTTTAACAGGTCATCTGTTTCTAGCTCTAATCGACCGCCTTCTACATCTAAAAACCATATAGGAGGGTCACTGTCTTGTTTAGTCAGGTTACTAAACAAAGGTGTTCCTCCATTAGCTCCTATACCAAACTTACGTGTTCTACATAAAGGACTGTTACAGTGACTAGATATAGGCTGGTCATTACACTTATAAAAATAATCTTTTCTTTGCAACTGTTTAGCAACCGTTAAAACTTCTTGTGCTCCTAATGGCGGCTGCATGTACTTCATGTTTACATCTTCTAAACGTTTTTCCCAATCGTCTGCAAACTTCTTTCTCAGAAAAACACCTACGCTGAATAGCCCTGAGTTTCTTGAACCTTTAGGAAAACCTTGCACAACTAAATGTTGAAGACACGGAGGGGCTTGATCTAACCACTCTAACCCCTCGTTTAAAGGACTAGCCTCTAAACGTTCTAAGGTGCTTGGTTTTAACTCTATTTCTTTTGCGTAGTTTAAAAACTCTTTTGGAGTTAATGCTTTACCATCCTTACCGTAGGCATACCGGGTAGAATTATCTCCGCCAAAATAAGGCATGTTTAAAGTACTGCCTCTATCTCCTCGGTCTAATAAAAGTTTAGTTTGTTTTGGAAATATCTCTACCTGACCGTAACCGATCGCAGCCGCAATTTGTCTTAGTTTTCTTTGCAACATAGACGCAGCTACTGGCTCAGTTAAGAACAAGTAGATATGAGCTCCTCCGCTTTTACTGCGGCAAAGAACTAACGGTAATTTCTGCTTAGCTATTTTTATCGCTAAATCTTTTAAATCTAGCTGATACTCGTCAACGTCAATAGCGCCCCAAACACATTTATTGTGTTCGTCTATTGCTACAATACCCACGCTTTGATGACCAGACAAGTGGTCTTCCCATAACTTCAAAAGATCTGTGTCAGACAGCTCCTTGGAGATAGTAATGTTTTTACCACTTGCCTTGCCGTCTTCCCTAGTTTCATTATTAGCTGTGAAAGTCCCGTACGCTTGACGCAGTCCCGCATAGCGTGCAGCAAACTCCTTTGCTAACGACATACAATATCTCCTTTTTAGATAGTGTCGTTAACAACATCATTTTGCTGCTCTTGTTTAACATCAACGTCTCCTGTCCTAGCTGCTGACATAAAATCTTTAGCCATTCGAGCTATAGCTATTTCTGTCGAGCCTTTTTGGTTAATACTATATGCGTTCCAACTTCCTTTATCATTAGACTGTGTGATCGTACTTAGATTGTACGTATAGGCGAACATTGGGGCGTCTACAGAATCGCCTTTAGAGTTTTGCACTTTAGCCATTCTTAACATAGTTAACCATTTTCTAGCAACACCTAACTGTGTAGAAGTTAATGCAAGAACTGCTTGTTGTGCTACTCCGTCTTTAATAACAAGTATAAAAAACTGAGCTGTTTCTACAATCTCATTTCCAGTAGGCGTGTAATGCCTTCTGTCGTCTGGGTTTCTAACACAACTAGATAAAATCGATATATCGTGGTTTGCATTAACAAGACCACCACCTTTTTCTCTAGGAATCCACTCAATGTATTTTTTATTATAAGCACAAGGAACTACAGAAATACCTTCTTCTCCATCGTAAAATTCTCCAGTAACGGTGTTATACAAATCACCTGCACTGGCTCCGGCTACATAACTACCATGTTGTTTTTGTAGTTGAGGAGACATAGGCTGTAGAACTCTAATAAAAGGAATTGCAAAATCCTCTGTAGTTGTTTCTTCTAGCCCCGTACCCCCGGACAATAAAGTATCGTCAAACGTGGTTATCTCGGTAGTTTTAGGGTTAGTTACTGCATTTTTATTTTCTGCCATGATCTTAATCCTTTTTAATGGTTGCTTTAGAGCCGATATAGATGCCAAAAGGCTCGGTGGGTATGTCATTTCCCGAAGTAAGCTGCTCTTTAATAAAAGCTTTCAGTGTGCTCGGGTGTACACTTTGACGTACCTGTGGGGATAACCCCCGTGACTGTAAAGCTGAAACAGTTTCATCAACCACTCCACTTTCATCACGCCCGAACTTTAAAAGAACTTCGTTCTTTATTAGCCCTTCATGACCGTTAGATACTAACCAGCCATAAGCTTTTTCTTGGTTTGCTTTAGATATATGAGCGTTGTAAAACTCAGTAATAGAGATTTTTTCTCCATTATTAAGGGTTATCTGAGTTAGTCCTGCCGATTGCATCGCATCAGGTAACTCTCGCTCAGACGTTAAACGAAGTTCTTCTTTTTTAGCTTTTAGTCCTACTTCTAGCTCAAAAACTTCTGCAGTAAGCTTTAGTTGTTTGTTAGCTAAGTTAGAAACTGCCGAAAGTTCTCCATCAGTGACCTTGTTTGTCCATTCTTCAGCACTAGATGTGCCAACTAAATCTTCAAACGTTGGTTTATTCTCATTCATTTAATTCTCCTTTCTGGTGTAAATCGATATCAACAGGATAATATAGCCCCTCCTGTCTGTCCCATTTTAAAATACTATACTTACCTCGATTATAAAATGCAGCGATAGAGCACGCTACGCCAATAGCTGCTGGATCGCCCATTAATAATAAGTAATCTCCGTCTTTATAATCGTGTAGAACACTTTTCATTCTACGCACAGACGGGGAAGCACTTAACATAATTTGTGTGTTCGAGGGTAAAAGAACTTCAAAATTACCATACTGTCTAGCAGAGGCTATATTACGTCCTTGTACTTCTTGCACGACATAAACTGTCACTTTTTTTTCTCCTTTCTTATTTCTTATTTCTTATTTCTAAATACTTTTTAAATAATATAGGGCAGTAACGGCAAAGTAAAGTTATTAACGATATGTAGTTTTAAAAATAAAAAATTTTTTTATAAAAACTTTTTCAGAACTGCTAATATCGTTAATATACTAATATTGATGTTAATAAAACACAGTGTTTAACCGACTTTACTCCTATTGGATTCGGTTACTTCAGTATTAGTAATTCTGTTTTCTATTAGAGGGCATGAAGAAATTATTTTACTGGACTACTATTTAAATAGTTTTATACTATATACTACGGACTAGAAATTAGAAATTAGAAATTAATTAATCTGTGTACTAAAGGTTTATATGAAATATAAATTTAAAACAAAACCATATGATCACCAGTTAGTTGCCTTGTCTAAATCGTGGAATAAGAAAGAATATGCTTATTTTATGGAAATGGGAACGGGTAAGTCTAAAGTTCTTATAGACAATATAGCGTTGCTTTATGATAAAGGAGGAATCAATGCTGCTGTAATTGTAGCTCCTAAAGGAGTGTATCGAAACTGGTCAGAAAAAGAGATACCCGCACACATGCCAGACCATGTAGAAAGGTATATTGCGGTTTGGACTCCTGCTCCTACGATAAAACAAAAGAGAGAACTAACTAACCTCTTTGAAATAAACCACAATCTTAAGATACTTATTATTAACGTAGAAGCTTTTAGCACTAAGAAAGGCGTAGCTTTTGTAGATAAATTTATACTGGCTCATAACGTTTTAATCGCGGTTGACGAATCTACTACAATCAAAAACCCGAAAGCACAAAGAACTAAAAATTTATTGAAATTAGCGGTTAATAGTAAATACCGTAGAATTCTAACGGGTTTTCCAGTTACTCAATCACCACTAGATTTGTACAGTCAAAGCACTTTTTTATCCCCACACCTACTGGGGTACACATCTTTCTATTCGTTTCAAAACAGATACGCAAAACTAATTAATAGAAAAATGGGGGCAAGAACTTTTAGACAGGTTGTTGGGTATCACCATCTAGAAGAACTAACTAATAATGTAAAAACATTTTCTTACCGAGTTCTTAAAAAAGAATGCTTAGACCTTCCAGATAAAGTATATCAAAAAAGAGAAGTAGAATTAACTACAGAACAAAAGAAAGTTTATAAAGAACTTAAAGACCATGCTATAGCAGAACTAGACTCACAAGAATTAGTTAGTGTTACTTCGGTTCTAACACAAATACTAAGACTGCACCAAGTAGTTTGTGGTTTCGTTAGAAACGATAGCGGAGATGAAGTTGAAGTAAAAAGTAATCGCTTAGACGAGTTAATAAACATTCTAGAAGAAGTACAGGGCAAAACGATTATTTGGGCAAACTATCAATACGATATAAAAAGAATACTAAAAACATTACACAATATAACAGGGGTTGACAGTGTCGCTACTTATTATGGTGGAACTCCAGACGATCAACGTCAGGAAATAATAAGAAGATTTCAAGACCCTGACTCAGAACTTAAATATTTAATTAGCAATACCCAAACAGGAGGGTATGGCATAACGCTTACCGAAGCCAGCAACGTAATATACTACAGCAATAACTACGACCTTGAAAAACGATTACAGTCGGAAGACCGCGCTCATCGTATCGGTCAAACCAATAAAGTAACTTATATTGATTTAGTAGCTAAAGGAACTGTAGACGAAAAAATCGTTAAAGCTCTAAGAAATAAATTAGACCTAGCTCAAGAAGTTTTAGGCGACGAAAAATGGAAAAATTGGATTAGTTAAGACTGATTAAATCTCATTAAATCCGCTATAGCTCGGTCTCTATCAGACATACGGCCACCAGATTGACCCATAACATTAGCCATAGCTTGTTCTTGTATTTCAGGTTTTTGTAGATTGTCCATAATCATTTGCCGTAGTACATCATCGTCAGCCATAGTACCACCGTCTTCACGATACAAAGGTCTTCCCATATTAGCATACATAGGTCCACCGTCTCCTCTCATAAGAGGTCTTCCCATATTAGCCATCATTGGGTCTTGACTACCTTCAACACTAGACATAAGCATAGCTTTAGCATTATCTAAAACAGCAATCGCTGCGCCTATATCGCCTTGTGTTCTATCTACAACAGCTTCCGCTAACATAGCTGAGTCTTGTTCTACATTAACAGCTTCTTCTACAGGAGGGCCACCCATTCCGCCACCCATTCCTACAGGCGTTTCACCCATTCCGCCACCCATTCCTGGAGGAGGGCCGCCAGCCATTTCACCACCCATTCCTGGAGGAGGGCCGCCAGCCATTCCTGGAGGAGGGCCGCCCATTCCCTGAGGAGGCATAGGGGGCACGTTTGCTGTACCTCCTTGTGTTCTTAAATTCATTAAATCTTCTATACCGGGCATGCTATCTCCTTGGTCGGAATCCGCTTTGGAATACCTGTGTCGTTAGTGTATCACCTTGTCCATTCATGGGCAACTGAGAGATACCTTTGTTTAAATACCCGCCTCCTGCAGCAGCAGTAGGGCTAGGCAGAGGTTGTAAATTATCGTTTGGTCTAAATACTGGAGCATTACCAAAGTCTTCAGGATTTATCCTCTTCATTAAAGGCTCTGCTCCGCTATCCGTTGAATACGGTTGAGACGATTGATACGGTTGATACGGATTTCGCATAGGCGCTCCCGTATAAGGGTTTCGAGGATTTGTATTCGGTGGAGGAGCAGGCTCTAAATCTTCTCCTCCGGGCACATAATTAGGATGTCCAGGAGGAAATGGAGCTCCTCCAGGCAAAGTTGTTGGGTACATTATATCGGGCATTGTTGGTGCAGCATACGGCACATAATCAGGATGGTAAGGAGAAAGAGGATAATTTCCTACATCGTCAAAACTATAGTTTCCCGGCCCAAAGTATGGCTGTCCGGGTTGTGGTCCGATGGTGTAATTCTCGCTCATATAATTATTATCAGAACGAGTAATAAAATCATAAGGATTAAACGTCTCTTCAACATTTTGTGGACTATTATTAACCGCAGGGCTTATTGGCAAAGCAGCAATCCCTTGCTCTAGCTCAGTGGCTTCGGTGTTTTTAAAATCAGCAACGTCTGCTTCGTACTGGTCAGTAGCTTTACTTGTAGCATCGTTTGCGTTTTTTCTAGCTATAAGAGCTTCTAACGCTTCCGGAGGCGGAGGCGGATTAAAGACTTGAGGCGGATTAGAGAATGCTTTTGAAAAAGGATTAAATCTTTCTCTAGTTCTTCTCATATCGTTTGGATATTCGTCAGACATAGCCATTAGGTTTCTTGTCCATAAAAAAAGTCATAAAATCGGTTAATGTATTTGTCATACAGTTCGTTTTCAGTAGACGGAGTTTTTTGTTTTTTATCTGTTGTGTCGTAATACTGCATTTCGTTGCCTATATCGCGAACATAAATAGTGCCATAAGAAGTTAAAAAACGTATAAATCGTTGTCTGTTTTCTACTCCTCTTGCCATATCCATAGTTCTTTTAAAAAGTATTGGATCTAGCATCATCTCACCAATAAATTTACGAGAGTTTTCTATTTGTCTACGTGATGCCGCTGTTATTCGTCTACCCGTTTGTGTTAAAGGACCGATTAAAAATTTTTGTATCAACAGACCACCTTCTATAGTACTGCCTGGACCATATTCACCCGCTTTAATAGCTCTAGTAATTGATTCTGAAGGCTCTACACCAACTTCTCGTTGAACCATATTATTTAAAAATTTCAAATTCTTAAGAAGCTCTGGGCCATCTTTACCGAGCAAAGGAAGGAAAAAACTATCAAAAGTTAATTTTGGACCGACAATTTCTTCAGGACCGAAACCTTTTTTTAATAAATTACTGAGTCCAACAGCGTCTAGTGTAAAACCCCCACCTTGTTTTGGAATTACAACGTTGTCTAACATCCACCTTTTAGTAACTTGGGCTATTTGTTTTTGTAAAACTTCATCACCTTTAGTAATTTCAACAAGATACTGAATATCTTCTGCTATACGCCCAGATTGTTTTTGGGTTTTTCCGGTATCTAAGATACTTTCAACAATATTAGTTACTACCCTATCCGGATCGCCTTGTTTAGCCATGCCAAAACGTGCTTGTAACTTTAATATACTTTCATTTCTATCGTCTAGTTTTTTAACAAGTCGTTTAAACTGATTAGCGTTGCCAAATCGTGTTGAATAGTCATCTTTAAAAACAGCTCGTAAAGTTCCTTCATTGTCTTTAACAAATTTTCTATATACCCTAGCTACTTGGTTTGCGGGTATATCCGGATTGTCTAAAATTTCTCTTTTTATGTACGCGCCAAGACCGTTTTGTATATCTATTATTTCATCTGCACCGTTTTTCTCTAATAAAGTCATTAAATCGGTCATTACTGAATTCTTTTTACTTCCTTTAGACGAGGTGCTAAATATAAACTCAGCTACTGCTTCAGGACGATTTTGTCGTACAAAAGAAAGTATGTTTTCACCGTTAGCTAGCTTGAGTGCGTTGGTTTGTGCGCCCCATGCTTGTATTAAATCATCTCCGTATCCGGTACTTTGTATCCATTCACTTAACTGAACTTTCGATGTCATCGGTATATCTGATGCACGAGAAGCTCCTTCTCTTACTAAAACATTTATTTGTTCTTCTAAACCGCGTTCTAACTTTCTAGCTAACTTTTTAATGCCTTCTTTACCTTCAGGCAAGTCACTAGCAAACTCGTTTAGTCTAACTCTAGCCATGTTTAGTTCGTTTATCGAAAAATCAGGATTTTCAAACTTACCGCCTTCTCCTTTACCAGCTAACCTTCGTATAGTATCGTTACTATTTTCAGGAATCAGCTTATATAATTCGGCAACTGCTTCATCTGCATTAGCAGAGTTAAGAAGTTCGTCTGCTTGCGCTCTGCTTGCGTTTCTCCAGTCGTTAAGAGGTCCTTTAGTTTTTTCTGCTCCTGTTCTTAACTCAGCGTAACGTTCGCTGTTTACCACTGCTGTCCACGCATCATTAAAAGGCTTTGTGTATTCGTATCTAAGCTCTCTTAATTTTGTTTGTGTTCTTTTAAAAATAGGAAGACTAGACGTATTAGGACTCTCTACTTGTTTTAATAAAGTTTCTCCTGCAATCGCAGAATCTACCTCTGTTGGGCTTACTTGATTTCTTACTTTATTAAGCATTGTGCCCATTTGATCTTCAATAAGATCGATATCTTTTTGAACTAATACTCTAAGATTTTGTCCTAGCTCCGCCCCTGTTGCATCTGCTGCTTTTGAGGTTGATGGCCCAATTTCATCAACTATTACTTTAAGAAACCTATCTATAACTTCTTGGTTGCCGTTTTTAATTTGTTGATAAAGTTCTACTAGTTCCTTATCGTCAGCGTATTTTAAAAACACTGTTTCTAAATCAGAAGCACTTTGAGTACCCGCTCTTGCTGCTAAAGTTGGATTATAAGAACCAAGGTCATCCCCAAATTTTTCAGCTAATAAAGCTAGTTGATCATTTATTTGTGTTACTGTTATGTCGTCTCCATAAAGTAGTCCCGGAGTAGCCGCACTTTTACCTGACTTTTCTGCCTGTGCTGCAGCTTGCATCGCATCATCTATAGCTTCAAATACATCGGGAGGAGTGTCACTTTTTGTAATTGCTTTCCACACTTTAGAAACAAGCATAGCACTTGAACTTACTACAGCTGTTCCTCCAAAAGCCCAAGCACCTGTTATTCCTGCTTCTTTTAGCAGGTCTAAACTATTTAAGTCATGCGCTCCTTGTTCTCTACCGTGTAACAAACGTACAAGATCAAAAAAACTAGCGCCAAGGCCAGCAGCTCCCGAAAGCGCTAATACTTTTAATGCTTTTGCAGGCAACGTTCCTTTTAGCCCTGTCGCAGTAGCCAGCTTAGATGCAGCAATCATAGACGCTCCTACATCTCCTATTAGCGCAGGGGCTTCTTGCATCAAAATGTTATAAACATCTTGGTCTGTTAGTTCAGGAGAGTTTATTAGTTGATAATCGTCCTGACCTTTAGCCCTAAAAGCAACTCTGCTTCCTTTTTTGTTCGGCTCAACGTATATATAATCTCCTTCTAAACCAAACTTATCGCCAAGATATTTCCAATTTTCTATAGTCATGTTACGAGGCGCAAGTGATGCTAAATAGTCAAACGAACGATCAGCATCCCCCGAATCAACTTTTAGTTCGTTTTCAGGTCTAGGATCAAAACCTAATGAAGCTATCGTTATGCTTTCATTAAGCCCAATAGGAGTAATAGGTTTATAATTTTTATCTACTTCACTTCTAAGAAATAGAGACTGTGGATCCGACCCGTAAACAGGGTTTTGGTCTTCTGGTGTCGGAAAATATGCTTCAAGCTCTTGCCGCACTGCTTCAGAAGTGTTGTACGTATCTAAACTTTGTTGATAGTCAGAATAATTGTCAGCTACATTGTAGTCGAAAGGTGGTCTGTTGTACGTCTTAAGTTTAGTTTCACCTATTATTTCTCTTGCAGTTTGATATCTTTGTAAATCTTCATCGTCAAAGATATTTTGAGCCATTTGATTTACTTTAGGATCAAATACTTGGGCCAGTATGTCTAACTCTGATGGAGCAAGTATCGAACCAAAAGTACGATTAGGATTATCTTTTAAAGTTTGTTCTGACAACCGCGCTGCTGCCGCTGTTCGGGCAGCTTCAAACTCATTCATTTGTTGTTGGGTAACAGAAGCCATTATTAGTAGAGATCGCTAAAAGCGTCTAGATCGTCGTCAACAAAAGTACTAGAATTAACAGTTCCACTGCTCGTGTTACTGCTAGGATCAAACATAGTTCCTGAACGTCTTGTATGTTTTTTATATCGTACAACATCAGGAATTTTACCGAAACGGGTGTAAAAGTTTTTAAAGGTATATTCGCTTGGCTTTGTAAAATCTCTTTCACCGTTTATTACAGGAGGTTCCCAATACCCTGAAATAATACTAGTAAACATATCATTATCTAAAGGATACGCATTTGACATTAATCTGTTTTGAGATATAGTCCCTTGTACCACGTTATCTGTTTGTCTAACTAAGGTGTCTACAAAAGATAAAATATTATCTTTAGCTGTTTGTGCGTCTTGAGTAGCACCAAAACCAACCATTTGTAAATGAAACGCTAAATCTTTATCCGATAATGTTCTACCTGTTTGTCCATTAGCCGCTGCTGCAGCATAAGCTAACTGTAGCATGGTCGCTCTAGTTCTAACATCGCTGTATGCCATGTCTCCTAAAAGACTTTCAAAGTTAGTTCCTTCATTGCCTTCTTCAAAAGCAGCCATAGCTAATTTCATTTGGTTGTCATCGCCTGAACTAACAGCGTTGTATAATTGTTGAGCTAGTTGACCAGAACCTTCTCTACCGTCTGACCCTGCAATTCCGTCTTGTATATCTTCAGCGGTAGCAAAAGCATTCGATACGTTTCCCTTACCCATAAAAGACAATATTTGGTTTGCGTTAGCTTTCGCACTATTTAAAAAGTTACCAATACTAGTTACTGTAGTTAATGGATTTTGTTCAGGGTCTGCTATACCTTTATCAAGCATTTTAACCATTTCGTTAGTAAGCGTCATTGTTCCTATTAATGCGTTGTCTTTTTCGCCGAGCGCTGTTCTGTTTTTGGTTAGTTCTACAAGTCTAGGGTCTCTCATTTGAAAAGATAAAGGATTTGTTGGCGTATAATTTTGTTCTATCCAATTACCTTTAAGAGATTTTATGTTGGTATACCCTGTTTTGTCATCATTCATGACATAAGCTTCACCAGCAGGATCAAAAAGACCTGTTCGAGGATCGTCAACGCCTACTTTAGCCGAGTCTGTATTTACAAAAGTTGCAAATTGTAAGTTGTTTACATCTTTAAGTGCCGTATTTAGAAAATTTCCTCTGTTTGTTTGTTTAGTTAGCCTAGAAGTTTCTTTAGCTTTGTCGATAGCTCGAGAACTAGCTGCATAATCTGCTGCGCCCCTTCCCATTTGGCTACCTATCACCATACTTAAAATGTCATCAAAACCAAAACCGTCTTTTTCTTCTGGCTCTCCATACAGTTTATACGCTTCTAGTCTAGCTAATTTCTTTTTATTACCCTGCATAGCTTCTACAGTAGGGTCGTCAGATAAACCGCCAAGATCGGCTAAATATTTTTCATCT
>TARA_R110000851_G_scaffold207908_1_pt1 | contig 14134 bp, 8 predicted proteins | sample TARA_R110000851 | Tara Oceans TARA_R110000851 (sample SAMEA4397627) | marine metagenome | biome: Polar Biome; feature: [DCM] deep chlorophyll maximum layer (ENVO:01000326); material: water (ENVO:00002006), including particulate matter (ENVO:01000060) such as... | depth 17 m | reverse complement strand
TCCAATAAAATTAAATAAACCATCTTCCATCATCATTCTTAATAAATTTTTATAGGAACGTCCTTCTGGGTCCATATTTTGATTTATTAATTCTTTAATCTCCTCTTGAGATTCTTTTGGTAGTAGTGTTTGACTCAAATCTACCAAAAACTTATTTCTTTTAAAGAAATCTTTTCCTAACTCACCTTCTTTAGTGATTCCTTTTACTATATTATTAACTCTAAAATTACTTTCCCCCTTAAGGTATTTATCTCTACACATATATAAAAAATATTCAAGATTTATACTTTTTTCTAATATTTCAGGTACTGTGTTTATAACTGTTTTTATCCCAACACCTTTTATGCCACTTATATCGTCAGAAGAATCACCACATATGATTTTAATAACCTTTATGTTTTCTACTGGTATATAATGTTTTTCAAATTTAATTTTATCACCTTTTTTAACAACATCTGGGTTATTTAAAAGTTTTAAATTAACACTGTCAGACACTAGTTGGGTTAGGTCTCTATCGTTGGATAGGATTGTTACTTCTTCATTTGTGTTATTTAAACAATAAAAAGCTATACAGTCATCAGCTTCATGACCCGCAAACTCACATTGTCTTATAAAAATTTCTTCTAGGTATTGTTGTGTCCTTACTTTTTGGGAATATAGTGATTCTGTTTGTTCATCATTTAATCTTTTATTTGCTCGATTAATTTTATAGTTTTTATAAACCTTCCTTCTACTTTCATAGTTTTTTGGGCCGTCCCAAGTAACTACAACTTTATTAAAGGTATATTCTATTATTAATTTTTTTATAGTATTTAGAAAATAAAAAACAGCTCCAAGATTTGTGTTTTTGTCTTGGAAGTTTTTTAATCCATGAAATCCTAACTGTAATAATGAGTTTCCGTCAACAAGAAGAGTTTTAGTCAATTTTTTTTACTTAAAGGGTTAAATACTATTTTTCTATTTCTAGAAGTTCAATCTCAAAATTTAAATCTTTACCAGCTAATGGGTGATTCATATCCAACGTAACCTCTGTTCTAGTGACTTCTAATATTACAGCAGTTGCGGGTTTACCACTTTTTGTATCACCCTTTATTCTTTCATCAATTATAAATCTAAAATCTTCAGGAAATTCATTTCTAGGTGCTTTTGTTATCGCTTCTTTAATAACCTCACCATAAGCTTTTTCACAAGGGATGTGTACTTTTTTCTTATCACCAACAGACATAGTTCTGATAGTATTTTCAAATTCTAATAACACTTTACCCTCACCTATAACTAAGTCTAGTGGTGTTTCTCTTTTTACTGAACTATCGAATTCAGTACCGTCTTTAAAAGTACCTACATAGTGTACTTTAACTTTATCCCCTATTTTTATTTCACCCATTTTCTTTATCTTCTTTAGTGTCGAACTCACCACCAATACCTAATTGTTCGGACCAAAAGGTAGCGTGTTCTTGTTTATAATTTTCTATTGATTTTTTTTCTTCAGAGGGTTCTTTACCCGCCAAAAATCCGTGTGGTGTTATTAAGATTTTACCATCTTCGTACCCCAAACCATTAACATGGTTTTTCATAATAGTTATCTTAGTTCTTGTTGCAAATTTAACCTTTCTTTTTTCTTTAACTGCTGAAATGTTTGTTGTGCCAGCATTTTTTTGGTTTCCAAATCTAAAAACCAATGTAGAATTTAACCATAAAGCTTCTCCACCCTTTGCTTTAATCTTTGGTTGGCCAAAAGGATTGTCTGGTAGTTCTACCCAGGGTTGGTTTACCACCACTAGTGTGTTTGTATGTTTTGAATCTTCTCTTCTAGATTTTCCTATTCTTTGGTTAATTCCCATGCCAATCTTATCAGCTAAGGTAGCTGCGTTATGCATTTTACCACCCTTACCATCATAAGTCATTTTACACGGTATAGAACCTACTGAATCCCATAAGAATAATAAGTCGTAGTCTAACTCACCTTTTTCTTGAGCGTCTAATAAAGAATTTATATAATCTGTAATTTGTTCTATGTATTCGAAGTCGTTGTTGAATAGGAAGAACCCCTCCCAGTCTACCTCACCAGTACTTTCGTCTACCACTTCTTCACAATCAAACCCCAGTAACTTTGCGTAATTAAATCCCCATTTCTGTTCGGTTATCATTATTACAGGTAATATTCCTTTTTTCTGGGCATCAACAGCTGATTTAATAAGTGCTGTAGTTTTACCAGTATCTGAATGTCCTAAAAACATTTGTAAATGACCCATTGCTGGACCAGGTATTCCTGTCGCGTCAAGGAATTCCGGCCCTAGGTCAAAAAATTTATCTGATTTAAATTTAGCTTTTTTAGAGAATTTACTCTTAATGTCCGCGAAACTTCTTTTTTTTAATGCCATTTGTTAAAATTTAAAATGGTAAGTCTTCGTCCGCTTTCTGGTTTGCTTGTGGGTCTTTCAAAGTACTTGTTGAACTCATATCTACAGTACTATTTGTTTTAGCGTTTGGGTCGTCGTATGTGTATTTTTTCAATTCACTATCCCAAACTGGGTCTAACCCTTTAGATATAGCCTCTAAGTATTCAACTGGTTTTTGAGAATATACATCTTTCCATGTTCTTTCATCTGAAGTCCAATCTTTCGCTTGAGCTGGGTCTGTCGATAGGGTTCCTGGGTCTTCATACATCACAGAAGATACTGTAGTATACTCACCTCTACCACCTGGTAATGGAACTGCTTGTAATATAAGAATTAAATCTCTACCTTCATTAATATCAGTAACATCCCCTTTATTTCTCCAAATAGGTATAATTTTATCAATTGGTCCGTCACCTTTCCAATTATGTTTAAATCTCCAAAACTTAACACCATCCTCTTCCTTATCTCTATCAACAACTTTCACTATGTAAAATTTTTGTGAACGATAACTCCTTGCTAATTCTTTTGATTGTTCATCACCAGCTAACCTTAAAGCTTCTTCCACTTCATTTAACGGACTTCTATCACCTGTTGGTTTACCGGTAGAGTCTTTACCTGGGTCATAAATTTTCATCCACCTACCTTGCACTTGTGTGTTATGGAAAAACACCTCTTTAAATGGGGAACTACCGTCTGTTGTTGGTAGTATTCTAATTCTTTTTTCACCTTGTTTAACACCTTTAGGGAGTGCTATAGTGAAATATTGTTTTAATCTGTCTTCATCCGACATTCTCGGTTTTGAAGAAGTTGTTTGTTTGTTTTTTTCGTATTGGGCTAATACAGCGTCTAGGCTCGAACTCATAATGTTTTATTTTTATTTAATGGTTAATTTCTTAGATAATAATAACTAACTTATTTGGACTTGTCAATCATCTCGGTAAAATAATTAAATAAAAAAAGCCCTCTATAAGGGCTTTAAATATAGTATATTTTTTTAATTAATAAAAGCTCTTTTTCATGTCAGCGTCTGAAAAATTTTCTACATCATCAGTTCTAAGTATGTATTCTTCTTTACCCTGTTGTTCAAACTTTTCTTGTCCATCATCCCAAAAATCTGAAAGTGTTTGGTCAAAAGGGCCTGAATCCATTTTTCTCATTTCTAATTTTTCTTGTTCACTTTTTGGTCTCTGATTTTCTATTTTTTCTTCTAGACTACTAATTTGAGTCATGAGTTGGTCCATCCCAGCTAATTTCTGTTCCATACCATCTAACATAGACATTAACGAATCTAACTTAGTATTAGTTTCTTCTGTATTCTTTTCTAAGGTTTCTTGTTTATCAATTAAATCACCAACCTCAATTTCTGTCGTATCTTCAGTTTCTTCTGGTGTTTCTGGTACTGTTACTGGTTCCTCGGCTGCTGGTACTGCTGCGTCCGCTACTGGTGCTTCTGCGTCCGCTACTGGTGCTGCTGTGTCCGCACCCATCTCAGATTCTATATCAACCTCAACCGCTTCATCACCAACACCCATCTCAGCAAATGAAGACATCTCATCTTCTTCCGTTGGTACTTCTGGGTCTTCTTGCTCAGACATTTCTACCTGTCTTGACTGAAATTGTTTCAATCTGTTAGAGTCACCTTGTTTTGACATAAACCCAGAACCACCACCTACGCCACCTAACATTTGTTCCTCTAGGTTTATAGAATTATACCCTATTTGGTTAAATCTTTTTAGTTCTTCTTGTAGATTTTTTTCTAAGTTATCCATTTAATAATTGTTTTACGTCTCCATTAGGTGATTCTACTCGTACTTTTCTATTGACTCTGGTTTCATTATCCACCCTTTCTATCAAACCATCTCTTGTTCTAATAGTGTAACAAATACCCGTATCTAAGTCACAGACCTCTTTAGATTCACCATCTACAGCACTGGACCTCTCAACAACATTTGTATTTTTTCCTAAAAAATTATCTATTTTATGTTTTAAATTTTCTGTCATCATCGTATTGTTTATTATATAAATATTGTGAAATATAATTAAATTCTTTTAAGTTAATTATTTATAAATTTTAAACTTAAGATTTAGGTTCTAAATACTCACTACTAAACTGATTTGGGTTTAGGTAAAACTTGTGTTCTTTCAAATTAGCGTCTAGTTGGTACTTAAGTATCTCATAGTGTAAATGCACACCATCCGAATATCCTGTAGTTCCCATAACACCTATTTTAGAACCTTTACTTACAGAAGTGCCCACACCACTACTAGTAATTGTTTTCTCTTTTATGTGTGCTATTCTAAATTGGTACCTGGTTACCGCCCCATCAACATACGAAGAAATATCTGAATTTTCTATTAGTGTTTTTTGTATCAATAAAGTATTTCCATAACCACCACCACATGATTTAGCGGTCTCAGAACTACCAGCTATACACCCTGACTTCTTGGCTATTATCACACCAGTCACTGGTGATAGTAAATCTATATCTATTCCTTGGTATTCTGTTTTAGGTGAATAATCTATTCCTTTATGTTGTTTAGTCCCAACTATCTTATTGTCTTTGACTACATTTCTTTTTACCCAGAATTCTTGATTTGATTGTGGTTTATTAATTTTACTTAAAGTTACTGGGTCTACCATAGCGAAAGGAAGTGTACTTATATCATCTTCAACTGATACCAAATTTACCTCTTCTGGTGGTGTTAAATCGAATGGGTCCAACGCGTTTGGGTTAGGGATTGTTTCCTCATCACCTAAATCATCGTCCATAGATTTAAGTAGTGTCTCTTGTATTGAAGCTATTAGGTCTGTTATTTGTGGCAAACTAGGTATACCCACTCTAACACCCGTAAATGTTGTTGTCATATCATTAGGTGTTATACTATGACTAACATCCATAATAAGATATGGACCACTAAACATAGGGACGTACCTTAGTTGGAAGTAGGTGGTAGGTTGTATTAGTGCGTTACCCATAGACGTTACTTGGCACTTATAGGACCTAGATTTATATAAATTAAATAAGTTAAGCGAGTTGGTGGAAACTTTTGACCCACTTGCCATTTTACCCATGTCTTCTAGAATTCTAAAAGATTCACTGGTATTAGGGAATTCTGACTGGTCTAACGATAAACTCTCAAAAACATTTTGGTTTGGTATTCCGAAGTCTACCGCAAAAGCAACCACTTTATTGCTTAGATTTTTTTCTTCTTCCGTTTCTGGTACTCCTTGACATAGTGGGTTAGGGCTAACTCTATTTAGGACGAAAGAATCATTATTATAACCATATTTAGGAGTTTTAACATCTAAACTGGTGGAAGGTGGGCCAATATATTGACAGAGGTATTTTGGTGAGGATAGTGTGTAGTCAACCTGTTTGAACGCTCCAAACATAGCATTTCCTTGCCCTTTAGTGTCGTGTTCTTCTATATTATAAAAATTAACATAAGATGGTAGTGGTATGAAATTAAAAAAGTTTTTACTACACAAATGACTTACAAAACCACCTATATTTTGTTTAACAGAAGTATTAGGGTTATCTGTGAATGGCGTGTCTAACCCTAAAAACTGATATATGTCAATAACCGCATCATTTCCAATATCTGTATTAGTTCTATCTAGAAACATAAATTTCTCAAACTGAGTATTATAATTAGGTAGACTACTAGTACTGGTAGACGACGGTTTACCCACTTCAGTATTTTGCACATCAGTACCAGCTATCCATTTATCATTAAATGTTTTAAACACTTGGTATAGTTCTAATTTTAAATTGTCTGAAACTACCTTAGGTCTATCATCACCGTCTTGGTCTGTACCACCATTTAAACCTTTCCTAGTGTCTATATTTTTTAGTGAGTTAAAAAATTTACCCAAATAAGCGTTGGTATACGAATCTATATTATCGAAGTATGTACGCATTCTAGTTTTAAAATCACTCTTGGTTATACCATTAGTGGCTGTTGATGTTGTCCTAAAAGTTTCAGTAAGGTACTGTTTTAAAATGGGTGCAAATTGTTGTACTAGTGATGGTGATATGTTAAAGTTAACAAAGAAGTCAAAACATATTTTAGACGCATTTGTAAATTGTGTATTATCACCTACCGAAACAGATGGTATTACGTTTTGGGCGATTGCCGTTAAAAATGTGGCTGTTGGTGTTGGGTATATTGAAATGTCGTATGGTGGTAAATCAATAAATTCCCCATCAGCTATCATATTAAAAATTAACTGTTTAGTAGAAACGGGTTCTGCATTTAAATACGTAAGTGTATCCCAACCATTTATTGACCCGTGTTTATAAATTATGTTTTGATTTAAGAATACCTTACCAATATTAAGAAACTTTTTATATTGTGCTTTCGCAATCTCTTGTGTTTTATGTGTTGGGTTGGTGTTACCGGGATTAACCTTTAGGTCTCCATTAACACTCTTTTTATCCACAATCATTAACTCTTTAAAAATTGTTTTAAACTCTGTGAACTGACCTTCCACTATTTTCGCGTCTGGGTTTTTTGTTTCTGAAAAGTTTAGAAATTGCTTTTCAAACTCATCCAACACTTCGGTAGGAAACACAGATAGTAGTTCTGTAAAATCATCATACGATGTGTTATTATTATCTGTATTATTTAGATTCCAAGCTTGTTGTTGTGGTGTTAGTGTGTCTATTCTCTTTGTATAATGACTTGCTGGTACCCTTCCATACATAGCACCGTACTTAAGAGGTACACTACCTGGTTGAGTTACGTCAAAAGCTCCGTAACCTGCTCCTGCCCATAAAAATCTTGCACTACCATCAAACCCAGCAGTGTTTATATTGTCACCAATAAAACTTAAATCACTATTTACCAATGCACCCGTAGAAGGATATAGTATATAATAAGGGTCTGTGGCAGCATCTACATCGTCTAACCCCTTACCACCAATAGTAGCTGAATCTATAAAAGTTGTGTAAAAATTATAATCTAACCCACCCTTATGGAAGAAAAGACCTTCTTCTTTAACTAGGTCAATGTTGACAACACCAACAAACATGGCATTTACGTCCGCTACTGGGACCCAACTACCAACACCCGGTAAAATATTCTTACCAGTAACCACTGTGTGCACAACATCCATTAATCTAGGCCAAAATCCAAGTGTAACCTCAGTAGTGTTTAATCCGGGTATTATATTACCATTATATGAATAATCATAAAACCCAAAACCATTTGCGTATGCTTGGTCTACATACCACTCACCACATCTCAAGGTACCGTCATTTCCTAATCCACCACCATCACCCGCACCTAACCCACCAAAAACACTATTAGCTACAGGACCTTGTCCGTTTTTATAATTCCACCAAAGTGACCCAATTTTAAGAATAAAAGCATATGGTAATTCGTGGTAACCAGCTAATTGTTTTATTGCTTGAGCTACATACGCACCATACTGGTGTTTACCCTCGTATTTAGTTATAATTTTTTCTAAAGTACTAGTTAACGGTAAAGAGTTTAAAAATAAGTATGCTGCCTCAGCATATGGTGCTGTTGTTGACGTACTTTCATTTACAAACCCTTTATAGATAGCATTTGCAAACCAAGGTGTGTTTAACATTGATACTACTTGTGAATCAAAACTGTCTGAAGTGTAGTTCACTCCTTCTGTTAAAGATTGTAATTCTATACTATCTTCTTTAGTTTTATAAAAAGTATTCCAAGGGTCCCAATCAACTATTGGTTTAAAATTACTAATGTAGTCTAGGTCACCTTCTACAATCGTTCTAAGTTCTCCGTTTATAGTTTTTAAGTCCCAATTTAGATTACTAAAGTAAAAAGATTTACTGTCTTCATTATTTGGACTGGTCATGTAGACATTGGTTTGTGTACCCATTTGTAGAACGTCTATTTGGAAAAACTTTTCATTTGTTAGGTTAGCTGAGTCCGATAATTTACTTTTTAAATTATTTATATTAACTAAATTAAATGGGTAAAAATCATGCCACCAATCCTGGGTCTTTTTACTATCTAAAAATAATGTTAAGTATTTTAAATACTTACCACCCTCAGTGAATATGTCTTTAGCACTAGATTCTGGGTATAACCCATAATTTGTACCAGTTATGTCGTAAGGCTTGGTGGATATAGGGTTAAGGTATTGTGTGTTAACAAACCCCCTAAGATATAAGGCATACTTATCTGGGGATTCAGTTATTAGTGTGGTTAATAGTGAGCTAAAATCAAGATTGTTATCTTTAAAAAATTCTTGTAAATCGTAATCACTTTCTACAGCTTTCATTAAATTTTTACTATCGTTATCCCCAGCCTCCAAAACTGTTTCTGTGATTTGAGTTACTTTGGATTTAAATCCGGTTATTCCCGCGTAACTTGTAAAATCAAGTGCTCTATCTAATATTTCCCACAAAATTAAGTTTTTAACACTATTTTCATATGGTGTAGTTATAAAAGGAAATTGTCTTACCGATAAAGGTGTTTCTTTTGTATACCTAACTTCGTTAGATGTCGGGAATGTGACTTGTTTAGTTCTGGTATTTATAGCTTTTGTATATTCTTCTATAAAATGTACTTCGGGCCATGCTTTCACATTTTCAGCGTTTGTTTCTGATAAACTACCTGAAGCTCCTGGGTACGTTAAAACATATCTATTTTCGTTATCGTCGTATTGGTAGTATTGTGGCCATGGGAAAACTTCTTTACTACCTTTCACACTATCTTCATACCCTTTTTTATTTGTTATAACAGCCTTTACCCTGTGTTGGTTTGTTTTTTCTTCCATTGCTTGTGTATGGACCCTATCCAACAATCTTAAATAGGTATCCACACCACCAATCACAATAGCCATAAGATTTCTAATAGAAGGGTAAAAAGATAAACTTTGTTCGAATATAGTTCTTAGTTTAAGATTGGATTCAGTTTGGATTTCTTTAAATTTTTTGTCAAACTCTTCCTTAATTCTACCATATACCCCACCAAAACTTTTAGGTGAAAGGTCAAGAACATAATAACCTTTACCACCATCAGGTATTTTACTACTATTCTTACTGCTATTATTTTTAGCTTGTTGATTTTCTAAACTGAAATCTTTTATTATATTAATAGGTGCCCTACCATTTAACCCAAAAGTTACATTTTCACTTAATATTTGTTTATAACCCTCTATCACATATTTCAATTTAGATTCAGCATTAACAATAGATTCGTCGTCTATAACTTTAAGAGGTAAAGCCTTTGCTACAACATTCTTACCTTGTGTGTTTGGGTTCCCTGTAGAACCTAAAGTCATAGGGAGAGAAAACCCACCACCTTTATTATCTAAAAACTTTTCCTTCCACTCAAGTATTGCGTTTCTAAAATTTATTAGTGTCTTCTGATATTCTTTCTGGTCATTAGTAAATCTTAGGTCTGCTTTACTAAAATTCTTTTTTAAATTATCCGTAAACCCCTCCACCTTACCTATTAATTCAAATATTGTTAATCTAGGAAAGTCTTTAGGTATTAATTTTTTTTTCTCGTATATATCATACACCTCCCCCATAACCTGCCTACCTAACCCACTAGGTGAGTTTATACTATCCGTTGTGGTCTTACCTTTAACCGTTGGGTATAGGTATGGGGCTAACATAGCTTGTTGTAGGTTAATATCATTTAACATTGCTATGTGATTACCTATAAAAGTAGCTGTAACGTTGTAATCTCCTGACTGAGCGTCAAAATTAGTATTAAACTGTGTTAAAGCTAGTTGGTACTTCACCGCCTTTCCGTAATACCCTTTGACCGTTAGTTCAAATTGTGGGTATGGTAAATGAAAAAAAGCTGTGTATGGTGTGTTGGTTTCTGCTTGTTCAAAAAGGGTCATCCCCCTAACATCGGTAAAGTTTATTGTAACTTGTGGGACGAATGACGAACTTATTTTTATATCTATATTTGTTATTCCGAATCCTTGGAAGTCATTTTTGTTTTCTATAGTTTTACTATAGAAGGTTTGTCCTTTATCGTCGGTATTTTCATCACGTTTTACCCTATTAACTGAAGGGTCTGTAAATGCGTCTGTCCAATCACTATCTAAAGATTTTTTATTTAACGGTTTTAAAAAATTTATTTCACCATTAAATAAGTCAACCATAACTCCACTATCTGAAGCTCCTTTTCCGTCTATTAATTTAGAACGAGGAACTACTCTTGCTACTAAATTAATATAAATAACTAAATCTTCGTGCCTAACAAGTCTATCCTCAATGGTTTTCCCATCTGCACTTTCAATCTTATTAGGGTCTATTAGTATTAAGTTGTCACAAATTTGTTGTGTGTAAACACTTTCACTACCACTAGTAATATCATCTGCCATAATATAAGAAATGTTTATCTAATTCACTTTTGTAATCTTGTAAACTAACTGTTAATGGAAACGGCACCCTAATTACCCTACCGTCACTAATATTCCACTCTTGTCCACCATACTCTGGGTTAGCTTGTAGTATTAACCAACCATAATATGGGGTGTTATAGATTTGTTGTGATATTTTATCCATCCTACTTTGGCCTACTTTATACACCAGATATTTATCCGAACTTTTTTTAGGTATTTCTATCAAAGGTACAGTTTTAGGTTGTCCGTTGAGTTCAAAATCTTTATATCTATTATAATATGACATATTATGTAATGGTTATATTTTTTGTTATTTTTAGGTTATAACTACTGTTGTTCGTACCCATAACTGTGGAATCAAAAAACCTTCTTACCAATGATAGTTCAGTATTATTTTGTGTAAAGGTAACTTCAAAATTATCTATAGCTTTAGGGATTGACTGTACTTGTTGTAAATAATTTGGTATTTCTGTTTTGTCAAAATATTTCTTATATTTTTTTGTGTCGTAATTTAAAAATGTTATAGCTAATTTTAATAAATTATTTCTGTATGGTTTTATTATTTCTTTTTTTATACCATCACTATATTTTTTTTTAGGTTTAGTTAAGTCTTTTATTAACTCATCATCTCTATAGTCAACTAACTTTTGAGCGTACCCATATCTATCGTGAGAATCCATATACCTAACAATTTCATTTGTCATTAATTTATTTATAAAAAATAGATACTCGTTGGGGTATGTTAGTTGGTTTGTATATTCTGGTGAAAGAGAGCCGAAACTATTTGAACAGAACACCCCTAGGGTGTTAGTTGTACCCGAAACTTCTTTTAATAGATTAGTAGTACTAGTACCTGTAGTTAAATTAAAACTTACCATTCCATTATGTGAACTTCCAGTTATATAACCACCAACATTCGCAAATACCAGATTTAATTTATCGATATTATTTGATAAATTTAATTGTCTTTCTCTTAATTCTATTAAAAACTCAACTAATGCACTTCTTAGTTCCCCCCAGGACTTTTTACTGTGTTTTAATAAAACTTTTTTAACATATTCTTTATCCAATTCACCAGTACCAAATGGTAATTCTTGTTGTATTGATGTGGTCTGTGCTGTTATTGAATTTGTTAATTCTTTATATTTTTCATCTAGTCGTTCTAGGGATTTTTCTGGGAACCCCACTAAATTTATACTACGATTCATTATATTCCCCCATTCATAACTGACATACCTAAAAGTTTCCTCTAAAATACCATGTCCTTTTTGGTTATATAAATCTATAAAACCAGTATTAATAAAATTACTATAATCTTTAGAACTCTTTAAAAAAGTGTTGTATAGTATCTTATATTTAGTTTCTCCTGTTAATGCCATTATTCAGTAATTTCTTCTTTTTTCTCTTCAGTTGATAGGTACCCTTCACCAGTCTCACCTTCTGGTGTTATGGTACCACCTTCTGGTTTTTTAAAGAAGTTCACAAAGTTATCAGCTATTTGGTCTAGTGACATAGTAGCTTCTGGTGTGGTTTGAGGTTGGGCTCTTTCATCATACAATTCGGTATTTGCAAAATAACTAAATGATAATGCATTTTGTAATTTACTGACCGGACCTTCAAGACTTTGCCCACCAATAAACTTAAAGTTAGATTGCACACTAACTATCATTGGTTGTACCCCTATACCTTCTGGGTTTAAATCTAAAAGATTTTCGTCATAAGAAAAACTCATAGAATCAAAAACCACTTTAGAATGGTAAAAATCACCGATTCTTAAAACACAAACTGGTGGTGGACCAAATGCCGTATTATCTGCGTCAACCATACTTGTACCCTGCTCAGTAACCGTTGGTATCGTTTTACCTGGTCGTGTACATTGTAATAAGAATGTCATCCTAGAGTTAAGCCCTTCTGGTGTCATCGCGTGAAAAGCTGGGTGAAAAAACTTTAAATTATCTCTTAATGATTGGTATAGGAATGGGTACTCTTCTCTTAGGAAAGTAAAGTAATTTGCTTCTCCTAATAATTTTCTAATAATACTAGTCATAGTCGCTTTTTTACTTTGAGCCCCAATTCTAAAAGTACCATTTGTATTACCTTGGTTTACATTATCAACATTAATTGACGCATCTGTTTCGTCTTTATTTTGATTTTTTTCTATCTCTTCAGCCTCTTCCGCTGATAGATAACCACCTAGGTCTTTTTCTGATGTTGAGTTATCTAAAACGGTATCTTCCGCGTCTGATTGAACATCTGTTGTAACGTCTTTTGAACCACCCACTAACGCTACTTGTATTGAATTTATAAATTCAAATCCTAAGTTAGGGTATTGTTCAGCTAACGCATATACATCATATTTTCTACATCCAGCAAAAAACGATTCTAAAACCGCATCTGCCTCCGCATCAGGCATTCCCCTTAGTTGTGTATCTATAATCGCGTTTAGTGTTGATGGGTGGTCAACTACTATTTTCCAAGAAAGAGTTCCTAGTCTTTCGGTGTGATTATAAGTGTATATTGGTTCTGGTCTACCTAGGAATTGTGTTGGACCCCAACTAGCTGAATTTGTTTCCCCAACATTAATATCATAAGGTGGAAACCACATTATTCTACCACCATTAGGTCCCTTTTCAGAAGCTGGTAAATTACTTTGTTCACCAGTACCCCTCCACGCTAGATTTTCAATAGAAAACATATATTTTTTCACCTTAGTACCATCAGGCATAGATGTAGATTTACCACCATCACGATTAGTAGGTGCTATATTTAAATTAAACGTAGAGTCTAAAACTGAGTTTGTGTTTTTCCACTGATTACCCTCAGACTTAACTAAATTACTATATTTCCAATATGGTCTATCTTTTGTCCAAGCTCTACAATACTCTACACAATTCCAAACTACCTCACCTGGTATAAAATCTACAACTCTAGAACCTTTTGATATATTTTTGTAACCATCATTAAAAACTTTAGATACTTGGTCTATAGCGTTACCCGCGTGTTTCCATTTTGCTCCACCATAAGATGGGGCTGAATCTATTAACTTTTGTGTTACATCTAGTAACGACCCTTTCTTTTTTGGTTTTAAATCAGACCTTGTGGAGAAGAACATCATTGAGGAATCTATGGACTGTACCGAATTTCTACCAAACCAAGTAAACCCACCCTCAATGGTTCCACCATCTATCATAGCTTTACCTAATGGGCCAATCTGATAGTACCTCCATAACGCTTTACCATCTACATTATCAAATTCTTTATAGACTTCTGAAGGTCCATAAACTAAAGCTTTAACCTGTCTCCCAAACACGTCTCTAGGTGTAGCCTCGAGTGGTGATTGTATCGAACCTGGTTCACTATTTTTACT
>TARA_R110000851_G_scaffold313351_1_pt1 | contig 14139 bp, 16 predicted proteins | sample TARA_R110000851 | Tara Oceans TARA_R110000851 (sample SAMEA4397627) | marine metagenome | biome: Polar Biome; feature: [DCM] deep chlorophyll maximum layer (ENVO:01000326); material: water (ENVO:00002006), including particulate matter (ENVO:01000060) such as... | depth 17 m | reverse complement strand
CGCAAAGAAAATGAAAGAGGACGGCAAGAACTTCAAGCCTATCTTTGGCATCGAGGCTTACTTCATCCCATCCCTTGACGAGTGGCGTGATGACTACGAGGCAGCGAAAGAGGATAAGAAAAAGCGCAAGACACTAAGTAAAGATGTCACAGCGACAACGGTTGAAGACGAGGACGCCTCCAAGAAGCAGGTCCGAAATGTCCTCAATCGGCGCCGCCACCTCATCTTGCTGGCACAGGACCAAGAAGGCTTGAGCAATCTCTTTGCGATGATCTCTGAATCGTTCGGTCCGGACAACTATTATCGTTATCCTCGGGTCGATTATACAACACTAAAAAAGTATTCTAAGGGCGTTATAGGAGCGTCGGCATGCCTTGGTGGTGTCTACGCCGGTAATTACTGGGAAAACCGCGAGGAGGGCGAATCAGCGGTTCTCAACGCTATGCGCGAGACTACCAAACAGATGATCGATATCTTCGGCGATCGCTGGTACGGGGAACTTCAATGGAACAACATTCCAGAGCAACACGCACTCAACAAATACATCATCCAGATGCAAGAAGAGTTCGGTATCGAACTGATTTCGACTTCCGACTCTCACTACCCCAACCCTGATGCTTGGAAGGACCGCGAACTCTATAAAAAACTAGGGTGGTTAGGCAAGCCTCGTCCGGGATACGAAAACGCGGAGCTTCCGGCCGGAGTCGAGGAGATCGGTTACGAACTCTACCCTCGCAACGGCGAGCAAATGTGGGAAGCATACAAGAAGTATTCAGAGTCTTGTGGTGTGGAGTACGACGATGACCTAGTAATGAAGTCAATTACAAATACATACCGTATCGCTCATGAAAGGGTAGAAGATTTCTTACCAGATAACACTGTCCGTCTTCCTGACTTTGTTATTCCAGCTGGAGAAACGGCAGACTCCGCACTCGAAAAGTTCTGCATCGAGGGCCTTCGGCACCTCGGATTGCATAGCAACGAAGAATATACCGATCGGTTGAGAATGGAACTCTCGGTTATTTCAGACCGAGGCTTCTCTAAGTACTTTTTAACAATGAACCAGATTAGTCAACGTGCCAACGAAGTTATGCTCACTGGTCCCGGACGAGGATCAGCCGCTGGCTCGCTCGTCGCCTACGCCTTGAACATTACACAGGTTGATCCTCTTAAATACGGTCTTCAGTTCTCTCGCTTTATGCGCGCAGACGCGACAGACTATCCCGATATCGATTATGATGTAGCGGACAGTATGGGCCTGAAAGAAATGCTTATTGAGGAATGGGGAGAGGACAAAGTTGCTCCCATTTCCAATTGGAATACTCTCCAGCTTAAGAGCCTCATCAAAGACATCTCAAAGTATTATGAAATCCCTTTCAAGGAAGTCAACGACGTAACCTCTGTTATGCTTTACGAGGCCGTGGGCCCAGCGAAGATGAAACACGGCATTAAAACTGGCATATACGCGCCAACTTTTGATGAAGTGATGGAGTTTAGCGACACGCTGAAAGGCTTCTTGGCCCGCTATCCTCATCTTAAAACTCACGTTGAGGCTTTGCACGGCCAAGTCCGCTCCTGTTCGCGACACGCTGGAGGAATTGTTGTTGGGGAAGACCTGAATAGTAGAATGCCTCTTATCAACTCTGGTGGTGTTCGGCAAACTCCTTGGTCTGAGGGTATGAACGTCCGACATCTTGAGCCTATGGGGTTCATCAAATTTGATGTTCTTGGGCTCTCAACTTTAAAAATGATTGACGGAGCTATTGATCACATCTTGCGCAGGCACCACGGGGTTGAGAACCCGACCTTCAAAGACATCAAAGCATTTTATAATAAACACCTCCATCCAGATGTGATGGACTTCAATGACCAGAATGTATACAACAACATCTTCCACGACGGAAAATGGGCCGGAGTCTTCCAGTTCGCAGAAGCGGGCGCCCAGAACTTCTGCCGCCTAGCAAAGCCAACAAACCTAATTGACTTGGCAGCAATCACAAGCATCTATCGGCCCGGGCCTCTGGGCGCCAACGTTCACAATGACTACGTCGCCGCCAAGGAGAGCCCACAACAACTTAAGTTTATCAACGACGAGCACCGATCGGTGACAGAAGAGACTTTTGGCTTCCTTATCTTTCAGGAACAGATTGCCGAATTGGCCCATCGACTCGGGAAAGATATTTCTCTTGACGAAGGTAACACACTTCGCAAAGTGTTGACCAAGAAAGGAACAGGCAAGGAAGCTCAGGTAAAAAATGCTCTACACGATAAGTTTGTTGAGGGCTGTATCGAAAAAGGATTGCCAGAAAAGACCGGAGAAAAACTGTGGGAAACATTTGAGTATTTCTCAGGCTATGGCTTCAACAAGTCTCACGCGGTTTCATATTGCATGATCTCTTATCAATGCGCTTGGCTGTTAAACTATTATCAGGTTGAGTGGTTGGCTGCGTTCTTGGACAAGGAACCAGAGGCGCGCAAAGAGAAGGCGATCAACGTCGCCAAATCATTTGGACTTGGGATCAAGAGTCTTGATATCAATTCATCCGGCCGAGTGTGGGAGATCTCCGAGGATGGAACGATGTTAATCCAGCCCCTGTCTTCAATCAAGGGCTTGGGCGAGGCGGCCATTGATCAAATAATGACGAACCGGCCATTCGCAAACATCGAGGAGTTTTTATTCAGTGAAAGTATAACTTACTCCAAACTTAACAAGAAGAGTCTAGGTGTCCTGTGCTTATCCGGCACTCTGAATACCTTAATGGACGACCGGTTTACAGGAGGTAGACACTTTTGGTCTGCGGTTTGCCTTGAACGGCCGAGAAAAGAGAAAAACCTTCTTGAGAACATTGCGAACTTCGCGCCAGAAGGAGACTTCACAGACGAAGAGAAGATCGGCTATCTCGTCGAACTGACGGGAGTGTTCCCGTTTAGTAGGGTCATGAAGCCGGAGATCTACAATCAGATAACGAAACTGATGATCCCGCCTATCGCGAACTACGACCCTGAACTTTGCGAGTGTGTCTGGTTTATCCCGCGCAAAGTTATACCGAAGAAGACAAAGAACGGTAAGACATTCTGGGTCATCGAGGTCATCGACGATACAAATACTCTGACTCGTATCCGAGTTTGGGGCGTACAACAGTACGATCGGATCCATGTCAACAAGCCGTACATGGCAAAGTTAGAACACAACGAGAAATGGGGATTCTCTACTAGAAGTCTTCGAAGAAATTTTAGACTTTTAGCTTGACATGAAGTAGAAAACATGCTATATTAATAAAGTAAGTAGGGGGCGAGGCGCAGCTTGTGCCCGCCCCCGCGATACCCCTCAATTTTGTAACAAAACGCCGTGCTTAGGATTGTAAAACAATGCAACATAAAATTATAAACAAGACCTTCACAATCATAGAACTTGCCGACAGGGCGGGCGTTGACCTTTCCGAGTGGAAGTCCTTTTACAACCAAAGCCGGCTACTTACTCCGGAATCCTTCTCTAGCGGAAGAACAAACTACATCTGGCTGCAACAGCTGTTTTGTGTCGCTTCCGGAAAGATGTGGAAATATGGCGGGCAAGGTAAGAGTAAGCCAGATTTTTGGATGGGTAAGAGCAGATGCGAGACAAAGGCTTATAATCTAAAAAAGCCCAGCCAGCGCGTTGATGTGGCCGCATCGTCTTTCTTTGCAAGCAACTGTAAGACCGGCGAACACAAAAAGCTTTTAGAGCAGTCTCCCCAGTTAGCTAAGGATTTTCTTTTTGAACATTCTTATGATGGCAACGATTATTATTTGCTCACGAGCACTAGAAATTTAGACTGTGATCTTGAAGAGATTGAAATGATCTTTGTTGAAACAAAAATCCTTAAAGAGTGTTTAGACCCAAAAAGTAATTTTAAAAAAGTCGACATGCTAAAGCTACTTGATAAAGTGGAGAGAATTTGAACAATAATGTAAAAGATGGCCATCTGTTTAAGCAGTCCTATGCTAACACAAGGACAACAGGTAAAGAGCAATATTATACTAGGCCGGATGTTGTGGATGAGTGTATGCGCGCCGTAGTCAAGGCCATACCAGATTATCGTGAGAGGACGATTCTGGAGCCAGCCGGCGGAACGGGCGAATTCATAAAAGGTTTTGACCGCGCCGGCATTTCTAGTGATAATGTTATTTCTTATGACATCGACCCGCGTCACCCCGATGTAGAAAAAGGTAACTACTTAGAGAAGAAGTTCAAAGCGAAGGATTTAGTTTCAATTACGAATCCCCCGTTTGGGAGAAACAGCGAATTAGCTAGGAAATTCTTTAGGCACGGCGCCGATCACTGCGAATTTATTTGTTACTTGGTACCACGATCTTGGAAGAAGTGGACCGTTAGGAATTCATTACCCAGCAATTTTCACTTGATTTCCGAGACGACGATGCCGAAAGAAAGTTTTTATCTTGACTCGGACAGCGAAGAGATCAATGACAGCGGAGTCCTTCAGACAGTTTTCCAAATTTGGCAACGAAAAGAAGACCCTCGCCCCACAATTAAGATTCCAGATCATGGATTGATCAAAAAAATACAACCTAAAATGAAGAAGGTGATGTCTCACCGGAAGATTAAACAAAAGCTTTTTGAAAAAGAGGCCATAGGATACAAAGAGTTCGAGATAGATTGCTATGAAAAAGTAAAAGTCAATCGACCAGACTATGTAACCGGCGCAAATTTTGAAATTATTGTATTCGGTCATTCGTGCGGAACGTGTAGAACAATAAACATCGATAAGGAAGACGCCAAGACAACAACCATGTATCTGAAAGTTGATAGGCAAGATGTCAAAGACGCCCTTCGAAAGATTGACTATTCAAAATATTATAACAATGTTTCGTATGTCCAAGCGCTGTCTATCCAAGAAATAAACTATGAATTAAACGAGTATTTTGGTTTAGAAAACTTTAAATTCGAAGAGGGCATGCAATAGGCAGTCCCCACAGGGTAACAACAAAATTTTAAAAATAATGCTTGACAACGACAGTTAATAGTGTTATATTAGTATTAGAAACAAGAACGAGGGTGTGTATATTATGATGAGTGGTTTGGAAATTTTTGAAAACGTAGTTGAAATTCATGCAGAAGTGGAGGACGAAAGCGCAAGCACAAAAGAACAGAAGATGATTGAATATGTTCGGAGTCTAAAAACTCTTGAGGACTCGATGGAACCGTACAAGGAACAGAAGCGAGAACTTAAGAAAGAGTTTAAGGAGCAGGGATGGCTGACCAGCGATGAAATTTCAATGACCGTCAAGGCCTTTCGAATGATGAATACAAAAGACTTTGACTTCGATGAATTTACAGAAGTTTATGAATCCCTTGCGAAACTTACGGGGAAAATCTAAAATGATTTTAGAATATTATAGAACGCGCCACGACGCAACCCCTCCAAGCCGAGCAAACCCATCAGATGCAGGGCTGGACGTCCACTTCAGCCCCGACGACGGAGAGCTGAAAGGGGTGTACCTCGAACCGGGAGAGAGCAAGCTGTTCTCGACAGGATTGAAGTTCGGAGTTCCTCACGGGTACATGCTGGAGGTAAAGAATCGCAGCGGTAACGCCTCAAAGCGCAGTCTACTCGTTGGCGCTTGTGTTGTTGACAGCGGATACGATGGAGAAGTGTTTGTGAACCTACACAATGTCGGCAAAACATCGCAATTCATCGATCGAGGTATGAAGATCGCCCAAATTGTAATGGTTCCAGTCATTCACTTCCGAGCCTTGGAGACGTCACAGGACAACCTTTATAACTGGTATCCGATTACAATGAGTGAGCGAGGCTCGGGCGCCCTCGGGTCGACAGACAAGCCATCAACACCACCAGAAACCTCGTCCATCGATCCTTTTGAGGCGCCCACCGAAGCAAAAACTACTGGCTGGGAGTTCGGAGACAACCTGTAAAAGTTGCCGCGATGACTACAATCAATGAGGGAAATGAATGAAAGACTACGGAAAGAGGGACAAAAGAATATCTTTTATGGATACGGACAAGAGAAGCGCAGATTTAATGATCCGACTAAAGCACGACGGCCTAACTAAAACAAGGTTCTTTAGAGAATTTCTTACGGGATACCTAGAAAGAGATGACATCGTCGTTGATTTTATCGAGAGGCTAAAAGAAACTCCGGGTATTCAAAGTAAAAAACAATCAAAGATTGTTAAAGACTCGGACGAAAGAGGTCAGCATAACAAAGGGAAATTTGGCCTGAAAGAAGAGGAAATTGAAAACATCTTTGACCTATTAGAGAAAGAACATCCGGATTTGTAAATAATGTGGCTTTTTTAGGATCCTTATGACTATTTATAAATGAAAATTGACCATTCTTTGTGGAAAATTAGGAGAAACAAAATGAGCAAAAAGCTTTTGAAAGAATCAACTATCCGCCGCTTTGGTGGTCTGGCTGGAATCAAACCGATCAGTACATCCCATTTCCTTAGTGAAATGGGCGATATAACATATGCACGAGATGATGAAGAGGACGAATTCGCGATGGATGAACCTGTCGCCGATGAACTTGAAGTCGAAGACGAAATCGAAGACGAAATCGAAGACGAAATCGAAGACGAAGTCGAATCTGAAATCTCTGGTGATGCCGAGGGTCTTGTTATGAGTCTTCTTGGTAAAGTCAAGGAATGGGCATCCGAGCAAAACATTGAAATTGAACTCGATGGCGACGGCGCAGAAGATATGGACATGGACATGGGTGGTCTCGAAGGCGATGTAGCCATTGACGACATGGAACTCGCCGGCGACCTCGACGCCGACCTCGATGTTGACGCTGTGGAATTCGAAGAAGAAGAAGAGACTCTCGAAGAAATGATCAATTCTATTCTATCGGAAGAAGAAGAAGAAGAATTGGAAGAGGATGCGAACCCTTTTGTCAAAGAAGAAGTAAAGAGTGAATCTCGCCGACGAACAAGCAAAAGGCGCGCACCCGCGAACGAAGCCCGCCGACGAACAAAGCAAACAAAGCGCGCCAAGAGCCGTGGAGTTAAAGTTCAAGTACTCAGTGATGAAAAAGTTATTCAAGAAGTTACAAAGAGAGTTAAAAATCGCCTCGCACGAATCGCAAAAGCGCAAAAGCGCCGTAGCTAATAATAAGATTTATAATTTAATACCCTAGCAATTCTGTAAGGAGTGCTGGGGTATTTTTTTGTTCGGAGAGTATAGTGGAGAATGTGTTAATTTTTGTGATGGGATCCATCTGCGGGGTCGCGATCTACAGGGGGCTGACGTCCCTTCTTGGCACCGGTCAAGGGGTAATCATGTTTAGACAAGTAGAATACATGTGCCTCCAACTGCTAGCTCTTTCCCTAGAGGATGCAGCGAACCTTAAGACGACAAAGCAAATGATAATCGAGAGATTAGACTATCCAAGTAATGTTATCAAGCTGACGAGGAATGAAGACGATTATACTTTATCAGATTGGAAGCGAGAAGCGATCCATAGGCTTATAAGTAAATACCCTCCCAGTTACAAGAGAATAATTCATTATCACAACTGGGCCAGCGCAATGAATTATTTTGAAAAACAGAGAAAAAACACTTGCAATTTGAACAAAAACGAGGTATAATATAAATGTCCACAAAGGAGGAAGTAATGAGTGCAACGGGTTGGAAACATCTTAAGCTAGATGATAGTGAAATTATTTATGTTGTTCAAGTTGATAAAATAAAAGGAAAGAGAGGGGAGAACAAATTACTTAAAGAAATGAGCGATTGGAATCTTTGCGGTGACGGGTTCAATCCCAAAACTAAAGAAACTATGTATCTTTTCAAGAAATCTTTCGAATGCGAAAAAGATTGGTTAAGCTGGGGACGAAGGTTTCCTTACAATTTAATTGAGATTTCGCCGAAATCTTCAAAAAAGAAGCCGTACAAACTGGGACTTGAATATATAAACAGCCCACGCAGGAAAAAAAATGGATAACTTAGAACAAGAAGATGATACCACATCTATAAGCGAAGAAGACCTTTTAAAGCAGCATGCGGCGGAGGAGGCACTTCTAAGACAACAGCTGAGAGACGAGGAAAAACTGAGAACAATAGGATTATTTGGCGATGTCGACTCTGCAAGAACCGAAGAAGTGATCTACGGTCTGCATGCACTGAACGCCACAAAAGTAAAGAAGACTCCCGTTGATTATCTGGATCTCGGAAAAGGCATCGTTGAGACCACCGAGTCGGTAGAATTTCTTATTTCAACCGTAGGTGGTGACGCATGCGACATGTTTGCGATTTATGACACTATCCGATATCTGCGAGACGACATGGAGATTAAAACATTCGGTTTGGGTAAGGTCATGTCGGCCGGGGTGCTGCTCTTAGCGTGTGGCACGCTAGGTCAAAGAAGAATCGGCCAGAATTGCAGGGTAATGTTGCACGGTGTCGCTTCAGCATCGCAAGGAAACATTTCTAGCCTAAAAACAGAGATGATGGAGATAAAGAAGATGCAAGAGATGTATATCAACGCGCTGCTAAAAGAAACGAGGCTAACAAAGGCACAGCTAAAGAGAATCATGAACAAGAATGTAAACGTCTATCTTTCTGCTGAAGAATCAGTAGCATACGGTATCGCCGACATTATTGTTTAGGTTTAATTATACTTGGGGGACTATTTATACACATGAATGAATTAGATTTATTAGTTGAAAAGCATTACCAAAAGAAAAAGAAAGAAGTTTTTTCTGTGGAATCTCTCCTTGAGATGGTGGAGGGAGTTTATAACGATTATGCGCTTACCGGTTCCGAGATACTGGAAGAGGAGGCTCGTTTCGCCAAGCCGGCCAAGACTGGAAAAGAAATTAAAGTTACGGTTTCGATGATACCGGACATCGAAGTTTCCGAACTTGGCTGGTCAGATGTTAGAACCCCAGAAGAAGGCATGCCCGTTAAGGGTCGAGAACGCCAGATTTTGGAAGACTATCTAAATAATATCGTTGGGTCGGGAGGAATCGGCACGCTTTCGCAAAAACTCAAAGAATTATCAAAATTGGCATCAAATCCGGAATTATATGTTGGAAGCCTCGGTACCGACAAAACACCGGGAGAAAAGATTAGGACTGTTATTTCCTTCTTGGTTTTCTATAAAACTTTGACGAAGATCATTGCAAACTTCAATGCTTCGTCTGCCGGCTTTAGTTTTGAATCTTTCATGGCGACTCTTCTCGATGGCATTCAGATCCCGGCCTCGGGGGCAGATACCATTGCAGACTTTGAAGACAAAGACGGAGTCCGAGTCAGTCTTAAACTGTATGCTGAAAAGAGTCTTGAGGTTGGTGGTAGCTTTACAGCTTTGGTTGGTGATCTCATCGAAGATGATAAGATGATTTACTTGGCAGTTACAAAAAATTTAAGAGGATCTCGGGAGAAGATGGCCGGCCAATTGACATTTTATCAATTTGAATTCACCATCGATAATATAATGGAGATCCTGTCGGAAAGCCGGGCGTTCTCCGCAAGTTGCATTATTCTTCCTCTGGAGGAATTCTCCGAAGAAGACCTTCCGGCAAGAATAAATGTTAGATCATTTTTGCAAAATAGATTTGAAGAACTCTTGTTAGATAGCATAAAAGATGATTCCATAGTACAGAGGATTTTAAGAGATCCTCATTTTAAATATGGAACTGAGGAGTCCGGTGATGTTTCTATCACAACCGGCACGAGCCTCAGCACCGAAAAGAAGCAAGTTATAAATCAGGTTTTGGGAGGAATTCTGGAAGAACTCTCAGATGAAGAAATTATAAAAATTGGCGACATAGCCTTCAGGGCTTCAAAGATTGCCAGTAAAGATTACGATTCGGCAAAAGAGGAGAGAAGAAATCTCATCAAAAAGGTGGTTCCGTCCTTCTCTGATTTTACTAAACCTGCCGGAAGTCACAAGGCAAAGAAAAATAAGGCTAAAGTTGATGCTTGGAGGGCTGACGTGAGTGGAGCCGCGAAAAAATCTAAAGAATTCTACGCAGGACTTTCAAAAGAAGAGAAGAAAAAGGCACTCTTGAGAACAAATGGCTATCTAAACACACTCCAATTTGCCCTAGACAAGAATGAGGTCGTCAGACTTTCTGAAGAAATTGGCACCCTAACCATTGGAACAGAATCTCTACAAAAGATGTTGGACTCCTCAATCAAAGCGCTTAACACAGATGTTTTTACTGTATTTTCCCACCTTCAAGTCTTGAGCGACAGCCTCAACTCTTTCTTCGCCGGAGGCCTCGCTGATACCGGCGAAGGCGGATCTGCTGATGCAGCAATTGAAAATGCCGACGCGATTGAAGGAAAAACAACAGAAATGAAAAAATAACACTTGACATTTGGTCCAGATGTTGTTATAATATAGATAAACGCATGAGGTATTAATTGACTAAACATTACAGTTCCGGTTCGGAGATGAACCAAAAGATTCTCAAGGGAATCAACATCCTAGCAGACAATGTAGCTTCCACTCTTGGACCAAGGGGCAGGAACGTTATCTTACAAGAGAAAAACAAGCGACCCATCATCACAAAGGATGGCGTCACAGTGGCAGAGTTCGTGGACCTTGAAGACCCCATCGAGAATGCTGGTGCTCAAATCATTAAACAGGCCGCCGCGCAAACAAACCTTGACGCCGGCGACGGAACCACCACTGCCACAGTGCTGGCGCGCGCAATTCTGAATAAGGCGCAGAGGTATCTCTCTTCCGGAGTTCCGCCTATCGAACTACAAAGAGGAATCGAAAAAGCCGTTGCCGTCGCCGTTGAAAATTTGAAAGAGATGTCTCAGCCGATTACGTGCGAAGACGATATCTCTCATGTCGCAACCATCTCTGCCAATAATGATAAAGTCATTGGCAAACTTATAGGCCAAGCTGTTTCTGCGGCCGGCAAAGACGGCGCTATCACTGTTGAGGAAGCTCGCTCGCATCAAACGAGCCTAGACCTCGTCGAAGGCTTCAGGATGGACGCCGGCTTCGCAGCGACCGCGTTTATCACAGACGAACGACGTCGCTCCGTAACTTACGACAACCCTTTGCTGTTAGTTACTGATGAAAAGATTGAACACGTTCAAGATATCATGGGGATCCTTGAGTTATCCGCAAGGGAGGCGCGCCCGCTCATCTTCATTGCTGGCGAGGTTGAAGGGCAAGCATTGGCGGCCATGATTATGAACGCGATGAAAGGTACTCTAAAGATTGCAGCTATTAAGGCGCCGTGTTACGGAGAAGAAAGACAGAATATTTTAAAAGACTTGGCTCTCTCAACTGGCGCGAACTTCATAAGCAGATCTTGCGGCAGAAAGATGAACGAAGTTAAGTTAGCCGACTTCGGAACTGCCAGCCGCATTGACATTACTCGGGTACAAACTACGATTATAGATGGCGAAGGCGATCACAACCTGATTGACCAGAAGATAGAAGAATTGAAATCAGATCTAATCCACGAAGAAAACCTGCATGCGTGTGAGAAAATCCAAGACAGAATCGCCAGACTGTCGAGCGGTATCGCCATCATCCGCGTTGGGGCATCAACCGAAATAGAAATGATTGAAAAGAAACACAGGATCGAGGACGCACTTGAAGCTGTCCGATCCGCTCAAATGGAAGGTATCATCTGTGGAGGCGGCGCAGCACTCTTGAGGGCCACCAAAAATCTAAAAGTCGACGTCGACAATGCGGATCAAGCATTCGGCGTGGAGATCGTCAGGGAGGCGGTCAAGGCACCACTTCGTCAGATGGCGATCAACGCAGGAAAATCTCCAGACATTATCTGCGAGTTGGTCCTCGGAAATCTCCAGAAAGACAATTACGGCTATAATTTTGTAGCAGATAAAATGATGGACTTGCTGGAAGCTGGAGTAATCGACCCTTTTAAGGTCACGAGAACAGCGTTACAAAACGCAGCATCCGTTGCCGGAACCCTCTTGACTACAAATTGTGCGGTGATTGAAAAATAAGTGTCTATTTAATAATGTTAGAATAATAGCGCGAGGAGGGCTGCATGACATGTCTGAAGATGAAGTTAGCAAAGTAGATATAATCGAGTTGGACGGGAAACTATCAAGAATAGTCGACGGAATGGAAGGGATAAGAATGTGTCAGAACCGAATGTCAGATGACATTGGAAAGATCAAGGAAGCAGTATACAATCCGGACGAAGGACTCTACGCACGCCTACGGAACCTTGAGCAGTGGAAAGAATCTTCTTCTAAAATTACTTGGGCGATTATGACAAGTATCGTAGGCCTTTCTACCGCAACTATCTGGCATACTTTTTTTAAATAGTACTTGACTTTTAGATACACAGGTGTTATAATCTTAGAGAGAGGTAAGTTTGAGAGTAAACATAACTTATTCGGTTGATCTGGACGATGTCCCAGACGAAGTTTTCCGGATTTTAGAAGAGTGTGAGCATGGTTTTAGATCAATACATGGACAACTGGATCAAACAATCGGAAGAGAGCCTCTGACTGTGATCAAACAGTTGGATGAAATAAGAATTAATTTGGCCAAAATAGATTTAAAGTTGGGTGATTCTATGGAAATTCTTACGGGGTATGTCCAGACAGTTTCAGCTAAACCGATGGCCGAGCAAGCTGCGGCCCTAGATCTGGCAACGGCAGAAGAGAGTGACAGTGAATAAATTTAAATCAGGGGACTATGTTTACATTCCCGCTGATGTTACGATGTTTCTTTACGACCGGCCAGACTTACCCGGACCCCAGACAGATTATAAAAGAAGTGTTCGGACTAAAAAACCCCAACACTTAATGTTTGTTGACCAATCAAATAATGATTGGGTTCAGGTATTTTATGAGGGAAATCTGTGGACAGTCGATACTGGCTGTGTTTATAAAAGTAAAAGTGGAGAAGATGATGAACGTTAAATTTACAGAAATTTATAATTATGGGGCTGGCACAGCTAGTCGCCAGTACTCTTTACGGACGGTGTATATTAATCCAAGCCACGTTGTCTGCCTAAGAGAAGATCCGGACACCAGTAATCTATTGGAAGAAGGAAAACTACCAGATAACCTAGACAAAAGACAGTCTTTTACGAGGGTTTCCATGAATAAGGGAACTTATGGTCAAGATCTTGTGGTAGTGGGCCCAGTTGAAGAAATTTATAAAAAACTTGACTTTGAAAAACGTCAACTGTTGAAGGGATAACGATGAAAATTATTTGTAGCTTTAAAGAAGTAGGCGAACTCGAACCGGCAGTGGAGTCCACCTCCGCCGCAAGAAAAAAACTAGGCAGATATTCGGGAGGAAACCTGAACGTAGAGGGGTTCGGGTATAAAAACTGGGTTGTACTGGCCTATGTCGTTCCCCAAAAACCAATAGCAGATTACCTAAAAGAAGGATTAACAGAACAACAAATTGTGGACGGCTGTATCACCTTCTTAAATCAGCCACCGACCAAACGCGCACGAAAATCAAAATATGGAAAGTTGTCTTGCAATAGCTTTTATTTCCTTGAGGACAAAATAAGTATTTCTCTCACAATAGACCAAAAGAATAGTAAATACTTTTGGGGGAAGGGAAGCAGCAAACATAGCATAGGTGAGAATTATTCTAAGAGAGGGCGCCCAGCGAAGGGTGGGTCTAAGAAGTGATACAAAGAGAAATTAGACACGTCGAAGCGTTCTTAGTTGATGAGTATAATGTAAACGTTGATTTTGACAAAGATGGCATGGATGAGTATTGGTTCAATCCAGACAATCCAGACGACGCCGGCCTTGTTTCAATCAACAACAAAAATTCTCCCCTCAAGCAGTTGATTATTCTACTTCACGAGGCGGGACACATTGTATACCGTCGCAAAAACAACAAACCTGCGGTACAGCCAGACAGAGAAACAATAGAGGGGAGAATGGAGATCATGCACGAAGAGATGATGGCTTGGCACGAAGCGCGAAACCTTTCAAAAAAACTGGGAATTGAAATTAAAAAAGAATTATGGCAGGAGAATTACTGCTCCAGTCTTCTAAAATACGTCAAGTGGGTGCTGGATGATTCACACAACCAAACGAGCGCCTAGTGACTCCTAAACTCTATCTTGCTTGCTCCCTAATTCTGGTCGGTCACGTCGTCGCGTGGTATGCTACATACTCCCAGTTTATTTGGGTA
>TARA_R110000851_G_scaffold12862_6_pt1 | contig 14158 bp, 30 predicted proteins | sample TARA_R110000851 | Tara Oceans TARA_R110000851 (sample SAMEA4397627) | marine metagenome | biome: Polar Biome; feature: [DCM] deep chlorophyll maximum layer (ENVO:01000326); material: water (ENVO:00002006), including particulate matter (ENVO:01000060) such as... | depth 17 m | reverse complement strand
TGTTATCGTTACCAAATGCACACAATTAGCTATCGTGACTAGGTATAATTGACGTAAAACGCCGGGTAAACTAAACCGTTTAGTTCAAAACACCGGGTATGCATCAGTTGGGCTAGGCTGGTGAGACTACTGGTGAGACTACTGGTGAGACTACTGGTGACGACATATCGACACGCCTCAAGTGATTCGTTTTATCAGTAAACAAGTGATTCGTTTAGGTCACAACTACTTACCTATCCTCTATAAACCATTGATAACACACGTAAACAAATCGGTTGCTATCGTTTGCAACTTATGGTCTTAATGTCTTACGAAACGGCCTTGGATGACTGGCCTACTAGTCGCCACGCTCTTTATTCTTCCGCAGGGTTCCCTGCTCTTATTGTGCCTAGGATTAACCCAGACATGGGTGGCACACATACAAGGGTCGCAAGACTTTCCCCTAGGGGTTCACTTGGTCCGCTTCACATTTTCAACAGTGTGCATAGTGTCTGATAGGTGTCATGTTGTGTGACCTTACAAAAAAGTCTCGGTTAAGAGCCGACTACTCAGATAAGCGCTAGCTATAAGCACCATATGCAATGGGTTTTCCTTGTCATATTAGTGTCAGTCAATCTTCAAAAGGTTGGTTGCCTAGTATGCACAGACCCGTAGTCATACGGTGTGCGATAAGACTAGCCTAGGCCCGAAAGGGATTATATATGTAAGTGCAAGGGGCTAATACCCAAACGCCTTACATGATGAGACAATACAATCTAAACACGAACAAACGCGAGGCCCAAAACCTTAGCACTACCCTAACAGGTGGTGTTTGTTTGTTTGTGTTAAGGTTGTGTCTTATGGAATGTCATATGGTATGGCGTTCCTTGGACACAATCTAGGAGTGTATCTAATGACTGACTTTTCTTTTAAGATGAACGACGCACAGATCATCGCTGGTATCAAAAGCGTTGGTAACCGGGCTAAGTCCCTGCGTGTGGACATTCAGAAACTTGCTGTTTCAATCACATTGAATTGGGCAAAAGCTGGTGCAGCAAACATTGCTGCTGAACGTATGACTGCCTTACTGAATAACATTGACCCAAGCCACAAACAGAAGCTAGTTAACTGGTGCGCATCCTTTTGTGACTTCACATTGACTGAAGATGCAGATGGGAACGACGTGTTCTCATATGGTCGGACGACAATGAGTGAGGAACAATGGGGTGAATGCAAAGCTAACAATCTGTTTGACTTTACACCTGACCTGCCGCCTGTTGCCTTCAACTTCAAGGCTAAGTTTCAACAGTTGATTGACGCTGCTGAAAAGCGTAGCAAGGTGACTGATGATAGCAAGCGCAACTCTGCTGATGATATCCCTGCTGAACTGGTTGCCAGTGCTAAGGCATTGCTTGCAGCTATCCCTGCTGATGAACCTGCACACTAATGCGATACATCATAAAGATGTGTAAACGATGCGCTGGTACTAAGGTGGTGGCGCGTCGTGGTTCTCCTATCGACTACGTTGTTTGCCCTCGTTGCGCTGGTAGCGGTGGCAAAACTAGATGATTGCACTATGAATACCCCGTCGGTCAATACTGATGGGGTATTTTTATGTCTAATCATGGACTGAATAAGGAGAGAACTATGAAGGTATTACAATTAGCAATCTGGACGTTCGTGGTGTTAATACTCATTGGATGGGTGATGAATCTTATCTCACTGCTCCATATGAGTTTCGACCCGTTGACAGGGATGGCCGTGCTCAAGGTAGTAGGTATCTTTTTGGTACCAGTAGGCGGTGTTGTTGGGTGGTTCTAAAGCGTTATGTCATGCTGAACTTAGTCACTGGTGAGGTGGTGCTACCGTGCTGCTCCCTGGATGACTGGATACGTCACGAGAATAGAAACGTGATGGAGTTGAAACCTAAGAAAGACTAAGGAGATAAGTTATGGCAAGTAAGGACAAAGAGTTTCAAAGGGTACTGTGGAAATCCTTTCGCAGGTTGCAGTGGTCCTATACTAAGGTAGCTGTGAGGCGTGGAGACGACCTATCAGACGCTACTTCATGGGCTAACCAACAGATCAATGGGCTTACAAACGTGCAGCTTATTGACGCACTGTCAGGATAAGGAGAAAGCTATGCCTAGGTTTGAAGTAGGTGACGTGGTGGAGTGTACCCAAGGGACATACACACGTCTAACTAAAGGGAAGACCTACGTGGTGGTGTCCTACGACGATGAGTATGTACGGATCGTAGATAACCTAAGTGAGGAAGGTGGGTGGGCGGAAAGTAGGTTTACACTGTTTACACCGGCTACACCTAAGCTGACTGGTATGACACAATTTTATAAAGACAGGGAGATAAGCTATGAGTAATTTTAAAGTAGGTGACACGGTACGTTGGGTGAGTCAGGGTTTTCTTTCAATGACCTTTTGTAGAGAGTATACTGTAATCAGTACCGTGACATGGAAGGGTAGACAAATTCTTTCTGTATTAGATGACGATAAGGAGAGTACTATTGGTTGGCTGAGCGATAACTTCGAGCTAGTCGTACCACCTAAGCCTGAACCCAAGGCTAACCCCACGTATACCGTGACATGGGAAGTACCTGCTATTGATGGATACCAAAGTCTCATTGATGGTGAGCTGTCGTTCGGTACTGAGGAGGAAGCTTATGGCTTTGCTCAACTGTTCAAAGAACGTGTTCAGACATCGGTGACTAAGGATTAAACCCTGAGCAACACACTGTGTCTACCATTGTGTGTTGCTTTGATGTGTAATCTAACTGAGGAGAAGATACAATGAACACCTTTATGTTAGTCATGACGATCATGACAAGTAGCGGACAACAAGACATAGCCCTAGCCTTTGAACGATCGTGGCATGACTGCAATGAGATGGCATACTACATGGACCAAGGGTTGAACGAGAATGCACGGGTATTCTGTGAGTTAGAAGGGGTCTACCATGACTAAGCTACATGAACTGAAGATGAAGTATGAGCAATCACAGCTTGCTGAGCGTGTCGCAAGGGAGTCTTGGGTATGGTTGGATAGCAGGTACACAACCTCGCCCTCTACGGTGCCTTACAGCCTCTGTGAGGACGTACATGAGGAGTTTCTTGAGGCTGAGTCTGTGCGTATGACTGCCCAAGCTAACTATGAGGATGAGTTAGACAGGTGTTGTCGTGTAGTTGGCAGGGTTTCGATGTGGGTTGGCGCTGCTTGCTTGGTGTACCTCATCGTATGGAGTATGACATGATAAACTTACAACAGGTAGAGCTTGCAGCTAGACGTATGGCTGGTGGTTGCAGTGTCTACTCATCCAACAAGGATACAGAGCATGACCAACGTATCAAAGCTACACGTTCAAGCACAACGTCGAAGGCTTGCGGTGATCGGTGGCTTGCTGCTCGTGATGCCTTGGATGCTGCTGGTCTTGAACCTTTACCATTAGGAGTATGACATGAATTTCAAGGACAAACTAAAGGGTGACGAGCTTTATATCGTAACAGTCAATAGCCAAGGCAGTGAGTTTACAAGCTGGGTATGGGAGGATGGTTGGTTCTTTCTTAGAGGGAACTACCGTATGATTAAGACACTACCCTCTGCTTTCCTCGCTTGGAGAGAGATACAAGCTTATGACTGTGGTGATTAACAAGGAGGAATGACATGAGACATAACATGGAAGATGCAGTGCTGCTCAGTGTAAGGGCAGCTAACCGTATAGCTAAGAAGGTACCTGTTGCTATGGGTGTCGTGTCTATACGCCGAGTATTTAAGAGACGTGCCTTCCAAGGTTACTCTCTTGTGGTACGGGGTAAGGTGTTGAACGAGAGAGCAGTAGCTTTGCTAACTTGACACCTACTCTTAGTATATACTTAGGGTGTACCCTTAGTAACTACTCTACAAACTATACTAAACTAAGGGTATATACTAAGGGTATAATAAGATAGCAGACTTTGAGATTAAGTCAAGGAGAAAGATATGTTTAATGTAGGAGATATAGTCTGTGTACCTGGAGTAGTCTACACAGTTGTGGAGTTGGACGGTGATAGTAGGATATATGTTAGGGTGAACTGCAGTGGCACAGTATTTGATGAAAGCTTTGACAACTCTTTGTTCACTCTTGTCACCCCTGCTGGACCTCCACCCTCTGTACTTACAGGTATGACACAATTCTTTAAGGATAAGGAGAAGTCTAATGTCACATAACAACACCAAGATGCTGGGTATCACTGCTCACTTCCGTAGACAGGACGGTAAGGTTGACCCTCCGGTACCTGTGTCTAAGTTTGATCGCTCAGGGTATGACTACACTAGTGATCTGTCCCGTTATGCGTTAATACACACCCGTAGTGCACTAGAAGGTGATACAGGGTGCCTAATGACTGCCTTCACATGGGCCGACACACCTCAGGGTGCTACCTACTGGCTCAATATCTACCATGGTGACACTGAGCTACTACCTGAGGACAGGGACTACATCGAGTGGTTGCTAGAGGAGTATGACAATGACGAACTACATTGACTTCATGCGTAAGGTCGAGGGTAAACCTCCTCGACCTGCTCGTGATACCTCTGGGTTCTACTACACACAGGATCGACCTCCAAACCTAGAGACTATACGAGCTGTATTAGCTGGTGACTACGATGCGGTTACCTCTGCCTTCACATGGTCTGGATCACCTCAAGGGTATGACCACTGGGATGACATCTATGAGGGTGAAACAGAGCTTACCTTTTCTGATAGGCAGTACCTTGAGTGGATGCTAGAGGAGTACAGCTAATGAACTATGTAAACTTCATGAGAAAGATAGAAGGAAAAGAACCACATGACACTAGTAATAGTAAGACGTCGGGGGCTAGGCAACTCGACTTGCTTGGCATTATTGAGTTTGCTAGGGGCCTTGGGCACTCAAGCGGTAATCTGGAGGCACGACAGGGCGTTCCCGACCACAGAGCTGACACGTTCTGGGCAGGATACGACGGGTCTGGTTACCGTTATGCGATGGGGTTGTACGGCAGCAGCACCACTTGCTTCTACTGGGCGGGACTTCGTTATCAACAACAGCAGGGGGATACACACCGTCAACAACAAGACACAGTTCCTGTTGAAACTTCAGTCGGAGATGGTGAATCAAGTCGGCCTGCTTCCGGTTATTACAGGGGAATATGGGGTACTGTCCACTTCGACGAACTCTTCGCAATGGGTCGTGAGACCTCACCACCACAGTCAAGGCCGGAACCTGAGGGTGGTGTCTCAGGAGTGTTTGACCACACTGATGCAAGACGGTACTATGAACAGTCACTACGCTCGACCATTAGTGCAGAAGGCAGCGGAGTATCGAGTGTATGTGATGAATGGGAGAGTGGTGAACGTAGCGCAGAAGACACCTGGGAACGCAACAGACGTAGCTTGGAACGTAGCCAGAGGTGGTAGGTTTGACAACGTACGATGGGGTGACTGGCCTACTAAGGTGGTTGACCTTGCTTGTCGTGTCTTCCCTCACACTGGGTTGAACATCACAGGCATTGACATCATGGTTGATCACGATGGTGAGGCTTGGTTCATCGAGGCTAACTCTGCACCCTCGTTACCCTTCAACTCTGATGGGTCTACCACTCACCGTCAACAGTGTGTTGCTAAAGGGATACACTACATGCTCACTGTTAGTAACGAGATGCTGACACCTACACAAGACGAAGGTTGGCGAGGGTATATCCACCCCGCTATCTGGCCTCGCGCTGCATCTGAACAAGAGGAGACAACTGATGGTTAAGAGACACGTGAAGATTAGTTCTTTTGTGAGGCTAACACCTGACCAAGCTGATGTGGTAGCACACTACCTTTACGATCAACTAGAGCTTGAAGACCACATCATTGGGAACTTAAAAGAAGATTTCCAAAAGGTTACTGACGCATTGTTTGCGTTATCAAATGATACAGATGCTATCGTCTGCACTGCATTAGGAGGGGACGACTGATGGTTGAACAGCAAGACGTAGGGAAACGGATAGACGAAATGAACTATTGGTTTCTTAAGCATGACAAATGTTTGAAGACATACCCTAGGTGTAACACTAAACTTGCCCGTGAGTACAATAAGAATGGGCAAGACATCAAGTCTAGTCTAATCGAGGAAGGTGTAGCCCTTACTTGCAGCGACACAGGATACTTTAAGGAGACATAGACTATGCAGAAACAACAGGCAGGTCGGCAACAGAGCTTCGACCAACGCACTAAGCAGCGACAGAAGGATGCTAAGACAGCGTTCAACCTATGTGACCGTGCCTTTGTGTATGGTACACTCAAGGAAGGATACGGTAATCACCGTCTGCTTGTCACCTCTGAGCTGCTAGGTGCAACACAGACAGAGGGTGGGTTCGTGCTGGGTAACGTAGGTTTCCCTTATGCTTTCCTTCCCGAGGCTGTGCCTGAGCAGTACAAGAAGCTACTCTTCCCTGTTAAGGGGGAGATGTACAAGGTTGACAATGTTATGACCTTCGTTAACCTTGACACACTAGAGGGTTATCCCTCACATTACCAACGGCGTATCATCAGCTTCGAGAATGGTCTTGATGCTTGGATGTACGTACAACCTGACTGGCATAACGCACGTTACTGTGATGCCTGTACATTAGATGAAGGAGTATGGTCGTGGCCTTAAACATTGACCAAAGCGGTAGCTTCCCTCGTGTAGCTACAAAACGTAAGACCAAGGTGTCTGTTGGGTTTGAATGGGAAGTACCGGCGGAGATGCAGGAGCGTGAGTGCGAATGCTATGATCACTGTGACTGTGAGGATGGTGATTGCTGGTGTGCCTGCGACTGTGATGGTGAGGATGAACACGTTGACCTAAGTGATACCACATGTAGGTTCATGGATACTCACGGTTTCCGTACTCACTACGAGTGTGGTGGTGCTGAGTTTGCATCCCCTGTGTTCGGTAACATCACGACAGCACGACGTGTAGCCAAGGCTATCAAGGAGGTAGCCCTTCAGGACAGATCACTAGGTGAGGACACTAACCCTAGTCACTGCTGTGGTATCCATGTCCACACCAGCCACGTAGACTTAACTGACAGGTGGGAGACACGAGACACTTACCTTCGAGTGTCCTCTATGCTACACCGTAAGAGTTCAGCTGAGTTTATCTTCGCATTCTCAGGGCGTAAAAAGGATAAGTCCTACAGTGACCAAGCTATCTCCCTATGTTGGGATGACAAAGGGGAGAAGACACCTAGCTCTGAGAGTACAAGACGTATGGGCTACCGTCAGATGGTCAGACCTAATGAGTTTGGTAGGTCACACACCATTGAGTACCGCCTCTGGCATACAGCAGAAGATCGTTTGCTTCCTGCTATTGACTTTGCTCATGCTTGTACCACCTTCATCATGACACGTAAGGATATCCCTTACCTCAAAGACTTCAAGACATGGCTTGACAAACAGTCAGGCTACAAGATTCTGAAACAAGATGACGCATGGCGTCTACTTTAACCTAGGAGATACGATATGTCTAACGATATTCTTGAGCTTGACAACTGCTTCCTCGTCGTGAACTCACCAGAACAAGGTGAGTGTCAACGTATCAGTGGGGTTCGTGTATCTCTTCACACTGAGTTCTGGTACGAGAGTGTAACCTTCCTCTCTGGTTTGCCTGACGGTACTTGGGGTTCTGTCCGTGACTTTGTGCTTGCTAATCATGGCGAGCTAAGTCGTATGTCAAGTGTTAGTGTCGAAAATCTGGCACACCTAGTAAATACGACAGGCACTGCGCTTACACGACAGGTTATCTCTGTGGTACTAGACGAAGACTCTGGTGTTGCAGCAGGTAGCTTCCTCTTCTCACCATCAGTCAACACTACCACTAAGCGGCACGTTCGTCATGGTGGTGTGTTCTCCCGCCCATCGCTGCCTATCTCTGGGCGTAGTAGGCAGGTACGTGTTGATGCTTACACAGACTCTTGGTGTCGTTCTCTTGACGCTGCGAGGGAGGGACCAACAGAGGCACCTACTGCTCCTACCTCTGCCGCAACCACACCTACTCAGGTAATGAACTATACCTACAAGCCAGAGTATAAGTTCATGACTATGCCTAAGGAACAGACTGAGTGTTACTTCGGGCTTGAGTTGGAGATCAACACAAAGATTCCTTGGGTTGACATTCACCGTGCGATGACAACAGTACTGCCTATCCAAGAGGACTTCATCTTCGCTAAGCAAGACGGTAGTATTGATGGTAAGTTTAATAACTCTTACGAGATTGTGTCACACCCTATGTCACCTCGCCGTATGCGCTCTGAGTTTACCACACTCTTTAAGAAGATTGAACGTATCGTAGCGGACAAAGGTCTTGAGTGGAGTGACGTGTTCGACACGGACACAACGTCAACAGGTATTCACATTCATGTCTCTAAGGGTTCCTTCACACCACTGTCACGAACACACAAGAAGAAGTTCATGATGCTGTGGAACACGTCAAGCCCTGCTATCTCTAAGTTCACCTCTAAGCTGGCGTGCCGTGACCTTAAGAGTCACCGTTACGCTAAGCATTCATCTAGTTATTCCGGTCGATCCTTGGCTTGGATGCTGACAGAGGGTAAGAACTCTGACCGACACAGTGCTTGCAACGAGACACCAAATACTGTTGAGGTTCGTGCCTTCCGTGGTCAACCTACTGTGGCTTCCATTCGTCACGCTATCGACACGACTGAGGCTATGCTGCGGTTCACTGAGCAGGCTGCTAACTCACAGCTTAGCCGACACTTCCCTTACCACTTCATGACATGGCTCGGTAAGCAGAACCGTAACTCTTACCGTAACTTGAAGAGAACATTGGCTAGTGAACTAACTGGCTAAACAATCTGATTGAATAAGAATAAAAGGAGAGACACTATGTGCCTCATTATGATGCGAGAACCTAACGTCACGCTTGACAAAGAGAAGTTTGACACCGCTGTACTTAACAACCCACATGGCTGGGGTATCACTATCCCTGACATGGAGGGTCAGCTTAGTACCTTCAAGGAAATCACCACAGATAAAGAGGAACTGTATGACCTCATCCACGGAGAGTTCAAGGCAGACAAGATCATGATCCACTTGCGATACACTACTGCTGGGGACACAGTGATCCGTAATGCTCATCCCTTCCCTGTACTTGAGCAGAGCAGCGACGGTGTTGACATGCGTATGTGTCACAACGGTACGCTACACAAGTGGCTTCCTTCTGCTACTGGACCTGACAAGTGGGAGTCAGACACTCGTCGCTTTGTACGGGGCTACGTACGTCCTCTCATGAAGCGTCTCATCAGAGGTACTACGAGTGAGGACATCTTGTCTGATCCTTTCGTCGATGCGATGCTTGAAGGTCAGCTCACAGCTGCGTCTGTCATCACACTGCTTGATGGTTACGGTAACTTCAGTGTTGTCAACGAGAAAGGTAACGGTGGTTTCACTGACGATGATGGCACTTACTTCAGTAACAAGTATTCACACGACCCACTGCACCGTGTACCTACCACCTACCAGCAGCGAGGTAGCCAAGGAACTGTGGGAAAGACTTATGGGAAGACTGGGAGTACGAGTCTTCCCACTACTGGGGCGGCGACGCCAGCGACTGGCGGGACGAATACAGCCGTCGTCACTAACGTATCTACGCCGTCTTTCATGGCTAAGTATGAGCTTACTGATGTTGCTGACCTACATCTTATGACTGACGACACTATCCAAATCCTTTGTGAAGATGTACCAGAGGATGCGGAGTTGCTCATTAAGGAGTTGCTGCGCCTACACTACAAGGCTCAGTCAATGGTGAGCGCCTTGACCTTGAGCAGTAAACTAAAAGATCGTAAGATCAACACACTAGAGGCAAGCCTCAAGAGTAAGGAGACTGAAGATGACAAAGTTGTTAAGCTACACGCCTAAGAGTTCACCGGAGGTTGGTAATGTCAAGAAGGTTTCAGGGTATGATGACTTCTCTACGTCCCTCTACGATGACGTATGGTTCTCCTGTACCCCTGACCTACCTGTCCTGCGGTATGCTGATATCATCCCTGTCTTTATCTGGGATGAGCTTAAGACGTATAAGGATATGCTTTACTACGCCAAGGTAGACCCTAGCATGTACCGTGTTGAGGACTGGTTGGTTCACAGTAAGGACGAGTTCCTTCCCTTCAAGAACACAGTTGATGTAAAGACAAGAGGTTCTAAGCACGACATGATCCTCCCGTCTAACCCTGACTGGGGTAAAGCTTTCCTCAAGTCACCATTGAACGCAGCTAAACGTCGTATGTCTGGGCGTATCCTTCACATGACACTCGAAGGTATCCAAGCCCTTGATCTGTATTACTTTAATGCTGCCCTCCACAAGCGGCACAAGGCTGCCTTCGTACCTACTCAGAAGGGTAGAGGTGAGAAGTTTGCTTGGATGTACACTGTGCCAACAAATAACTTCACCAAGTATCTTCCTCACGAGGGGACATACGAGATGCTTCGTGGCTTCGAGGCACAGCAGTGTTCAAGTATTGATGGAGGACCTTACACTAGTACCTACCACAAGTGATGGTACTCTAGGTATATACCCTTAGTATATACTTAGGTAACTACTCTACAAACTATACTAAACTAAGGGTATATACTAAGGGTATAATAAGATAGCAGACTTTGAGATTAAGTCAAGGAGAAAGATATGTTTAATGTAGGAGACATCATAGGTTACGGTGGGGCAGAGTACAAAGTTGTATATGTGTCTACCGATGGGGAGAGGGTAGGTGTTGACAGTATACGTACTGGTCGTAACCAAGGTATGAACCCAGCTTCTCTGTTCACCCTTGTCACCCCTGCTGGACCTCCACCCTCAGTGTTAACAGGGATGACACAGTTCTTTAAGGATAAGGAGAAGTCTAATGTTTAACGTAGGGGATATAGTGAAAGCTAGCAGAGGTACAATTTTTACTGTCACAGTGGTTAGTACTAGCGGTCTTAGGGTGTCAATCAGCCACGAAGAGCTACCTTTCGGTACCTACAGTGCTCGCCTGTTTACCCTTGTAACCCCTGCTACCCCTAAGCTCACAGGGATGACACAGTTCTTTAAAGATAAGGAGAAGTCTAATGTTTAACGTAGGGGATATAGTCTGCATAGGCAACCAGAAGTACACTATCGTGGAGGTAGATGCGGGTGACCGTGTCGCAGTTCAACCAGAAGGTAGTGGTCAAATCTTCAGATGGCACGAGCAGAGTATGTTCGAGTTACATACTAGAGGTACACCACCTACCCCTAAGCTCACAGGGTTAGCACAGTTCTACAGAGATAAGGAGAAACAACATGAAGCATCTATCTAAGGTATACTCAGGAGACTCAGAGTCTCTTGTCACCTCTGACACACACACCTACCTGTGTGACGCAGTAAACTTCTGTAACATTAACTCACAGGTAGGTGACGAGTGTACTATCTCAGAGACATACGAGTCCTTGACAGGACGAGAAGAGTACACTACTATTATGACTTGGATTAAAATCAGAGAGGATATGTACGTATAATGACCCCTATCCAACGTATCAACACACGTATAAAGCACGGTGTATCAGCCCAGACCCTACGATCAGAAGGTGTGCTGGAGCCATACATTATCAATGCTCTGCGTTTAGCACAGGGAACACTCTCTGAACCACACCTAGCATACCAAGAGGAGGACTAAGATGGCACTACAGAAAGTCTATCGTGATACAAATAAAACCATCACCCTGTGGAGCCTCGGTCATGACGGTAACATGTCACTGGAGTTTACTGGAGAGCAACTACTAGCGGCAGGGATTACAAGTCTAAACATCTTTGACCTGCAGTTGGTATTCCGGTGTGACGTAACTATAAAGGAAGAGACACTTCATACTGTACGTTACACTGAGAAGGAGGACTAAGATGAAGAGACATGGACATGCCTTGTACACAGGGTACGACATGCGTCTGCGAGGTTGCAGTGCTATGATCACTCAGATAGGCAAAGGTACATACGCTGCGCAGTTTGATTCAGTACAAGAAGACCCAGTGTTTCATCCAGGTGTAAAGACTAAGCCTGATGACCCTAAGTTTAACAACACACCAGTAGAAGATATGACTGGGCCTATTGCTTTATGCCTTGGTTGGCACCTGTTTGAGCACTGTGACTTTGAGAATGTAGTGTGGTCAGCCGCACCATGAAGTACACAAGGCAAGACGTAGTACACGGCAAGAAGGTATGGCGGTTCATCTGCCCAAGGGACGTAGCTGCTGCTGGTGTAGCAAAGACACAGACGTTTGACGATGGGCGTATAGCTCGCTTCGAGATACCTAAGCTCATACGTCTTGTCGAACTGTACCGTAGCGGAGACATCAAGGAAGGCACAGTAGGTACTCACTCACTGATGGTACACCTAGTAAACCACTACATACACACTGACTACTACCGTCAGTTAGCTGGGTCTACCCAGAAACAATACGAGTCAGTGCTAGGTCTATGCCTTGGTACACCTATCGGTAGTAGGACCTTCGGTGACTGCAAGGTTACAAGTGTCAACGCTAAGATGTGTCGTGATCTTTACAATGAGTGGGTGACCGATGGCTCGGTACCCCTAGCTAATACCAAGGCACGTATCTTATCAGTGGTGTTGAACTACGCAGTGAGCATTGAGCTACTCGTTAACAACCCAATGGCTAAGGTACGTAAGCTACGACATGAACCAACCACTCGCGTATGGACTCAAGGAGAGGTAGAGAAGTTGCTTGAGGTAGGGTACCAAGGCTTTGACTCAAGGAACATCACCCTGCTGGCTCACATGTGCTATGAGTATGCACAGAGACCTGTTGATATCTCCCGCCTTACATGGGAGCAGCTAGACTTTGACACTAACTGTCTCACTATACGTCAGACTAAGCGCGGTGCTACTGTTCAGCTACCTATCGAAGAACCGTTACGCTCAATGCTTATCGAGCAGCAAGAAGCATGGGACTTCCAAGAGTACGTAGTCCCTCACCAAGTACCAAGGGGTTCACGGTATCACGTCATGAGTAGGTCAGAGATGAACTCTAGGTTCACTATGCTCAAGGACTCAGCTGACCTAGCGACTGACCTACAGCTAGGACTACTACGTAAGACAGCAATCGTTGAGATGGTAGAGGCAGGTGTTGATGCGGTAGGTATCATGAATGTCAGCGGACATAAGAACATCGCCAGCCTTAACCCCTATATGAAACACACATTGAAAGGTGCAGCTACTGCACTCTCACAGAGGAGAAAGACATGACTAACTTTACTGGGCACGACTTACTTGAGGCTGGCTACCCACAAGGACCTACCTTTGGCAAGGTCCTAGGGTACGTCAATGCACACTGCCGATCTTACACAGAACTAAACAAGTGGGTCGAGGATAATAGACCCGCTCCTAAGTTGCAGTTACAGAAGGCTGGGTACCTACAGATTAACCTAGAGGGCGGCACACCTGAGGAAGACAACAACTACGACAAGGTCATGGAGACTATGGAAGCTCTGATGGCAACACCTACTGTCATCTCTGCCTGCGTTATGCCTGACGCTATGCCAGCTGGTCCTGTGGGCACTATCCCTGTTGGTGGTGTGGTAGTGACAAAGAATGCTATTCATCCAGGTATGCACTCTGCAGACATCTGTTGCTCTATGATGGTTACAGAGTTTGAAGGTGCTGATCCAGCTGCACTGCTGTCAGCTATCCATGCTGTCACACACTTCGGTCGGGGTGGACGTAAGAACGGTGAACGTTTCAGCCTAAGCTCTAAGCTGTACGATGACTTCAACAGCAATCCTTTCACTAACTCCAAGAAGTTTATGCAACAGGCTGTTGAACATATGGGTACACAGGGTGATGGTAATCACTTCTCGTTCGTAGGCACTAACAATGCAGGTAATGTTTGTCTTGTCACACACCACGGGTCTCGTGCTCCAGGTGCCATGCTTTACACTAAAGGTATGGAAGTAGCCGAGAAGATGACACGTAGTCTAGCGGAAGGTGTGCTCAAGCAGAACTCTTGGATACCAGCTGACACCCGTGAAGGAGAGGACTACTGGGCTGCATTGCAACTAGTACGTAAGTGGACTAAAGCTAACCACTCATGCCTACACGCTGCTGCTGCTGATGTTATCGGGGCTAAGGTTAGCA
>TARA_R110000851_G_scaffold149860_2_pt1 | contig 14216 bp, 14 predicted proteins | sample TARA_R110000851 | Tara Oceans TARA_R110000851 (sample SAMEA4397627) | marine metagenome | biome: Polar Biome; feature: [DCM] deep chlorophyll maximum layer (ENVO:01000326); material: water (ENVO:00002006), including particulate matter (ENVO:01000060) such as... | depth 17 m | reverse complement strand
TTCTATTACATTCCAATCTACATCAATCTCATTCCAAACAGGAATCACAGATTGTATAGCTGGTAGCCAAGGCACATTAACTGAACTATGTGAAATTGATGATGTTAAATTTAATGGGTTTGTATTTAAACTATATGAAAATTGATCTATAGCTTGATTTACAACAGGTGTAAATTTTTGGTCACCTCCAAATTCATTAATTCTTAATATAGTACTTGGAATACCAAAACAATTTAATAATGCTCTTAAACCTTTATGTGATCCTTTAGATTTTAATAGATAAGGTAAATTATGATAAATCCTTTTATATACTTCTTTATTTAAATCATCAAATGTATTTACATCATTTGAAGCGGAAATATAATTAGTTACTAACTGTGATCCCGTTGAGGGAGTTAAAGATCCTGAGGGTGTTAATCCTAAAAATGCTTCATATATATCTGCATTTGTTCTATCACTAGTATATAATTTAATTCCTAATGAACGAAGAGCATCAGCTACCATATCTTTAGAAATACCATAATCAATACGGTTATCAGCATCTTTTAAATCAGTAATTGCTCTTGAATAAGTCCAAACAGAATCAAAACTTTGTCCCATCATCCCAACTATTAAACTTAAGGTTGAATTTTGAGGGTCTTCTTTTATATAAGATGGAAGTTGATTAAAAATATAATCCATATTACTTTGATCATATAAAGAAGCTGAAAGTATTTGACCACCATAATTTGTATTAGATTCATCAATTGAACCATACCAAACTGAAGCTGAATCTGAATTTACAGAAACATTAAAATATGGAGGGGTATTTGATCCGGATTTAGGCCAAGATTTAGAACCAGAATTAAAATAAAGGAAATATTCATATCCATCAAATTGTTTAATTACTGTATCTATATTTTGTTGAATGGTAGCTTCACTAGCTGATATATAAGTTGGATCTGTTAAAGCATCTAATCCTTTTAAAGAATTAATGTCACTTTGGTAACTTTGGATTGTATTTAACTTATATCTAAAATTTTCTAATCTATCATGAGCTGAAGAAAAATGTACAAATTGATTATAAAAATCATAATCTATATTAATATGTACACTTTTTTCTTCTAATATTGATTGTAGTTGTTGAAATGAAGAAGTTAATGAGGTATCTAATATGGTACTTGCATTAAAATATTCAGTTGTAGAATTTGTTTTTTCATTTATATCTACATTAGTATTTGGTCCTCTTAAATATACTTTTTCCTCTACATCGTCAGCTGTGAATTCTATATTTACATTAAAAGAATATGGATCAGAAACTTGTTCTACTACCCATAAAGTATCTTTTACATTATAACTTGTTGGAAGAGGTTCATATAATTTAATAAATAAGCTAGGTTCAACTTCATCTTCAGTATCAAGTAAACTATTTACTCCTATTATAGTATTATTATTTCCAAAATTTAAAAGAAAATCAGAATAGAAACTTTTTCCTTGTTTTGAAGCAATATAATTTAAATAAGAAGTACCTAAAGCATTATATGATATATCATTTGTAGAAATTTTTATTTCAGTTCTATCTGAAGAAATTTCTTTAATATAAAATCTAGTTTCAAAATTACTTAAAAATAAAGTTCTATAGAAAAAATAATTAACATTATATTCTCCTACTTCATAACCCGCACTTTTTACATCTTCAACAGGATCTAAATATATAGTATCATATAAATTAGTATCTTCTACTGTTTGTTGGGTATTGTAATTCTTAAAATTATAATTAGCAGCAATTAAAGAATTATCAGCAGAATAAACATAATATTCAACTGTATCTTGGTCAGCACCAAAATTTCTAACAATTTCATACTCATTTAATAGATTAATATCTTGATTAGAATAATCTTGATTTACATAATCTAATGAAGGATTGAATGCAACGCTGCTAGTTTCCATATTCTATATTGTAGATGATAGATTAATTACTTCTTGTTGTGCTGATAATAGTTGAATTCTTAAATCACTAATTTCATCAATTAAAGCTTGCATTTCTGCAGATTGATCTGTCATCCCAACATAACTAGAGCTTCTTGTAACAAGTTCTTTATGAGAAGCAACCTCACCATTTTGGGGTATATCAAAAAATAATCTATTATACTCCTGAAAAAATTCAGCAATTGTTAAAGGTTCTAAATCTGGGATTACTTCGTCAGGTTGTACTAATTGTCTAAATTCAGTATCTACTATTTGTGGATAAGAAACTTTTCCAAATACTGCTTTATTTAATTTTAATTCTTGATTTGCCATTATCTTACAACTTTAAAATAATTTGTACCTGAATCTTGAACTATAGTTTCGCTTCCTACTACTGTTTTTAACATTAATTGATAATATCTTTCTGGTTCTAACCCATCCATATAAACTTTAAAGTAATTAGAACTTGAGTTCATACTTAATTTAGTATAATTTGTATCAAAATCAACAACCATTTCTCCAGTTTTAGCATCTTTAATTGCCCAATAAGAAGAAGTAGGTAATAATTTAGTATTTAAATATACGGATTGAGTTTGAAATGACCTAGCAGGAAATATATCTCTTGTTTTTACTTCAAAATCAAATATCATTGAATCTTCAAATGTTGATTGTAAATTGGTAAATTTAGAAATAAAAGCACTAGAAGTTACTACTGAACCTGTACCAGATCCTGTTAAAAAGTAACCATCAACTATTGAATCATCCCATTTAAATTCTAAGGCAGGTGGATAAATTGTATGTGTATCCATTGAAAAGAAATTTGTACTAACATAATCAGTTCCAAATTCAATTGAATCATTTAATTTTAATACAAACCCATTATTTTCTAAATTTTGAGCAGAACCTGTAAGCCATAATCTAATAGTATCAGTTACAGGTATATTAATATCTTTATCACTTGTATAATCAAAACTTTGACTTGATTTAGTTGATAATAAAACTCCACCAAATGTTCCAGTTGAACCTGTATACCAAGTACTTCCTCCTATTTCTGATCCAAATGAAGCTGTAACATAATCAGCAAAACCTGTTGTTGTCCACCTATTTGAACCTGATTCTCCCGCAAAAGTCCAAGAACAACCATCATCAGTTTTTGGATCATCTGCTACTCTTCCTGTACCCATATCCCAACTTTGTGAAATTGGAAATGCTTCTATCGTATAATCTAATGGTAGATTTCCCGCATTAGCTAAGTATAATCTTAAGTTAGTTTTATAAGCCGTAGACCCTATTGTATTAGTAACTATATCGTTTATATTCGCATTTTTGAACTGAATTAACGCACGATTTACAGCGGGTAAATCACCTTGAGCTGATGATAATTGGTTTATACCATTAATATTAGATATTTCTAAAATCTCATCTCTACCAGTATTTTGGGATGGGAATTGGGATCTTAAAAAAGCATCTTGTTCTGAAAATAATTTATATACAGCCATGTTTTTTAATTTGTTACTACTCTACCTTGAATGTCAATATCAGGAAACCTTACTTCAAATATACTAGGATCTAAAGAAGGGTAAAGTACATTATTAATTGTAGCTCCTTCTATATCATAAGAATATTCTGAATATCCAGAAGAAGAACCTTCTTTATTTATAATAGTTAAATTTTTAATAGTTTGCACTCCTTCAACTGTATCTAAAACATTTTTAACATTATTTATTAAAATAGGTTGATTAATTTGCCATTTATCTGTATCAAAATATACTTTTAAGGCATTAATACACGTATTTAATACTATTCTATTATTAAAATTGGGAAGCATTATAACGTCAAAATTTATTCCTAAATTAATTATAAAAGCATCTTTAATAGCTACAGCATCTGTAACCATTCTATATTCAGCTAAATAGGTTTTTAAATTTTGTTTTAAAGCAGGATCAGCTAATGTAAGTAATCCATTATTATTTTTAGACAAAATATATAAACATAAAGTATTATCATTATAATCACTAAAGGAGGTTGTATTATTATTTAGTATATCACTTTCTTGTGTTATATAAGTTTTATATATTACTCCAAATTTAGAAGGTAATGATAAAGCTCTAATCATATAATCATCTTTAGTAACGGTCCTTAATTGTGTAGGATATTGTGCTAAAGAATTTAATCTTATATCTTCATTTGTATCTCCATCTCCCCCACCTATAGCAGGTTGTAAATTATTAAATGCTAAAGAGGATTGTACTGTTGATGAAAGTGTTGCATCTAAATCATTTCCAAAAAATGTAGTATTAATTGATGATGCAAGTGTTAATGATTGAGCAGGTACATTTGATGCTACCCCACCACCTGTTAAATACTCTATTGTTAGTGTAGTATTTGATGGTGATAACCCATAAGTTTTAGTATATAAAAAATTTGATGGATCATAAGCAGTTGTTAACTTATCAACCCCATAAGGTAATCCTAACCCTATATTATCTGAGTTTGGAATTATTTCTTCATCTGGATTAGATGAAACACCAGGACCGAATTGTAATTCTAAAGTATTATTAGCTTTAAATCTTGTAACAAATCTTCTTGGAACTTTATCTATTTTTAATAAATAAGGTGTTGTATCATTATATTGATATAAATTTGGATCATTTGAAGCTATATTAGTTACTGAATTAAAAATAGTTTCTTGAGCTAAATAAGGGACTTGATACCAACGATTGTTATCACTATCTGTACATTTTATTATTTCTATAATATTATTATCAGTAATTTCTACTGTAGAAAATCTTTGGGGAGTTGTAAATGAAAATGTAGTAGTTTGTAAATTACCTGATACTGCCCTAGCTTTCTTTTTTAATAAATAAAAACTGGGTTGGTTAGCAGCATTAGTAGAATAAACAGATATGTCTGTAGGATCTGAACTTCCTGATACTGTAAAGTCAATTTTATCTTCTATATAAAAAAATATGCTAGTGTTATTAGATGATTGAAGTTGTCCTCCTTCTTCAACAATTAAAGCATAATTCCAATCAGGTTGAACTGTACCACGAGCTGTAGTTGCTGGGATTGTTTGGAAAATTTCAACATCTGTAGTAGCAGCGTTTGTTACTTGAGGAGTATATCCCATTGAATAAGCTAAACTTAATAAATTATCTCTTTGTTTAGCAAATTGGATATAATTTTCTTGAACTTGGTTATCAGTATAGAAAGATAAAACATCACCAACATATGATGCCATCTCTATTAACATCATACCTGCAGATTCTTCTGAAAAATCATTGTAAGTACTAGGATAATAAATCTCAGCAAACTCAATTAATTTTTGTTTTAGCGTATCAAAATCTTTATTAAGATATTGTATGTTTTTAGCTTGTGGCATTTTGCAGGTTTAAATTTAATTGAAGTTCATCCTCAATATTGGTATTAATTATTGTGTACTTTAAATATATATTAATAGTTGCATTATTAGAATTAAGTTCTATATTTAACGATTCTATTACGACTTGAGGAAAAAATTGTTCAACTCCACCTCTAATTAAATCTTCAATAACAGCTGAAGTATCTTCGGTAACTTGTTCAAAAATTATTTCTCTAAGTCCTGAACCAAAATTAGGGTTCATTATTCTTTCTCTCTTACCCGTTAAAAGAAAATTTATTAAATTAGATTTAATAGCAGCAGTTGTTGTATAAGTGGTATTAATACCTGTTTGACCATCAAAAGGGATAGAAATTCCAACCCCTGTACTTGGTTTTAAATCTAATACATCAACATTCCTTACTATATAAGCCATTATAATTTACCTTCATCTTTAAATTTATCCATCATTCCTGAAAAATCAGGAACAGCATCAATTGATACTTGATTTATATCAGAAGTTTTTGATGTAGACATTTCTTCTACTGATTCAACTACTTTTGTTTCTTGTTGAGGCATCCCACCACTAAAACCTACTGCGTTTTGAGCATTAAAATCTCCACCTCCTAAGGATCTCCATTCTCCAGCAGCAGCAGTTTCATTTAATATTTGTGCTAATGGATCTTTTGATTCAAATAGTGGTTTAGTTGGTTTTTGAGGTTGTTGAGGTTGTTTTTCCTCATTAACAATTTCAGAAAACGTTTGTTTTTTCTTTGTTTTTTGTTCTACAACGGGCTTCTTTACTATTTTATTTTCAGTAATAGGAGTACTCATAATTAAAGATAATTCTTCCTTAATTACAGTTCTTACTTCTTCCCTAATTATTGTTCTAAAAGCTTCTATTTTCATGATTATAAATATTTATTTACTTAATTTTTATTATTTTAATTTATTTCTTAACCTTTCATTTCTACGTGTAAGTTTTACTTTTAATATTCTCCCTTTTTTACCTTTTACATTAAATTTAATTTTATATTCATCACGTAATTTTTCTTCTCTTATACCAGCTTGAATTTCTTCTTCGGTATACCCTTTTGATAATAAGAATTTAATCCATTTTTCTAGTTCTTCTATTTCTATTTCTTCATAATATACTTCAAATGGTTTAAATGCAGCCCTTTGTTTTGGGTGCATACTTAAAGTTAATTGTTCGTAGTCAATTTTAGTTTGTTTTTCTAATCCCTCTAACCATATTTCAGTTTTCTTTTTAATTTCTTCTATTTTTTCAGGATTTGGATTAATTGAACTAACAATATTACTTTTTAATTTTTCAGCTAATTCTTCACCACTTAAATTAAATACTCCCGGTTCTGACATTATATCAGATAATTCACTCATACTAGCTCCTTGAAGTAATTTCATGGTATCTTGCATTTTCTTTAATGATGGGTTTTCTGATATAAACTCAGCAAAGGGTTGTTGAATTAATTCAGATGGATTAATAGTTTTGTTTGGTGAAGATTGATTATTTACTATATTTGCTGGTTCTCCAGCAGCTTCTGTAAATGGTTCATTTCCAGTTCTCATCGCTGTAGGGGTAGGATCAACAGGTTGGTTTGAAACTATATTATTAGCAGCCATGTTATTAGCTTGAGATTTAATATTACTAACTGCTAATGGATTTGCACCCGTTGTTTCAGCTAATTTAATAGCATCATCATCTGGGAAGTTTTGGTTATCTACAGTTCCTACACCTATTATACCTTGATCAATATTTCTTTTAATTCTAAATTTAGTTTCATTTACTATAAGATTTAAATCATCACTAAATGTTAAATCAGAAGCAACGGACAATTTTCCATCAATATCAAAAGCAACACCTCTTCTTCTAGTTAAATTAGTTTCACCTTTAGGAGAATCTTCTATAGGTTTTTCTTCTTGAATTCTAATAACATAACCTAAAAAAGTTTCTTGAAAATTCCCAAATTTATCACTAGCATCTATATTACTAATTTTTTCTATTTCTTGAGCATATGTTTCAATTCCTTGTGCATATAAGTTTTCAACTAAATTAGTATATTTAGCATCTTTAAATTTATTAAAAGTATAAAAATTAAAATTCTCTCTTAACGTTCTTCTAAATTCCTGACCTCTAGTTTCTTCAAAATTTACACCCGTTGACAAAGAAATTAAATCAGCCCCAAAAACAATTTGACCATTAGTATTAAATCCCCATACTGTACCAGGAAGTGCTATTATTGTTCCTTCAGATGTTGTAACTAAAACTTGTCCAAATTCAGATAAGTCTGATTTTGTTTGTCCTGTGCCTGTATCTAATAAATCAGTAGGTGTGTAAGTTTCAAGATGTTCTTTAATTATGTTTCTTACTGCATTTTCTGGAAAAGGTATACCTGTTGCAACTGATACTAATCCCTGAAGAGCACCATTAAGATCTAATTCATCTTGATTATCATCTAATGAAGCACAAGTTTCAAATGTTTGTTGTAATTTAGCTAATTCACTTGCTAATAATACTAACCATCCTCTAAGGAATTGAAGTGCTTGAATTTTTGAATCCAATTGTTTTGAAATTTCTTCTAGTACTGTAACTCCAGTATCTAAACCATTACCAACATTTTCAATTATTTTTGAAAATTTAGCATTAATCCCCGCAGTTATAAACATATTAGGTAATGCTAGTGCAACTTTATTAATTACTTTAATTACAACTTTTAATACTTTAGCTACAATTAATAATACTTTTATAAGAGTATTTAAAAATTGAAGTATTGCTAAAACAAAATCAACAAGGTTAATTACAAATTTAACAAAGTTTTTTATTGCTTTTACTATTTTTGCTAATGCTTCATAAGGAACTACACTTCTTAGTGTTTTATTTATATCTTGTATTTGTTTTTTAAATATATTTTCTAAAGATAAATCAAAATTAATTAAGGGTTTTAGTTTTTCATAAAAATCAGTTAATAACCTAGATCTTCTTATTACTTCTTGTGAAGTTAAACCACCAGATAGTGCTTGAGATTGTGTACTAAGTTCATCTGATAACTCTGCAGCACCAACTGATTTATCATCAATAAAAAGTGCTACCTTTAACATAGCATCCTGTAATTTTCCTAATCCTAAAAAGTTTTTAGGAAGTCTATTTAAAGTAGCAACTAATTGATTAATTCCTAAATCTCTTAAAGCATCACTTATTCCCTCTAAATCTTCGGCTAATTCTCTAAGATCACCAGATGCTTGAGTTTCATATTCTATTTGCCAATTAGTAAATGTTTGTAAAACAGGGTCACCATCTGCATCTAAAATTGTATTTCCTGCTTTATCCTTTTCTGTTGGTGGATCAAAGGGATCAAATCTTTGGATTTCAACAGTATAAAAAGTTTTTTCCAATGGAAATTCAGGAAAGTTTTGTGGGTTTGGGTTAGTATAATTTCCTGTAGATGCTAATGCTTGATTTATAGATTCAAGCTCTGTTTCGGTTCCTGTAAAGGTAGCATTTTGTAAATCTCCTGTCCCTTCAAAAGTTATATTAGTTGTTAAACCTTGTTTTTTTAACTTTCTTCTTGCCTTTTTAGGTAATTTACCTAAATCAAATCCTGTGAATTGTTTATTTGAAATTGAATTTTCATTTTTATTTGAAGTTAAATTAATAGGAGCATTTAATATACTTTCTTGTTCTTCACTAAAACTAAGACTTGAATCAAAAGTACTTGTAAATGATGCATTCCCTCCAGATAAATCAATACTACCAAAAGTTGAATTAATAAGGGATTCTTTTTCTTTATTTGATTGTATAGCCTTTAAAGTTTCAGAAAGATCTGGAGATATTCTTTCAGATATAGAATTATTTTTTACTATACCTACCATATTAGCAACTATAGTTTCATTATTTGTTTGTTGTATATAAAGTATAGTTCCTTTATCTAAAATCTTTGGAGCTTCAATTTGTAAAGATATTTCTCCTTCTTGTATAGGTAATGGTTCTGATTCTGCTGTTACTGTTTGATTTTCTGATATTAGTCTAAAATTTCTAAAAATATCTTGGATTCTTTTTAAATCTCCTTGTACTGTTTTTATACCCTCAGAAACAGGACTACCAGGAGGAAAAGCAGCATTAATACCTAAAGTTAAAGGATTACATAAATTAAATGAATTAATTCTTCTTACTTGATAAGTAATAGGAGCAATACCAAAGTTTTTAATTGGATTTTGAGCAGATTTTAATAAATCCTGTTTTTTTTCTCCAAATTCTTTATTATTTTCATCATATTGATCCTTAGATAAAATCCCAGGAAATTCTTCATTTCCTTTAGTATATATAGTTTCGTTTTGTTCTTTTTGTTTTTCTAATCTTACTAATTGATTTTCAATTTTAGGTGTATTAACCCCGTATACTAATGAATTAATATTATCTTCCAACTCAACTACAAATTTGACTAATGTCTTCTTTGCAGCTAAAACCATTGCTTTTACAGGATTTTCTTTACCAGCCATAATTTTTATTGAGTAAAATTAAATTCTGATTGAATTTCAGTAAGTGCTTCATTAGCAGTTTTAACAAGTGATGATAAGTTTTTTCCAGCTTGTTGTGTTGTTAAAACAGGAGAACCTTCAATATTTGCTCCTTGTAAATTTGGTGCTACTTGATCTTGTAATGCTCCAAAGAAATTTTTTAATAAATCATATAATACATCTCCTTTTACTATAGGGTGTTCTGCATTTAATCCTAATTTAATTTTAGGTGAATTAATTATAGTCATACCTGTACTATCTATATTAACGGTACCACCCGAAGAAATGGATATTGCTTTTTTTGCAATTAAAAAAGTCATATCTTCTTTAGAATTAAGAGTAACTCTATCAGAATCAATTATAATTTGCTTTCCAGTATAAGGAAAAACGGGAGTATATGGTATATCTTTAGCCATTATTGGTCATTTATATTTTTTCTAGAAAGTCTACGGTTTTGTTCTTGTCTTGTCCTTCCACCATCTACATTATTATTAACCATTTGCTCATTTTCTTTTACTTGTTCTTTTACATTTGTTTCACTATTAAATATTCCTGCTAATGGTGATCCAGAATCTTTATCTTCAATTCTTGTTTTAATATCAGTTGATAAATCAGGTTCTTGATTAACACTATCATACTTAATATCAGTATCATCTAAATCTTTATTAGAAATATTTGGATTTTCGACGGGTACTTCTTGCATTAAAGCTGTTGTGTTTATAGTAGGTACAGCTTCAACTCCAAATGAATCAAAATTTGTTGAACCTAATAAAACTTTTACTAATTGACCATCTGTTAAATAAATTGATGAAGCATCATTTTGAATGTCTTCATATATTGGAAACCAATTATTAAAAGAAGAATCACTTCCTTGACCATTTCTTAAAATAGTAATTGGTGACCCATCTCTACCTTCTGAACTCCATGGACTTTCTGTATCTTTACTTTCTGATGTATGAATTGCTGTAGAACTAAATCTAAGTGAATTACCCCATCTTCCTTCTAAAATTATATCTCCTTCTACAGGATATAAATTTCTAATGTAAGATTCTTCTTTAAATGTTTTTCCTGGAGATGGTTCTTCTACCTGTGTCTCAGGATTATTAGGAATACCTTCAGAAACACTTGCATTATCCACAGTATTAGTATTTGTAGAAGATTCTGATGAAGGAGGGATCATATTTAAATGGTTTTTATTCCATACTGATATAGCATTTAAATAATAAAATTGAGAGGCATCAGAATTGCCTGTAGTAAGTTGTTTATAAGAAGGACCTTGTATAATAAAAACTGTTTCTCCTAGTGTAGGAATTTTTTTAAAATTAATATCCATAGGATATGCTATACTAGCCTGAGTTGTAATCTGGTTGTTTGTATTTGTATTTTTATCTAAAGATTCAAAACGAATAGCTCCAATAGACCCCCATCCATTAGTAATTTGGAATAAAGATAAGGGGTTAGAAGAAGGTTCTAAATTAACATCAACAACACGAGCAGAAAAAATAGAACTGGCATCACCAACAGTAGGAACTATTGTAGGTGTTGCTATAGCAGAATTCCCTAATGTAGGATAATTTTTAGCCATTTGCTATTTTTTCAATTACAACTTGTTCTGATTTTACTTCAATATCTTCTACCTTAGTATCTAATTCTTGTAAAGTTGAAAATAACATTTCTTTATCAGCATCAGTTAAAAGCTCATCACCATCAGCGATTTTACTATTTAAAGCACGTTGTACGACACTAGCCATTTTTATTAAATGGTCGTCGTTTTTAATCGCTAATTCCATGTACTCTTTTATTAAGGGTACAATCATAGTAGCTTCACCTGGTGAAGTAATTAAGGGTTTTAAACCTTCAATTAGTGAACGTAATTGGGCTTCTTTGTCTTTTTGATTAACATGTATCTCCTTTAAAAGATCGGAGAAATTTTTCTTGCCAAACAGCTTAATTTGTGAAAAATCCATAAGTTATACTTTGGATATAAATATAGATATAAGAAAGATTTACAGTGCCATACTTACATAACCATGCTCAACGTATTGAGATAATAGTTTTTTATAAGTTTTTTTCATCTTTTTAATTACCTTAGTAATTTGAGGAGTGCTTTGATCAGTTATTTCTCTAATATATATGTATATTCCTTTTTTATTAAAAATATCTAAATTTTCTCTTTTTCTAAATAATTCTATAATAGCGTCCGCTGTTTTGGCATCTTCTATTTTGGGGAATAATGTAAACAAATGTATGTCCATATATTGAATTAAATAATCAACAAATTCCGAAGGGCCTTCTTTTCCCATAGAAGAATCATGGGCATTTATTAATCCAATATTTAATGTTTGATCTTCATCAATGTCTTCTATTGGAGCTTTTTGTTTAAGTTTTTTATAATTGTTATTATTATAAAGAATTAAATAACGTTTTGCAATAGTACCAAAATAAGAAAAGGCTTTACCTTTTTCTTGTTTATACAAATGAAGCTTTTCTAAAAGAAAAGCAGTAACTTCATGCTGTAATTCAGCTATAGTGTCTACTTCGGTATAATAAAATTTAAACGTATGAATTATGTTTTCTGTTAACTTATGGAAACCATACCATATACGATCATTATATATTTGATTACGTTTATCTTGATCAGTTTCTTTTAGATACTCTATAATAGCCTCTTCAGTATCTACAGTAAAATATTGATTTTTGGTTTTTGGTCTACGAAGTCTTAAAGTCCCCTTTTTAGTATATTGGGGACCTTCGTCTTTTTTTGGTACAGATAGAATCTTAGCCTTAAGATCTTCATCAATAGGAGGAATCATTTTTATTTATTTAAGTTATATTCGTTAATGTATTCTTGAATCTCCTTAATTCCTTGGAAAAACCAACCTATTTCATCATCTGATTGAAAAATTTGTTTTGAATCTATTTCTTTTATTTTCTTATTAGATTCTGTCATTATAACAGAAATTTGTTGAATGTAAGTATCCTGGGCTACATTCATATCTTCTAATTTTTCATTCTTACGTAATAAATTCCAAATAACATAGAATAAACCAAGTAAGAAAAAAACACTAACATTAATAAGAATAATAAGCATAGTAGTTGAAATAGTCATATTTTATAAGTTTTTAACTAAATCCATTAAATTGTTATCTTTAGAACCTATTTTACCTAAGTTAGCATTAACTCGGTCTTGTTTTGTAGTTTTCTCTACTTTTTTTGCTGGACCCGAAAAGGTATCTAGCCATTCATTTTCAAATTCAATCCTAGATGCCATAAGGTCAGCCTGGTGAATAATAAAAGGTAATGAGGTACGAGGTTTAGTTTCGGGCATAAAAGATTTTAAATATGCCTTATTTGCATCGTCATATAAACCATCGTGTGTTTTAATTGTAATCCATTCATTTGTTGAAAGCTGGATTCCTGCTTCCTGTAATAAAAATAGAGAACGATCTGGGACAGTCATGTATTCAATTTTTTTATTAAATGTATACATTTCTCCCAAATTCTTCTTTCTCCATTCATCAGTAGATGGATGAACCGAAGTTTCATCAATACTACCAATTTTACCTAAATCATGGTTTAAAGCGGAGACAAATAATTCTTCTTCTGTATAGGTATCTTTTGTTCCCATTTCCTGCCACAATAGGTGAAGCTTGAATGCGGCAGTAACTACACGTACAACGTGATCAACATAACCCCCGGGAAAACAATTGTGATACGCTTTTTTATGAGATGCCGGAAGAAGAGCTATCCTATCGTCAAGTTTAGTATAGAAATCTGTGAATTGACCTTTTCGATCACCCGTAATGTATTTATCTATACCTCCTAATAAAACATCATAGTTCGCCTTTACCTGCTCCGCTGTTAAAACCATATTTAATTTTGATCTTCGTTATTTAATAATGTTTGAATGCTTTCTAAATCTTCTTTAGCGTTATCAATTGTCTGATTAACTTCAACATGTTCACCTCTTTGAGAGAAATGTTTTACAAGATTCATAGTGTTAATTTGTTTTTCTATTTTCTGTAGAATTAAGTCTTTATATCTCATGATTTATAATAAATTTCACAAAGCTTTGCTGCTTCGTCTATTGTATCAAATATACGATGATTAGGTGAGGTAGACACGTCTCCTTTAGTAGAAGGTGAAAGATAAATAGGGGAATTAAAAATATTGTCTGAGGGAAACTCAACGATTGGATAAGAAGATGTTTTTAACTTATTTTCAATTCTATCTGCAATTGCGGGATGTTCCTGGGCATTTACATTTTCATGAGGTATTCTCATAAAATTTAATGTTCCTTTTAAATCTTGACAATGGCCGCAGTGTGGTAGTGTATAAATAACAATTTTTTTACCCATTCCCTTTTTTATTTTTTACC
>TARA_R110000851_G_C13101078_1_pt1 | contig 14261 bp, 10 predicted proteins | sample TARA_R110000851 | Tara Oceans TARA_R110000851 (sample SAMEA4397627) | marine metagenome | biome: Polar Biome; feature: [DCM] deep chlorophyll maximum layer (ENVO:01000326); material: water (ENVO:00002006), including particulate matter (ENVO:01000060) such as... | depth 17 m | reverse complement strand
CGTTTCTTTAATGGAGCAAAGTGAAACTATAGAAGAAGACAAACTGGAAAATGTAGCCAAAGTTCTGGGAGTAACAAGAGAAGCTATTGAAAATTTTTCTGAAGAATTGGCCATTAATTATTTTAATACTTTTAACGATAACAGTTTTAGTAATAGCCAAGGAACTTTTCACCCAAATAACTGTACTTTTAATCCACTTGATAAATTGGTAGAAGCCTACGAGGAGAATAAAAAACTCTATGAACGGTTGTTGGCTGCTGAAAAGGAAAAAATAAGCTACTTGGAAAAGTTATTGGATAAAAAATAATACTCTTTTTAAATAGAGGTTTCTAAATTATAGACCATAAGTGATTTCAGAATAGACGAATCGCTTATGGTTTTCTTGTTTTGCGTCTGAAGCAACTTCTGTCCGTTTAAAGGGTTTTGCCGAAATACCAAAAAAACGGATGGGTATAGGAAAAAAAGGAGCTTTTCCTTAGCTTCAAGTCATAAGACGTTTATCCATACTGAAAACCGTTTTTTCCTATTAAAATTTCTTCTTATATTCGAAATTCTCTTACGAGAAACTTCCCCCGAATCAAATGTAAAAAAACAAACGACCTGGCCGTTCTTTATGTGTTGTAACGGCTAATTAATTCTTTGGAATTCTTACAATATGTAGGGCATAAAAAAGCCCCCGTAGAAAGGCGAGGGCATCCTTAAATGTTTTTACAACGGAATAACCCTTATTGTGAACTGAATGGGATGTTAATTGTAAAATACATATTTATTGCAGGTATTGCGGTTTTCCGTATTCTCTGAATATAAATAATAAGTAGTTTTAAGCTGGTCATGGTAATGGCATGCACATGAATAGATTGTCAAATTATAAAATGAGACCATATGAATTTAATAATGAAATATGCTTAATACACTTCTTAAAATTGGGGAATGGCAAAGTCAGGGAAAAAGTGAATGGGACCGCTTTTTGGATTACCCCAAAGCTGAAAGGGAAGACAAAAACGGAAATCCTGCCAAAAATTACACCCTCTCAATTATTTTTGATTTGGATGCAATGGAGGTCGTTATTAGTCAGGAAAATTTAAGGGAATATGATGAGCTAAAAATTAAAAATACTTTTCCTTTAAAAATAAAAGGAGGTAACAACAAAGCAATTTATACTTCCGTCCCTGGAAAAAAAATCAATCAGATTTATAAAACATTTTTTGGGAAAGAAGGAGCAACTACGGAGAATGGGGAATTAATTGAAGCCATTGAAAAAGTCAATAAAGACCTTTTAACAAAAGATTTACAAAAGATACTGGGTCGAGTTTTTGAGCTTAAAGAACGCTTTCTTGAGTTGACAGTTCATTCATCGAAAAACGAAGTAGATATCAAAAGAATCAATGAAACTTTTGATTTGGGGAAGGGTGAAAACATTATATTTATAAATGTTTTGATTAAATCTAAAGAATTCGGTTTTAACGAACCTACTGTATTTGCTGAGATTGAAGATTATGCAACCTTTTTGCAATATTCCTTTATTGGTGATCAAACTACTAAAGGCAACAAAAAAGCTAAAATAAAACTGTGCTATGCCAGTGGCGATCTGATGGAAGAAGTTGAAGAGCTTAATCTATCTACACGCTACAGTCTGAACAAGATGTTCGTTACTGAAACAAAAAACTATGCATCTGTTTTTGACAAAAAGAAATTCTCAATCAATTATCAAGTAAGTGTTGAAAATCAGGAAAAACTGGATTACGCATCAAGCTATTTATTAAATCAAGGCTTCAAAATACGTATAGCTAATCTAGACCACGTGATTGTACCTCAATTTATGCAAAACTCTCAAGTCGATTTAGAAATGGCTTTGGAAGGAATTCATAAAAAATCAGATATTCTTTTCAATATTAGCCGCTTGGATGAGTTTTCCAAGAACGTTCATTTAGAACTAGATGATGAAGTATTTTGGATAAATTTTGTTGCTTTTGAGTCTGATGGTAATTTCTTTAAATCAACCGAAATTATAAAAGATGTAAGCAGTTTTCATTTTAGCAAATTACTTAAAACTTTCAATGATGTCAACTGGGAATTTCGTGAGGCCAGCTTTGTGGATTGGGACAAAGTGATGACGGAATATGATTATGAGACCAAAGAACGCCTGCCAAGAAATTTAAACTTCAATTCCGTTTTCAAAATCATTCCGCTGCGTAAAGACAAAGAAAAAAAGAACAAAGCACTAGAGCTTTTTAAAACCATTCTTGAAAATAGAAAAGTAAATAAAGTGATTCTTTATGATTACTTTGTAGAGCTTGTACTTTGTCATTATTACCGGCGTTACGGAAGCTATACCAATGTTCAACAATATTCGAAAGACTATTTTTCCATGGCAGTTCGCGACAGCGTTTTCAAATACCACGCCTTCATTCAATTTCTTAAAAAACTAAACCTTATCGATATGGAAGATCCCACCAGTAACACATCCGAAGAAAAACCGGAAAACAAGTACGAGCAAGCCATTAATGAATTCTTTTCCAAAATGTCTTTAAATCTAGATCAACAAGCTATGTTCTATCTGGGACGGATGCTCAATACGGTAGAATACATCCAAAAAGGAAAAACTAAAACGGTTATCCAGAAAGTAAACTTTAACGGCATGGACAAAGAAAATATACAGCGGCTTCGTATCTCGTTAATTGAAAAAGCCAAGCAATACAATGCAATGGGCAAAGTGATTTTTACAGACAATGAGTTTGGAAAACATTTCAATTTTAATGACTGGACATTAAACCCTCAAGAGGCTGTCTTTTTTCTGCTAACGGGTTACTCCTTTGGTGTCGGTGTAAAAGATGCCGAAGAACTAACCGAAAAAGAAACTCAAGAAACGCTCTAAACCAATCCAAACACTAAAATTATGAAACCAAGTATTACCAATTCTTCCGATTTCCTATTTATTTATGAAGCTATTCAGTGTAACCCAAATGGAGATCCCGATCAGGAAAACAAACCCAGAATGGACTACGATACTAAGACCAATCTGGTGACCGATACCCGTGTAAAGCGTTTTATCAGGGATTATCTGAAGACAAGCAACGAGGATGAAGTCGTTTTTGTAGACATGGAAGGGGATTCTAAGGTAAGTGTAGACAGCAAGCTCAAGGCGGTTGTAAAAAGGACTGTTGAAAATGAAGGCGAACTGGAAATAGCATTCAATAATAATCCAGAGGCATTAAAAATTTATACTGATATTATTACTAAAGAAAAAGATGCAGAAGGAGTTTGGAAAGCCATCACTGATAAGAAATTTAAGGATAAGGATGTGAATTATGAACTATTAGCGTATCTGGTAAAAGAGAAATTCCTTGATATCAGGATGTTCGGTAGTGCTTTTGCAGTTGGCGGATTTACTAAAGCTTATACCGGACCTATTCAATTGAACTGGGGCTATTCATTCAATAAAGTGGAGTTGATAGATTCAAGTTCTATTGTCACAATTATGAATGATGACAGCAGTACATTTGGGAAAGATTACAGAGTGCATTATAGTTTGCTGGGTTTTAACGGAACGATCAATGCCCCTGCCGCTAAAACAACAGGTCTTACCCAAGATGATGTTTTGGAATTTAGAAAAGCCATTTGGGAAAGCATCCCGGCATCACCCACACGCTCTAAATTGAATCAATATCCAAAACTCTACATAGAAATCGTTTACAACGAAGGAGTTTCAAACGGGCAATTTGGGGATTTACGCAATTTTGTAGAAACAGAACCCAAAGAAGGGATAACCGATAAGCAAGTCCGGAAATTCAAAGATCTATCAATTGATTTAAGTGCTCTAAAAAAATTGATTGACGATGATAAAAACGGGGATAACAAAATCAAGGAAGTAATTGTAAAAACCTCTGCCGATTTTGATTTCTCGCTGTAACAGAAGTTTCACCTTAAACCTACTGTTATGGAGATATTAAGTTTTAAAATCAGCGGGAAAATGGCGCATTTCAGAAAGTATTACGCCAATAATACTGCCTTTAGTTTTTCCATACCGCCACGTACGGCCTTAATGGGTATGGTGGCTGCTGCAATGGGATGGCCAAAAGATTCTTATTATGAAGATTTGGCTTCCGAAAAAATCCAGTTTGGCATTAGGGTTCTAACCCCTTTAAAGAAAAATTTTCACCGACTCAATTTTTTGAGCATCAAAAGCATGGGGGATATGGCAAAAAACTGGTCTTCCGATTTTCGTGGGGAAGGTGGTCGAATTCAAACGCCGTTTGAGGTTGTTACGGCTTGGGATCTTGCCAAAGGTGATGTGGCTTATCAGATTTTTTTAAAGGCGGGTGACGAAGGAAAAGCGGTATATGAGTCGATCAAAAACCATTTCTTAGAAAAAGAACCGGTTTACAATATCACTTTAGGGACTGCAAATTTTACAGCAAGACTTTCAGACATTCAGATCTTCAAGGATAATCAAATAGAGGTAAAAAGCCAAAATGATTATGTTCAAATTCATTCTGCGATACCTGTAGAACTTGTAGAAGATTTAAAATTTGATAAAGAAGAATTCGACAGTTATAACTTTGTAGAAGAAGATATGCTTCCCGGTGATTTTATGGCCAATGGAAACCGGGAAGTACACAAAATGAATCGGTTGCTGTTTTCTATTACACCTCATCCTTTACGGGTCAAGCTGAATAATTCTTATTATGTTTTACAAAGTAATATTGGCGAACTTAATATTCAATTTATGGACGCATGACCTATTATTCGCACAGTAAGTTAAATGAAAATGGAGTTACCGAAGGTTCTAAAGAGTTGTACGTCCATATAAATGGAGTAAAGGAAAAAGCATTATTTCATCTGGTTGAAGGTCTATCTCTAGGATATAACAATGAAGAACTGAAAAAAATCGTGGAAATCGTTGTCGATTTTCACGATTTGGGAAAATATACTTCATATTTCCAAAATTACCTTTTAAAGCAAGAACCGATAAATTTTTATTTAAAACGCCATGCCCAACTGGGTGGTTTTGTAGCATATAATTATTTAGAGGAAAAAGATGAGAAAAAGGCATTGGTGGTATTGTACCTTATTTTCTTGCACCATAGCCCGCTGATTGATATACTTCAAATTTCCTCTAAGTTAGGTGATGATCTGGAAAGGATAATAAACAAGCAGATAGAGGATTTACTTAAGAATTTCACATTGGTCGAAAAAGATTTGGGAATTGAGAAACTTCAGGATTCGTTTTTTTATACCCAAGAGAAAAAACTGCGGAATGGATTCAGATATTGGGGCAAAAAATACGCTTGCATTCAGGATTATTACCTGATTAACTATTTATTTTCCTTATTGATAGAAGCCGATAAGCTAGATGCTTCTGATACTATTCTCTATAAACTAAAATCGATAAAACCATCATCTGTTGATGATCGTTTTGGAAAACCTGATGTTAATAAAAAAGATCTAGCAGATCTCAGCAACAATGAATTGCGAAATTATTGTCGGACGGTTGTTGTTACAAATCTTGAACAAAATGACATTTTAGAACATTACATTTTTACACTCACTGCTCCCACAGGAATTGGAAAAACAATGACGGCACTTGATTTCTCGTTAAAACTCAAAGATAAAATCAAGAAAAATTCGGGAGTAGAGACCAGAATCATTTACGCTCTACCCTTTATCAATATCATAGAACAGGCACTGAATGAATACAATAAAGTGTTAGAAGCACAGAACATCAATATTTTAGGACATTATCAATACGCAGATGTTTTCGGTAAAAACGACCAGAAAGAAAATGTAGATGGCGCAGAACAGGGTTATGATCAAAAATTAATGGCGTTGGACACATGGCAAGCCGATGTAGTAATCACTTCTTTTGTTCAGTTTTTCGAAACGCTGATTGGTAACCGGAATAAATTACTGAAAAAGTTCAACCATTTCGCAAATTCCATCATTATATTAGATGAAGTACAAACCCTTCGCCTAGATCAAATGCCGTTGTTGGGCGCTGCTTTGTTTTACCTCACAAAATTTTTAAAATCACGTATTATTTTAATGACCGCTACACGTCCTAAAATTTTTGAACTGGCACAGCAAGAGATTTTAAACCCGGAAGGAGAAAAGGTGGAGCCAAAAGAATTACTCACCAATTATGAAGCGGTCTTCGCGCTATTTAAACGTACGTCAATAAATCCATTATTAAATAATTTAAAGGAAGAAAAAGAAAATAGGACTCGTGAATTTGTTTATTCCATTTTTGCCGATAAATGGAATGCTGAAAAATCATGCTTGATTGTTTGCAATACCGTAAAACGTTCTATTGAGGTTTTCGATATGATCAGAAATTTTTTGGAAGAAAACAATTTAGGAAATCCAATTTATTATTTATCGACAAATATAATTCCTGCCCACCGTCTTGAACGAATTCAATATATCAAAGACGATATTCAACACCAAAAAGCTCCCATTTTAATAGCAACACAAGTGGTTGAAGCAGGTGTGGATTTGGATTTTGACATGGGGTTCCGGGATATTGGACCCATTGATTCCATCATTCAGGTCGCTGGTAGAATAAACAGGAATAATGATGTTAAAAAAACACACTCCCCACTTTATATCATAGATTTTGATGTTAAAGCAACAACGATGGTTTATGGTCGATTGACATATATCCAGGCAAAAAAAGCATTAGAACAAAAAAAATGCTTCTACGAAAAGGAATATTTAGAGTTGATTACGGCATATTTTGATGGGATTTCTAAAAAGAGCTCCTTTGCAGACGCACGCACTTTTTTCAATTCTATGAAGACCTTAAAATACGATTCTGAGGAAAAGAACGAATTGCCCGTATCAGCCTTTCGCATCATAGAAGAATCTGATCGATACGCAGCCGTATTTATAGAGATAGATGAAGACGCTTCGGAAGTTTTAGAGAAGTATCTCCAAAAGATCACTAATGAAATCAGTAAAGAAGAGTATAATAAAGACTGGAAATTAAAATTTCAGCAACATATAATATCGGTTCCCAAATATTTATGTACAGATTTAGAAACAGTAAATGAATATGAAGAGAATATCTTAGTTGTTCCAAAAAATGAAATAGGTTCAAGATATAGCTCTGAAACAGGGTATAATCGGGATTTTAAGGAGCAAAATACAGTTTATACTTTTTAAATAAAACCATCCACCAAAACAAGGAAAAATGAAAGCACTCTTAAAACTAAAAATAGCTTTACAAGACCTCCCCCACAAATGCGAGCGTACGCTTTTGGTCCCTGATGATATTAATATGCGCCAATTGCATTTTATTATTCAGGAGTCTTTTGGGTGGTTTAATGCCCACTTGTTTGAATTCAAAGATGCAAAATGGAAGTCAAACATAAGTGTAGGAATGCCAGATCATGTTGATATGGAGTGGATTGGCCCTCCAAAACAGGATGCTCATAAAGTAAAACTAAAACAGACTTTCTTAAAAGAAAATAATGTCAAAGCTTTTTGGTACTGGTACGATTTTGGCGATGACTGGTGGCACAAGATCTCATTTTTAAAAGTTTCACAAAGTGATCTAAGAAATTACAAGGGAATACCAATGTGCATAAAAGCAGAGGGCAAATGCCCGCCAGAGGATATTGGCGGCCCATGGGGCTATGCTGATTTTTTAGATGCCATAAAGGACAAAGAACATCCGGAACATTACGAATACAAAGAATGGTGTGGACTGGAAGAAGATGTCTATGATGAAAATGTGGTAGAAAAGGAAAAAATTAACACACTTCTGAAAAAATTCCATTCCTCCAAGGAATGGAAGGCCAGGACCTATGTCCTTTACTGAACGATATCGCCTACAAGCAAAATAACCAGTAAGCCAAGTCTCTTACTAGAATAGGTAAATACATTGAAAAAAGTAGAAAATGACAATAATAGCCAGAACCCAAGAACTACCAATATGTCGAATTAAGTTTCCGGAAATCAAATTGCAAACCAGGGACGCTCATAAATTGCGTGGCTATTTTGGAAACTTATTTAAGGAACATTCACCAATTTTACACAACCATTATGATGATGGCCGCTTACGGTATAAATATCCAATCATCCAATATAAGGTCATCAACAATGTACCTACGCTTGTGGGTATTGGGGAAGGGGCCGAACTATTACCCAAGCTTTTTCTAAAAATAAAAGAATTGGATATTGATGGGAAAAAATATTGCATTACCAGTAAAAATATTGAACTACAAAATGAGGAAATGGGTTATAGTAATACACTTAATGAATATAACTTTGCCACCCTTTGGATGGCCCTAAATCAAAAAAATTTCCCTAAATACCAAAATTTAAAAAGCGAACCTGCAAAACATGAAATGCTCAATGCAATTTTGGTAGGCCATATTCTTAGTTTTTTTAGAAATACCGGTGTTGAACTTTCCCCATCAGAACGGTTATTTTCAAAAACTAATCTTAAAGAAAAGAGTACCATGTTCAAAGAGAACAAAATGGTTGCTTTTTCGGGTTCTTTTATAGTGAACGCAAAACTGCCCACAGAAATTGGTCTTGGCAAATCGGTGAGTAGAGGTTTTGGTACCATAATTCCAAGCTAATGCAAGTTTTCATCAATACATACGGTACGTATTTGCACGTAAAGGACGATATGTTCGAGATCAAGGTACGGGAGGATAAATCAAAACCTTTTAAAGTAAATCACATTGCCGCCCATAAAATAACTTCGTTCATTGTATCCAAAGGGGCAGCGCTTACTACAGATGCCATTGCCCTGGCACTTAAACACAATATAGATATTGTAATCGTTGAAAATAACGGCCACCCAATGGGTAGGTTTTGGCACAGTAAACTGGGTAGCACCACAAAGATTAGAAAACAACAGCTCGTGGCTTCATTGAACGAAACAGGTCTTTATTGGATCAAGACCTGGTTGTCCCAGAAATTGGAGAATCAATCGGACTTTCTTAACGGCCTAAAAAAGCACCGCAAAAACCAACATACTTTTTTAGATGAAAAAACAGAAGCCATTTTATCTTTTAGACTAAAAATTTTAGAGACTAACGGCAATGATGTGGCATCGGTAGCCGAAAGTTTCCGTGGTTGGGAAGGTTCTGCAGGGAGGCATTATTTTGAAGCCTTATCCCAATGTATACCCGCGACCTTTGCTTTTAAGGGCCGCAGCTTTAGACCTGCAGAAGATGAGTTCAATGCCATCCTCAATTATGCCTACGGAATTTTGTATAGCAGAATTGAACGGGCATTGATGCTGGCCGGACTTGATCCCTTTGTTGGTTTTATGCACAGGGATGATTATAACTCCAAAAGTTTGGTCTACGATTTTATAGAACCTTACCGAATATATGCAGAGAATTTTGTTTTTAAATTATTTACTTCAAAACGTATGAATAAATCTTATTTTGAACATTTTACGGGTGGGGTAAGTTTAAACCAAGAGGGTAAAGCTTTTTTTGTCCCTGAATATTTGGAGTATCTTGACAGTGACAAGATTAAATACAAAGGACGACTTCAGACACGCTTAAACGCCGTTCAATTGGAAGCCCATCGCTTTGCCAACACCTTATTAGAAAAATCATGATTACTTGGGTGCTTTATGATATTAAAAATAATTCTGCGAGGAGTTTTGTGTCCAAAGCATGTAAACATGCTGGCTTATACAGGGTGCAGTACTCTTGTTTTCTGGGCACTTTGAATGCTAATGAAAAGGATAGTTTAGAGCTGCAAATAACGAAGGTCATCAATGAGGAAACCGACAAGGTGTATTTGTTTAGGATGAATAAAGAACAATTGCAAGACTGCAGTATGCTGGGCCAGGCTTTTGATGAAAAATTGGTTACGGACGAGGTGAAGGCCTTATTTTTCTGATGTTATGCAAAGCTTTTACCCTTCCCAAATAATTGAATACTTGTATTGTCCACGATACACTTATTTTGAATATGTATTGCGTATTCCCCAGAATGAGGATAAATATTTTAAGGTAGAAAGAGGTCGGCAAATCCATGATGAAAAATTGGACCGCAATAAGGACTACCTCCGTAAAAAGATAGGGGTTAAGCAAAAATGGACGGATATGTATCTAGGTAATAATTTTTTACGGGGAAAAGTTGATGAGGTTCTGGAACTCGATGATGGTAGTTTTGCCCCGTTGGATTATAAATTTGCAGTTTGGAAGGATCGTGTTTTTGAAACCTATAAACAACAGCTCTACTGTTATGCACTTCTAATAGAAGACGTATATCAAGTTAAGGTTAACAAGGGGTTTTTGGTTTACGCACGAAGCAATAATAAATTGGTAGAGGTGCCTATAGACGAATCCTCAAAACAGGTAGTAAAGGAAAGTAGACAAAAGATGTTGGAAATTATTGAAGGCAATACTTTTCCAAAAGCAACAAAGTTTAAGAAAAGATGCTTAAATTGTACCTATCGGAATGTATGTATTAAATAGCGCTCCAAGTACAAATTTATTTTCATCTAATCTAAAAATGTCGCCCATGTCAACAAGTGAGGGACCTAGCAAATACGGAAAAGGCTTAAAATGTGTGCAAAAAATGCTCTTTGACATATTGAAAAAACGAAATGTAGAAGATACAGGCTATTTGCCAGCCATTATTTTAGTTGATTTTGGCGATATAATCGGCTTAAACACCTATCCATTTAAAAACTAGGATTGAAACCGAACGCAAGGAAAGTAAGTGCTTTTCCGAGTGGCTCTTAAACACCTATCCATTTAAAAACTAGGATTGAAACTAAAGAAAAATATCAGGATAGCTACTACAGGAAACACTTAAACACCTATCCATTTAAAAACTAGGATTGAAACGTTGGTAAGGCTCCGGCAAGTACCGATGAAAAAATTCTTAAACACCTATCCATTTAAAAACTAGGATTGAAACAAAAATCAAAGGAACAATATAAAAGAAAGAAAGCATCTTAAACACCTATCCATTTAAAAACTAGGATTGAAACTATAAGGGAGGCGTAAATTGTAAACACTGGTGGAGCCTTAAACACCTATCCATTTAAAAACTAGGATTGAAACGTAGTATCGTTCTATGCCGAAGATTTGGGGGCTGATGCTTAAACACCTATCCATTTAAAAACTAGGATTGAAACTAATAGGGAGCAGGAGGGTGTAGGTACAGATATAAACTTAAACACCTATCCATTTAAAAACTAGGATTGAAACACTGAGCATGAAAACCAGGTGCACAAAATATCAAATCTTAAACACCTATCCATTTAAAAACTAGGATTGAAACTGTGATTAACCCCTCACTATAATCAATAGGTAAAAAACTTAAACACCTATCCATTTAAAAACTAGGATTGAAACAGGATTCGTATATTTCATTTATAGCCCCTTCAACATCTTAAACACCTATCCATTTAAAAACTAGGATTGAAACATTTGATACGTTCGTGAATTTTATCGCAACCGAACGCTTAAACACCTATCCATTTAAAAACTAGGATTGAAACTTGATTTTGCGGATCAGTTCCACCAAGCCAAGTTAAACTTAAACACCTATCCATTTAAAAACTAGGATTGAAACAGATGATCTCTGCACCTTCATGCTCGACAATGATCCTTAAACACCTATCCATTTAAAAACTAGGATTGAAACCTTCATCCCTGCTGGACGTTTCCGTTCCCTCTGGCACTTAAACACCTATCCATTTAAAAACTAGGATTGAAACCCCAAATGGAAAATCTAATATGCTGACCTATCGTAACTTAAACACCTATCCATTTAAAAACTAGGATTGAAACTTGAATTTGGAATCAACTGTTGTTTAATCATAATATCTTAAACACCTATCCATTTAAAAACTAGGATTGAAACTCACATAAAAAGCGATCTAAGCGCTCAATATAAATACTTAAACACCTATCCATTTAAAAACTAGGATTGAAACCTCCCCTTCTTGCGCTTGGCGATGGTTCAGGTTCCTCTTAAACACCTATCCATTTAAAAACTAGGATTGAAACCAGATCATAAAAAGTTGGTTACATGGGCAGGAAAACTTAAACACCTATCCATTTAAAAACTAGGATTGAAACAAAAAATATCCCCCATTCGTTGCCATGCATTAGAGACTTAAACACCTATCCATTTAAAAACTAGGATTGAAACTTGGAGTGTCAAAAACGATTGACAGAGCCAAAGGTTCTTAAACACCTATCCATTTAAAAACTAGGATTGAAACAATATTCTAAATAGCATAATCCAAAAAAAAGTGATACTTAAACACCTATCCATTTAAAAACTAGGATTGAAACCCAACAGCATAAGTAGTATAGCAATTTCAAGTGTTCTTAAACACCTATCCATTTAAAAACTAGGATTGAAACATTGTAATTCCTGTAAACCTAAAATCGCCTCAACTGACTTAAACACCTATCCATTTAAAAACTAGGATTGAAACACGATCCAAGAGGAACTTTTAAAAGGGCATTATGATCTTAAACACCTATCCATTTAAAAACTAGGATTGAAACACGATTGTCCAATTGGTTTTGGTCTCTTCTAATAAACTTAAACACCTATCCATTTAAAAACTAGGATTGAAACTTGGAATAAAATAAAACCCAGGAGTATCGGGAAAATCTTAAACACCTATCCATTTAAAAACTAGGATTGAAACTCCCCGAATCCGTCAACCTCTTGCTCATCACCGGATCTTAAACACCTATCCATTTAAAAACTAGGATTGAAACAGATCTGACAATAAACTGATCTGAGCCTGTTTTTTTCTTAAACACCTATCCATTTAAAAACTAGGATTGAAACTGGGTTCCTAGTTTATCGTATCTAATTGCATCTACTCTTAAACACCTATCCATTTAAAAACTAGGATTGAAACGCAATGAGCTCAGGATATATTATGTTGATGACATATCCTTAAACACCTATCCATTTAAAAACTAGGATTGAAACGTTAAGTGATTAATCAATCGTTTTCTTTTCCCTATGCTTAAACACCTATCCATTTAAAAACTAGGATTGAAACAGGACTAATGCAGGAAAAGAAAAGAAAGCCCAATTAATCTTAAACACCTATCCATTTAAAAACTAGGATTGAAACAACGGTATTATGGAAGATAAGAACCATGATGTAAGGCTTAAACACCTATCCATTTAAAAACTAGGATTGAAACGAACAAGAAATTGACTCTTACTTGTCAATTAATTGCCTTAAACACCTATCCATTTAAAAACTAGGATTGAAACGGAATAACTGGGAACATTATAAAAGCGATTACCACCCTTAAACACCTATCCATTTAAAAACTAGGATTGAAACTTAATTTGTGAATCGCCTTCCTGAAAGCCCCTGCCATCTTAAACACCTATCCATTTAAAAACTAGGATTGAAACTTGCTGTAATTGTCAGCTATTTTTACTATGATTCTGCTTAAACACCTATCCATTTAAAAACTAGGATTGAAACAAAAACGCTAGGATTTCATCGTAATCATCTTGATAACTTAAACACCTATCCATTTAAAAACTAGGATTGAAACAACAGAAATCCCAATCCTGCCACTTCCGGTAGGTATCTTAAACACCTATCCATTTAAAAACTAGGATTGAAACATACTTCTCCGGTCCTCAGTATCCTTGTGCCCTTAAACTTAAACACCTATCCATTTAAAAACTAGGATTGAAACTATAATGGAGTATCAGGTAACGGACAATAGTACGCAGCTTAAACACCTATCCATTTAAAAACTAGGATTGAAACGGCTTGGGTGCACTTTCATGTTTCAATTTTTTAATTCTTAAACACCTATCCATTTAAAAACTAGGATTGAAACTAATGAGGAAAGTGGGTTTCGAACAAACGTACATACTTAAACACCTATCCATTTAAAAACTAGGATTGAAACACCATAGCCGTTGCTATACCTTTTTGCAGAACCGTCTTAAACACCTATCCATTTAAAAACTAGGATTGAAACTTCCGCGGACACAGGAGGACAGATTAATTTTACCACTTAAACACCTATCCATTTAAAAACTAGGATTGAAACTCAGGTTTCATTTCCTTTTCCTTCTTAAGCTTGGCACTTAAACACCTATCCATTTAAAAACTAGGATTGAAACTTTCGGAAGGATCGGTAGATTCTGCCAAAACATAATACTTAAACACCTATCCATTTAAAAACTAGGATTGAAACATTGTTATTTATTTTTTTCTGTTCAAAAGTATCCATCCGAGCAACTACACTAGTTATTGATCTTCATATTCTG
>TARA_R110000851_G_scaffold172893_1_pt1 | contig 14299 bp, 13 predicted proteins | sample TARA_R110000851 | Tara Oceans TARA_R110000851 (sample SAMEA4397627) | marine metagenome | biome: Polar Biome; feature: [DCM] deep chlorophyll maximum layer (ENVO:01000326); material: water (ENVO:00002006), including particulate matter (ENVO:01000060) such as... | depth 17 m | reverse complement strand
GTGTTCGTGTTCAAACTGCGTACCTGCTTGCCACCGCAGACCTATTCTCTTCTTGGCAGAGCGTTCTACTCCGTCCCTGTGTATGTAGGGCTTTCCAGACAAGGCTTTAAGCTCAAGACCTAGAGGGACAACAGCCGACATACCCGCAACCCAATAGTCATGGTACACACCAAAAGCTGCCTCGTGCTGAATGATAGACGTAATGCCATCCACCTTACGCAGCACCTCAATTAGCTGCCCAGAGCAGGCCACGATTACCTGACAGCCCCGTGACGCTATTTCCTTGGCATATCTGACTTGGTGTATCTGATCACCAAGACCTCCCTCTAGGTTGAGCAGAACGATACCCTTTGAGACCCCATCCCACTGCCCAGTAGGCACATTAGGAGGAGCGTTGCCGAATACCCCGACCTTGCGCCCTTCGTCCATTGCCTTGTAAGCGTCAAGAATCTTGCCTTGGTTATGCAAATACCAGCCACGATTATAAACGGCTCTCAGGTTATCAGGTTCTTCGGACTGCAACTTCTCGGCCAGTCTCCATCCCTCAGTAAAATCCCCGCGCTTGCCTGCCGCCAGTTGTCGATCTAGGTCATGCTCTACCCTAACTGTTCGTGGAGTCTCTAGCCAAAATTCAGGCTGGCAGTAGTCGTTATAGTAAGCACCAAGCGTTATCTTTGGATCTTCTCTAACCTGTTTTTCCAGTTTGGTTTTTATGTCATGTAAGCCAGCAACACCGTGAATAGCCTCGTCATCTTCCTTAACCGACTCGCCATCTATATTGTCGAAATCATAACTATAAGGAGGCATCTCCAGAAATTCGTGGATTCTAGAAAGTTCCTTGGCTGGGCTTTCAATCAGGTCATCGTACTCGATAATCAAGAAGCACTCAGGATCCGTTGCCAGTCCAGCCTGCAAGTTCACATAGGACTCTTTCAGGTGTTCTCTCAGAGGACTTTCCTGCATAAATTCATCAAGGTTATCTGGTTTAGCTACACGCACAAAACTAGCCATACAGTCAGGCACAGAGCGAACGGTGGCTATAATTTTTGGCTCTCTACCTAGCACCTTGCCCATTGACTGCATAATGTTTGGTGTAGGCCAACCGCGACTTTTGTCAATCACTACAGGCTTGTCGGTAGTTTCGTAGAACGCATCAATTGTTCCGCGCATGGTTTGGGCCAAACGCTCTCTATCTGGGTCAGTGCCTTCGAGAATCCCGCCACTCCAAGCATTAACCAGACTGCCCAGTGCGCCAGTTAGCCCAGAGGTTGTTGATACATAAGTCTCTGGGTTCTGGTTAAGAATAGCCGCCAATACTGTAGACCCAGAGCGAGGAAGTCCAGAGAGAAAATGAAGAGTTTTTTTCATTAAGACTTAGTTCCCAGAGAAGACCTATCCATCGCAACGGGCAGTAACCAGCTTGTTAGCGCACCAACCTGAACTGGAGAGGAGTTTGCAGTAGTATTTCCCTGCCCTAGCTCCCCGTTCACATTTGATCCGAACCCCCAGAGAGTGCCGTTAGTTTTTATGACAAGAGTGTGTGAAGTAAAGCCACAGGAGAGCAAGGACCAACTGGTCAAAGCCCCCACCTGCTTGGGAGATGAATAGTCGGTTGTGTTGCCTAACCCCAACCTTCCAGATGTGTTTCTCCCCCATGTCCACAATGTGCCATCTGTTTTTATCGCACCACTAAAATCCCCCCCCGCACTCGCAGCCGCCCATGTGGTTAATGCGCCAACCTGAACCGGGGAGCTGCGGTCTGTGGTGTTACCGTGCCCCAGCCTTCCGGTTGCGCCCTCCCCCCAAGACCACAAAGTTCCGTCTGTTTTGACCGCAACAGTGTGCACTTTGGACGTACTTACAGACTGCCAAGTCGTTAATGCGCCAACCTGAACTGGACTGCTTCTGGATGTAACATCCCCTAACCCTAACTGACCAACAGAGTTATACCCAAACGCCCACAGGGTGCCGTCTGTTTTTATCGCCATAGTAATATTTTTCCCAGCAGCAACGATAGACCAATTTGTCAGAGCACCTATTTGTATGGGGCTAGATAGCGGGGTAGAATAAGCCCCATCCCCTCGCTGGCCGTTACCTCCTGTGCCCCACGCCCACAGGGTGCCGTCTGTTTTAACGGCAATAGAATGACTGAACCCAGCGGCAACGGCAGCCCATGTTGTTAGTGCGCCTATTTGTACGGGACTGCTTCGGGTTGTGATAGTTCCATCCCCCAGCTGCCCACTACCATTGCCCCCCCACGCCCACATTATTCCATCGTCTTTCACGGCAAGACCGTGTTTCACTCGCGCATCAACCACAGACCAATCAGTTAAAGACCCAACTTGAACAGGGCTGCTTCTTTGTGTTGTGTTATTAGTTCCCAACTGACCCACGTTGTTGTAGCCCCATGCCCATAATTCTGGTGGACCACCACCACTAGCAGATGCCATCAAACCTCTTCGCAGATTAGTCATTATTTAGAGTCCAAGCTAGAAGCGACACCGTGCCAGATCGTGCCGCCATCGATTGTAAAAAATGTGATTATATCAGTCCCCGCTGCGGTCAGTGTCGGAGCGGTTGCCCCAGCCCAATCAACCGATGACGGCCAGTTTACAGTTTGAGATCCACCGTTGACCAAGGTCAAAACAAAACCGCTCATCTCATCTGAAGCTGTGGGGTTTGAAAACGTGAAGGTGTTCGCACTGGTATCGACTGTGGCCGACACAGAATTGCCCAGAGTCAGGTTAATGTCTTGCGTACCACCACCAGTGGACCCAATAGCGTTAGTCACCTCACCGTAATCAATGAGATTAATGCGAGAGACTTGCTTGTCATTGCCGTTGAGATTTCCACCCAGCTCTGGGGTCGTGTCATCAACAACCGCTTCTATTCCTTTTATATCCGATACAGTACCCATGATAAACCCCTTAGCTCATATTCAATGCCGCAGCAAATCCGTTCCAGATTGTTCCACCATCCACAGTCTCAAACACCAGAACATCAACACCACTGGCAGTCAGGGTCGGAGCCGTTGCCCCAGCCCAATCAACCGATGACGGCCAGTTTACAGTCTGCGACCCACCATTTGTTAGGTAGAGCGTGAATCCGCAAAGCTCATTAGTGGCAGTGGGATTAGAGAACGTAAAAGTATTGGCAGATGCATTTACAGTCGCTGTGACTGAATTTCCTAATTCCAAATTGATGTCCTGAGTACCACCACCCGTGGCACCAATCGCATTAGTTATCTCACCATAATCCAGCAGATTAATTCGCTTGATAGTCTGATCACCACCGATCACAGGTTGCCACTTGGTTGGGCTTGAAATCGGTGTATTGCCCGTATTCGATGCGGCAATGGATACGAACATCTGACCAGCCGCCACTAAAACAACATCATCAACAACATAGGTTTCGTTGGTGTTCCATACCCGGATAAATTTGATCTCAGTCCAGTATGCCGCAGACGATGTCGGATCATTGCCTGTGTTAGATGCTTGAATCGAAACGTAATAATTACCATCCGACCCCGTCACGATATTGTTGCCACCATTCCCGTAAGTCGTGCCAGAATCCCAATCACCATAAACTGCTGCCGCAACCGCGCCAATGTCATCAGCCTGGTCGATCTGGTTCCCGTCCTTGTCCTTCATCACAATATCGTAAGTCCCATCTAGCCAGATGTCTGGGACAACACCTCCCGCACTCAAGACAACCGGGTTGGCATTTGCCGTTGCAAGCAAAGGATCCGCATATGTGTCCTTTCGCGTAACCGTGGACCCAGCTTCATAGAAATCTATCGTTCCGCTGGGCAGCAGCGCAGCGTTGTCATTGAAGAACCTGGGGAATGGATTTGCGAATCTAGTTGCCATGATTTAGCCTATTGATCTTGTATTAATGAAAACGCAGCAGCACCACGCATCGCTGGAACCATAACTTCTGACGGCTTAATTAATACGCTCTCAAGCAAAGACTTAATTCTTACCCCATCTCCCTGTCGAATCAGCCGAACCAATCGATCAGGATCCATTCCAGACTCAAGCAGGATATCCCCTGCCGCCTCAAGCGCCTGAACAAAAGCCTCGTCACCCTTTTTGCTTGATAGCCCAGCAAAAATCCTTCCAAAACTATTCGCGGCCTGCACTGGGTTTCCGGTTATACCCCGGACAAATTCAAACGCTGCCTGGATAGATCCAGAGTCTGATGCCTGCTGGATCGTTGAAGAGTTAAGCTGTGCCGCCCTGCGGGTCATTATAAAATTAGCCTCTCGCTCCATGACGGTAGTGAATTCCTTGTAAGCACCTTCAGTTGGGAATAAACCACGCAACTTCTCAACATCTCCGCGCTTACCAAACAGTCTCTTAACAGCATCAGCACTAAACGGGAGTGTCTCAATCTTATCAATGATTGCCTGCTTGGAACCCAATCTAAACATTCTCAACTCACTGGCACTCATGGTCTCAACAAACTCAGTAACCTCTCTTGGCTTCAGCTTAAAGAATAGGGAACCCGCATCTGCGGCATTTTCCATCTGTGTCACGCCAGAGAACATCTCTCTCGCCTGCTTGTATTCGGGAATTGTAGCATCTGCCTCGTTTACCAGGATGTTTTTAAGCCTAACCAAATCCCTCACCCGGTTGCGCTCCCCCTGCCTCAACGCAAGTCCAATCTGGTCATCAAGTTCCTGCTTTGTTGCATCGATCAAATCTATATTACTGATCTGATCGCCAGCAGCTCGCCTATCAGCCAATCGTCTTTTCACTGATGGTTGTGACCGACCAATCGAGCTATCACCCTCAAGCAAATTTCGTACTGTTGGGCTCAATGGCAACTGCTGAGATCGAGCAGCAGCATACAAACGATCTATCTCTGGGCCAAACGCAATGTTAAGCCTCTTTATCTCGTCATCAACACCCAGACCGGGCACCCCGGAGGAGCTGTCTAAGGCAGAAAATAATCGATCTGTCTGGCCTGCTTGTCTTGCACGAAAAACCTCTGCCGCCCTTCCCTCAATTCCTGCGATTTTATTGGAAGCAAGCCTTAACAGTCGAGCAAATGTGTTGGAAATGTCAGCAGGAATTCCTTCTGGACCCAACTGAGCCAATTGTGCGCCCACATCGTCCGGTGAAATTCCCTCCCGCACCATAGCCTCGGCCAATAGCGAGCTCGCACCCTCATCAGACAGTGATGCCAAATTTGAGGTTAATGTCCGAATCCTCTCACTTGAGGCAAACAGGTGTTTTAGCCCGGTTGTCACGCCACCAACACTCAACGGAGCCAGCATTGCACCCACTAACTCACCACCATCACCACCGACCTGCTGACCATATTCGCCACCACCACCAGAGAGTGCGCTATAGCCTGCATCCTGAGCTGCCATGCCTCTCACTGTGGTGGGACCGGCACCCATCTGCCGAAAAAGCCCCCTAATCACGCTCTCCCCTTCCTGGCCCAGCTTCGGTAGGCTCTGAGCGCCCTTTCTAAGTATACCACCCAAACCAACCCCGGCAGGAACAACCTCACCCACAGCACTGAGAATATCAGCCCCTGGTCCCTCTCCAATAAACCCCCCAGGATCACCACCGATGCCCAATTTGCCGAGGCTCTCTTTAAATGTAGGCATTCGCATCTCGCTACCACCAAGCTGTAGTATCTCGTTGATATTATCTGGCCCAAGGTAGTCGAGAGTGTCAATAACAGACCTGTTCGCACCCGCTGCAATCTCTCCCAACTCTGGAACGCCTGGTATCCTCATTAAGACTTTGTCAATCTCAGCAACAATACCCTGTGGCGGCTCTGCTCCCATAGGAGTTTCCTGTCCGAATCTAAGAGGCACAGTTGGCTCCCCTGTTACGGCCGGTGCTGCTGCTTGTTGTGCGGATTCTTGAGCAATCCCCATTTGTCTACGAACAGCGGCCTGAATCACAGCCGGATCAGTTCCATCTGGGAATCTTAAAATAGTGCCATCTGCCAATCGCGCTTCAATTGTCACTCTGTGGGATTTCCTGCTGCGTCAAAAGTAATTATGCTATTGCCATTTCCTCCAGCTGCCGCCTCAACGATCTGCCTGTTCTCCTGAAACGTCAACCAGTCAGCAATAGTGTTGCCTGGGGTGCCCAGGAATATCGATGCCTCCGCTATATGGGAACCAAGTTTTCTCTGTGCGCTTTGCTTACGCACAATCCAATCCTTCAACTCCAAGGGCTCCAGCCCTGTTGGTAGTGCGGAATTGAGCGCAAACTTTAATTCTTCTGCTGACAATGAGCCAAATGTGGTGTTCTGGATAACATTCAAACCGAGCCTTGCCTGGATATTATCAAGTTGAACAGCCGCGCTCCTAAAGCTGGGAAGCCTGCTCAAGAATGGGCCTGTATCAGCACCCTCGGCCAGCAATGCGACCGCCTCGTCCAGTGTCGCAATCTCAGACTCAATGCCCTGTAACTGCTCAAAAGCATCCTTACTGGCATCAATAGCATTAATCGCAGCCCTCTCTGTGGCTCCCTCAAGTGCTCCCTGCTCTATTTGTTCCGTTGGTGTAAGCCCTGACGCATTAACCATGCTGACACTGCCCACAGGCTCTGCTGGACCACCACCGCTAAGGGGTGTAAGCACTTGCGTTGTCTTGTTGGTGTTTGGATTAAATACCGTTTGACTGTTGAATAAGTTGCCGTCCTCGTCCTTGACCTGCTGCGGGGTGCTAATCTGACCCCTGCCAATAGTCCCCTGATTAATAACAGCTATCGCATTATCGTACTGCTCTTGGGTAATAAGACCAGCAGCAAGATCCTCGCCAAGTTTGCCAGGGTCGCTTGCCCCTTTTGCCGACTCAATCCAGCCCATCCTTTCACCCATGGAGACAGCAGTCTTCAATTCGTTAATAGCAAGCTGACCAGCCTCTTCATTGCCATTGTTGGCCGCGAGAAATAGCTGACTCATCTGCTGAGACCCCTCAACAGGAAGCCCAAGGTGTTGCATTTGCTGGGTTGCTTGTGTAGATAACTGAATTGCTTGCTCCCACTCACCAGCATTAGCCAGTTCAAGCGCCTGCTTTGCAACATTGGCACCGAACTGAGCAACTTGGAGTTGTTTGGCATTCTCTCTGTCATCAGCCGCAAGCTGTCGATCATCAGCAACATACTGATCCTGTTGAGCCTGCCGAATCTGCTGCTGCTGATCGCGTTGCTCGTTCTGAGCCATCTGCTGCTTCTGGTTTTGAGCCTGCTGAAACTGAGGCAAAGTGCCCTGAACGCCAGCCCCAAAAGCCTGGAGACCTAACCCAATTTGCTGTGCCCTGCTTTGTTCTTCTGGCATTATGATGGTCCTGAGTTGTCTGATCTTATTTGATCTGGGGTTCGACCTATAGAGTTTACTATTGGGGCACCACCATCCGAGCGAGTGCTCGGTGTGTATCCCATCATGCCGCCAACGCCACTAGCCAACTGACCCAACTGCCCCAGCGTGTTAGTCGTTCCTTGTGGGACAATCGGAGTACCTGCCGCTGATGATCCCGCAGATACCGACATATTAGCAAGCAAGCGGCCCAACTCAAGCCTCATGCTAACATCCCCAGATATTGCGCCTTGAATTAATTGTGATAGATTATTGGCCTGGGCACCCGCAAGGTCAGCCGTTCCCGCCCCTAAGTTTACGGATTGGCCTGCTAGGGCAGTAGATGTTTCCCTGGCAACCGCTTCCATATCACGACCCGTTTGAGTTGCATTAGCTGACAGCAATTGAGATTGATCCACTGGAATCCGAGAGCCGTAATAACCCAAGTTTGACTCCAGTGTGGCTTGATTGCGCCTCATATCTGCTGCTGCTGTACCAACTTCCATGGGAATCCCAGCACCGAACTGCCCAAGCTGATTAATCGCAGCCCCTTGCAGACCAAATAGTTGAGCACTGCTCTGACCAAGCTGACCGGCAAGCTGTGCATTGGCAGTAGATAATTGAGCCCCAAGACCCGCCTGCTGTCCCGCCAGGTTAGAGGTGATCCCAGCAGATGTTCCTGCTGCGTTCAACCCCCTGCCTGCAACTTCTCCCATCTGCCCAGTCTGTCGAGCAAGGTCTTGAAGTGCCATACCCTGGCCGAAATTAACTAATTCTCTTTTTACATTCCCACCGCCTAAACCGCCAGTGGCAGCGGCATTTCTTGTTAAAGCCCGCTCACCCTGCTGAAGTAAAAATTCCTGCCCCGGTGACGACTGAAAGTTCTGGTAAGCCTGGGCTTGAGCCGCAGGGCCAAGTGCCCCGGATAGTGCTGCCTGCAATTTCCCGGCCTCATCACCGCGCTGAACAAATGGGCTCAATTGCCCTGTTGAATCATAACCACCTTGAAATGCTGAGGGTAAAGCAGACTGTGCTGCGGATAGAGCAGTATTTACGTCCTGCCCAGCATTAGTGATAGCGGTTTGACCCCCGGTATAGGCATTATTCATCGACCCCAAGGCTCCTCCTAGAATCCCAAGCCCTAACTGCCCTCCAGAAGCTAGATTATTTACACCCTGCTGAGTTGTGTTTGCAATTTGCCCTGCGGTTGCACCCAAAACATTAAGACCAGCCCCTGCCCCTTGGTTTAAAGCATTCTGAGCAGCGGAAAGGCCGTATTGAGGCGGGGCTGGCCTCGCATCATAAGCTGCCTGGGCCTGAGCCATGGGGACGTTGTAAAATTGAGCCGCTTGCTGAAGATTTACTTGCCCGCTATCAACTAAACTTGCAATGCGGTTTTGATCAGCCATCGAATAATTTCCGTTGGCAGTAATTCCTAAATCAGCAAGAGGCTGGACGTTGGCCGCTGGCCTCGCATCATAAGCTGCTTGGGCCTGAGCCATGGGGACGTTGTAAAATTGAGCCGCCTGTCCCAGCGTTGCCTTCCCCTGATCAACTAAACTCGCAATGCGGTTTTGATCAGCCATTGAATAATTTCCGTTGGCAGTAATTCCCAACGCAGCAAACGGACTTAAAGAAAGGTTTGACGCAGGATACCTAGGACTCACCACTAGAAGCCCCCTTGAGTTGCTTGATATTCTGCAATTAACTGCTGGGCGAATTCCGGGGGAATATTCATCAACTGCTGCTCCACTGACTGTTGTTGCTGACCCGGAGCACTGTATGACCCTGCTTGACCGGCAGAAACCCTCACATTTGAGCCCGGTGGATGAAAATGATCCTTGTGAGGAAGAAGAGCACCGGAATTAATAGCCTCATTGGGCCACCCAGCGCCAGGTACACTGCCAAGTACACTGCCAGCTTTTAATCCTAAATCATTCATGCTGTTAAGCTGTGGTAGTTGGCCCTGAAGCGTGGGTTGCTGGATCTCTGTGACTTGCGGATTGTAATTCATTGGCTGACCCATTAGCGCATTCATGCGAGGCTGCATTCCCGCAATTATTTGTTTTTGAGCGCCAATGTTGCCAGCCTGAAAAGCCTGCAACTGCTGCGGAAATGCTTGATTAAAAACATCCATGCTGCCTTGCATACCCGCCTGCAAAGTCTTCTGAGCAGATGGGAACAGCTTAAACAGATCACCACGCCCCTGTTTGATCGCTTTATCAAGAAAGGAAATAGACTCAGCTCTTTGCCGTTGAGCTGTCTCGTTTGCATTTTCCATAGACTTGCGGTCTTGGTTCGCGCTCCAAATACCACCAGCCGCCACTAAGTAGGGTGCTGCGGTAAGAATAAAAGCCATTATTTTTCCCCTAGTTCATCATAAGATGATACTGTAAATGCGTCTTCCATCAAATCTGGGTCAGGCTCACCATCCCATGGCATGACATTAATCAAAACTATATCCTCAACCGCATAGATAGCTTTCTTAACCCCGGCTCCACTAACAAAAGTGTATGGTGACTGAATCTGCAAGCGCCCCTTGTCTGTAATCACTATCGCCTTTCCGTGGCTCAAGATGTTGATCGCTGAATACTTGTGTATTCTCCCGGTCAAAACAGTGCCAGCCGGGACAAATAATTCTCTCGTGTACGTCCCATCAGCAAAATAATGGTTCAGTTCAGTCTCGACAGTGGCACCAACAGCCATAATTGCAGACTCAAGTGCGGCCATGTCTTTTCTATGTGCTAAACCAGTATCCATCCTTGCGATATGTCTCCACTAATATCTGCCAGTTTCTTTATGTATAAAATGCTGCCTGCCGTGCCTGCTGTGTTCATGTACAAGGTCGTTATCTTCGCCTGGATGACCCCTTCTGGACTACCTGACCCCGTTAAAATATTTAACTGGACCAACTCTCTCAATAATTGCTGTGCTCGACCTCTTTTAACCTTGCCCTCAGAATCAACCAGGGGCACATTAGTCGGTAACTGTGCGATACTCATTCAAGCTGCGCCTCGACCTTAGCAAAGACCCACTTCACCGGATCACTTACCTCAAACTTAACGCAAATCTCTCTCGATACTCTGCCGAGCGAATTCCAGATAGTCCGGTGATCATACTCACCAATTTTACCCCATGCCCTGGCGATTGTGTTATTGAAAGTTCTGCCGCCATTAGTCGAGAAGCTCATCAAGACTTGAGGATCCGAACCCTGACCGTTGGATAAGCCAACACCATGCTCACCCCACAACTCAAGCGCATCAATATTAAATGGCTGTCCCTCATTATCAAGCTGGGGAATCACAAACCGTCTGCGTAAAATCTCACCGTACTCAGTGTAAGCAGTCTGATCCAAAACACCTATATTTGTAGACTGAGCGTCACCAACCAACAAAACACCGTAAGCATCCATCACGCTCGTAACCCGGTAAGGTGTCGCACCACCACCTGAGTTCACAGACTCCCTGGTGTGCCACTCCTCGGCAGTAAAATCATAAATAAACGTCTTCTGACTCGGAAAGGTAAACCCAGCGAACTGAGCTCCTGACTGTGAATACCTGAATGCAAAAGCTGTCGAGGTAACTGTGTCTGAATATTTTGCAATCGCATTATCAATTGCCGTGGTCGATAGTTTGTTTGGTCTACCACCATCGGTTATCCAGATCGCGGGAGTCTCATTAACCGATGACCCTAAAAAGATCATCAGGTCATTGACCTCAACAATCGCAAACTTTGAGACCAGCCCCTTCGACTGAACACCACCTGAAACTCTCTGGAAGGGAAACCCAGCTCCACCAATATTCTGGAAAGGCTCAAAGGTCTCCGAACCCAAACCAATCGGCTCGTTGTTCAGTATAAACATCCTCACCAGCGAGTCAGGATCCGACTCAACCAGCACAAAGTCTGTCGCGGTATACGCTGTGCCATTTCGCAAGTTAGAGATGAACTGCTTCTGGGAATCCTGCTTGGCAAACAAGAAATAGCCATCAACATAATCCACACTTGAGACCGGACCATCGAAATCACTGTCTGAAATCTGAACAAGACCGCCAGCGATTGAGTAGTTGTACGCATTAAACTTATTACTCTGGTCAGGCAGCACTATACAAATCTGAGCACCCTCAGCACCGTTATCCGACATAATAACACGGCCAGTGCCTGGTAATAACGTGGCACCGCTTACCAAAACAGCAGCATAACTATCAACAGCAAACGCATCGGTAGTTCTATCAATTCTGTATAGCCCGGTGCCATTCACGACATAGGGCACACCCTGGAAGACATGACCACCGCGATTCACCACGCCAGTCCCGGCAGTCGTTGCCGCAGTTAGCCCAGGTGTTGGGAAAAGGTTCTTCTTCGTTGGGCTCACAGCCTGGGGGATGTTCAGATACAGATTCACAGACTCTTGTGCCGCTATGGGCAGAGACTCCGACTGATAAAACATTCCACCAAGGTCCAGCGTTGTCATTAATTAAATTCCGGTTGAATTATCATTGATGCCATTTCATTATCGTGCCCAAGTGCTTCTTCCAGGGTAGATGCCGCCTTAGCCTCAAGAACCATCTGCCTGTCCTGTTTAACACCATAAGACGGACCCAAATCAGCAGAAATTGCCCACTTTAATGGGATGTAAAACTCGCTTGGGAACTCCAGTTCGTCTGTGTTTTCAGTGTAAACGAGTGCCGCCTTGACGTATGTAATCCGCAATATGTTGTCATCTGAGCTGGCTACCTGCCACACATAGAGATCACCGTCCGTAATTTGAGGTGAGTAGTACCACTGATTGATCGTGCCTGAAGCGTCTTTGTCTGGTTGGTCAAAATATTCCTCTCTGGCCCACCGATTAGTCGGTATCTCGGAGCCAGTTATGCTCGATGCGTACCTTGTCGAGAGTATTCTCATTGGTCTTGACAGCTTTGTGGTGTAGAAATACACACTGGCCGCATCAGCAGCAGCACTCGCCATCCCGTTCTCAATGTCAATCGAGGTCGCAGAGTCTACATTCAGCACATAATCCCAATGTCTCGTGCCATCAGTTTGCAGTATTCCTATCCTTGACCCAGAGCCTTCCTCAATATAGGTCAAGTCAAACGTGGTCGAGGTGTGCCCGGTTGTAGTCGATACATTCTGGACCCGGAATATGATCTCAGCAGTCGATGCTGTGATTACCAGCTCATTGTCGTTGCCAGAGCCTGTCAGAGTGACCGTGTTAGCCACTGTAGCCACGTTTAATAGGCTAAATACCACACTTGAGCTTGTGCCTAGTGTGAAGTTGAAACGCACCCTGTAGGTCTCTCCTGCCGTGGTAGCGAGGGTGTAATCGGCACCACCAGCACTCGATGCAACATTAGTCACAACCAAACCGCTGGAAACAGACAGAGTTGCCGCATTAATCGCGCTCCAACCCTGAACAGAATCTGTAGGATCAGAGGTTAAGATATTCGGTGCCGCAACCATATCCGTGCTGGATGCAACCGTAATGACAGTATTGGCTGCGGTCAGTGCCGCAGTCAGGGTCGTATTGTTAAAGTCGTTAGCATCAGCGCACTCAGCACCGCTCGGACCCAATAAATACTTAGCCTGGGAGGTGATCAGAGGCAATATAGCCTCTTCCTTCAGCCAGAGATTAATATCCTGAGTCTGCCAGTGCTTGGCGATGTTGTTCAGCGCATCAAGTCCACGCTCAAAGTCGCTACCATTCACAGGTTGCTGGACAGCAATTATCCTTGAATCACGCAACGCCTCTTCAATTATCTTTCCTGCATTTTTTGTAAAAACTCGACTTGTTGTCATACCTGACCTGCTGGATTAAAAGATGGCTCAATTAAAGTCTCGGTGTGGCCCTCTACCCTTGTCTGGTTTTTAATTTCTGGATTGTCTGGCCTTGGTCTGATCGTTAATTGCGGTTGCTTGGGCTCCCACTCGTCATTGCCAACTAGCTGGTTGTCCCATGTGAGCCTCATGTCCTTGCGCTTATATTTTTGAGCAGACCTGTCCGAAAGGGAGTTGTGCGTTCCCCTGTCGAATCTATCTCTGCGAATCATCCCCATTACTTGCCCTTAGCCTTTTTTTTTGTTTTTTTCTTACCAGATTTGGGAGCCTGCGGAAGCTGATAACCTGCTGTTTGCTGTGCTGTCTGTCTCATTCTGCTCATCTAATAATCTCCTTGTGCTGCTGTTGCCGTGCAAGTGCCAGTTGCCGACCCAACCGTCTGGATAAACCGCACCGCACCAACCGGGAAGGCTATATTCGACTGATCATCTGCCGTTACAGCAGTCAAACCGTCAATATTTCGCCAGTCTGCACTCGTTGAGTACGATTTGGCATAGGCTGTGTTGTCTCGGAGCGTAGGATCCGGTAAGTCTGGCGTATATTGGCCCGATAAGGTCATAGTCCCAGCAGTCAGATCAAAGTAAGCGCCCAGGTTGAAGGGTGTCTGCTTCCAATTGGTGACAATCGATTTAGTAACCGCGCCATTTGCGGCCAGGAACCCAACTTCAACAGCACCAGCACTATTGCTATCAATGGTGACACTGGAAATCGACTTGGCAAAGAACGTGCCGGAAGCAGTCGCACCAGCAGCACCAGCAACAGTTCCTGTCTGCTCGACACCATCAGCATCTTTAAATGTGACAGTCAAAGTTCTGGCGGCATCCGATCCAGCCCAGGTCGCAGTGACAATCTGAGCCGCAGCAGCAGTAGCCACGCCATCCGCTGCCAATGCACCAGTGATGGTTAGACTCTGAATACCACCAGCCGCAGGAGTCTGTGATACACAAACACCGTTGTCATCATTGCTCAATACGGGCATATCTATTTGTTTATACATTTCAAATCCTCTTAATTGAGTTTTTCATTCTTTTCCTACTTTTTTGATTCGCTCGTATGTTCTAGCGGTAGTGAGGCCGAGTAAGCCAAGCAGGAGCGGCATAGTAACCGCAGTGTCCACCTGTGGAACGATAATTCCAAA
>TARA_R110000851_G_C13101088_1_pt1 | contig 14318 bp, 13 predicted proteins | sample TARA_R110000851 | Tara Oceans TARA_R110000851 (sample SAMEA4397627) | marine metagenome | biome: Polar Biome; feature: [DCM] deep chlorophyll maximum layer (ENVO:01000326); material: water (ENVO:00002006), including particulate matter (ENVO:01000060) such as... | depth 17 m | reverse complement strand
GGCGGAAACGAGGGCTCAAAACGTTTCTGCCGCGCAGACTCCTAGGCGGAAACTCTCCGAAATCCTTAGTCAACTGCTCCCTTGAACTAGTAGCGACAGACTTGCACCCCATAATGGAAACCTCAAAATGTATAAAAATCTTTCTGTTAGATAGATTTAAAGCGGTAACCCCCATTTAAATCGGGGATCAGAAGCAGAGTCAGGCCACTATGGCTAACTTCTATCGTGGCGTGATACTACCCAAGGCCATGTTTGGCCGTTCATTGTTGTACGTCCAGAGCCAGCGTGTAGCGAAGCCCTGAACCTGCTCGATTGAGTCAAACAGGTAATGCGATAGCCAATCATAGCGCACGGTACAATTGTAACGTTCGATGTAGGCATTCTGTTGGTAACCGCTCCATAAACCCCACCCTGCAGCAGATCAGTAAATAGCGATTGGCCCACAGTTCCAAGGTAACAGCGCTTCCAGATTGTCTGCTTTGTTGGCCAGTGGCAGCCGTTCCAGCACATGCCGCAGCCAGGCATAGGACTCTTGTCCATTAGGAAAACACTGATATTTTCACATCACGCTTACCCACCCCTCAAGGAAGCCGTATCTTTAAGAACTGCTGCGGCGCGAAAACCTGAATGCTTCAGCGCTTCTCTAGTACAGTAAGGGGTACGCGAGGAATGCAATACCTCCCGCCAAAATAAGCATGCCCAAGGCAGTCACTGCTTTGAGTGAGTTCAGTGACGCCTGATGAGCTTGATTGGCTTGGTCGATTTTATGGGTCAACTCATGAGCCAAAATTGTTAAAGCTTCATTGGTCGCTCGACTACCATCCTTGTATTGATCAGGGGTCAGGAAATTGAGCTCGGTAAGTTTAAATTGGATTTTTTCTCGACCATGCTCGAATTGGTCGGGGGATAGGATCTTCAGGTCGCCGATGGTACGCAGGACTCTGTACTGGCCTTTTTCAAGGTCAATAATCTTATTTTCTAGTTCAGAAATACGCTTGCCAAAGTTATCTAGCTTGCAATAGCTTTCCTTGATGAGTTTCTTCTGCTCGTTGGATAATGAAGCCAGAGCGGCGTTGCTCGCATCAATCTCCGCGCGTGCATCTTTTACGGCTCGAAGAACTCCATTAAACTCCATAACTTGGGAGGTTTGCTCCTCAAGTGAGTTGATGACCTTGCTCAGTTTTTGTATGTCGTTCACCACGTGATACCTTTATAAATATTCGTGAGCCTGTTCAGCCTCGAAACCAGGGGTGTCAAAAGCTGACGGTAGGAATAGGGATCCTCGAATTCGGCATTTATGAGCTCGAGGAAGGCTGATTCGGGGAATTTCTTATGGATCAAGCGCGCGAATCGACACTGGGCGTCAACCGAGAACAGCGGTTTGAGCAGTAGTGTCTGCCGGATCAAGTCTTCGACCAGCTGGCTACCCTGTTGCTTGAGGCGCTCCAGGGACGCGGCCATTCGCCGCTCTCCATCGGCGTCATCAAAATCGTCTGTGGTCAGGCGAATGATGCCGCTCAAGTAATCCAGGCAGATATTGTCCTTGTAGGACTCCAGAAAGCGGGAGAGCTGCTCTTTGAGCGTGGCAAGCTGTGCTGGGCTGATGATTTCTGGCAATTCCGAGGCGGGATCTTCCTTGAAAAATACGGCCAGCCAGGCGGATGTATCATCAGGGTGCTCCGCCAGCTGGGCCAGAAGATGGCTCGACTTATTGAACTTGAAATAGCCTTCCAGGCTACTCTTGAAGTCCTCTTCGCTGATCTTATCCGCCGCTAGGTCGCTGCATTTTTCATACACCGTTTTCAGTGACTGCCGGCGATTGTATGCAAAGTGATCGTATGACCAGAGCAGAAGGACAAGAAATATGAACTGGGTCTTGTCGATCGCTCCGCTATGCAGGCGCTCACACAGGATCCTGTGGTACGAATTGCTGCTTTGGAATATGTCGCTGAGCTTGAAGGCGGTATCGTATTTTCTGAGCTTTTGCTCCAGATTGTTTTGCAGTTGCTCTTCATCGGGGCAGCAGAATTCGATGGTCAGCTTGCCTTTGAAAAAGTCCTCTACGATCCAATCTGAAACGATGCCGAGCTGGAAGAGCCTATAGACTGCCTTTTCAAATTTGAATTTATCGGTACGAAACTGGGCAGCGGTTGTAGAAACGGTCTGGACATCACTATTCTGCAGGAGGTGCTGATAGACCGCGCAGAGCAGCTTGAATTCATCATTGATGGTGTCGAGATTGTTCGTCATCAGGAAAAGATTGATATTCACGTCACTTTCGCGACTCAACCCCTTCACAGACGTCTTGAGTTCGGCCACAGTTGTAGAAACGTCCCAGATTTTGTCCAGCAGGTCGGTCTTGCTCTCCTTCGTCAGGAGTACGTAGCAGTCGGCAGGCCCGTCTGTGAACAGTCGCTTGCTTCGGCCAGCCCTGCCGGCCTCCTGGTAGAGGGCTTCCATGGAGCCGGGAATGCCGTAATGAACGGTATACGCAATGTTCCCCTTGTTGACCCCCATGCCGAAGGCTTTGGTGGCAGTCAGCAGGCGGTACTTGTTGGACTTGAAGTCGTTTTGCACCTCTCGCTTGTAGCTGTCGAATGCGTCGCCCCCCATGCCTGCCTTTGCCGGCGCCGAGCCAGAAAAATATCGTACATCCATGCCCAGAGTGGTGGCGAGTCGTCCCGACAACTCGTAGCAACCTTTATCCCCGTTGACGGTCGGGGTAAAAATTATACCCGCCTTCGATCCCCGTGCTGCCGAGGCCGAACCGTTCCACTTGGCCTCCATCTTGTCCACCAGTTGGATCAGTGCGTCAGTCTTGCGGCCCCGGTCATCCACCACGTGGAATGACAGCTCTTCCCGGGTGTAATCGAGAGGGGTGCGCACATTTTCATCAGGAATTTCAAATTCCGACTGAATGTCCTTCAGAACGTTGGCCGAAGCGGTTGCGGTCAAGCCGATGTAACTCGCATCGGGAGCCAGCTTCCTGATAGTGTTGGCCAGGTTCAGGTACGAGGTTCTGAAGTCGTGGCCCCACTCGGACAAGCAGTGGGCCTCATCGATCACGGCATAGGCAAAGGCCAGATCAAACCCGATGGCGGTCATTTCGCGGCGGAAGCCTTGCGTCTGGAAGCGCTCGGGGGAGATGAACACGAAGAAGTATTTGCCGCATCCGAAGTCATTCTGGACCCTGACTTTCTGGTCAGATCTTAGATCGCTGGTGATGAAATTGCTGCGTGTAAATCCGATGGCATCTAGGTCAGCCTTCTGGTCATACATCAGGCTCTTGATAGGGCAGACCACGAAGCTGATGGCGGGCTGAAGGACGGCAGAAAACTGGTAGCAAATCGACTTGCCGGCACCGGTAGGCAACAGGCCAATGGTGCCTTTTCTCGACAATGCGGAACCGATGATCCCGACCTGGCCCTCACGAAAGTCCACATCGTCCAGAAGAGGGAGGAACAGGTTGGCGAGGAAGAACTTCAGCGCCTCTCGCTGCTTGCTTCCTGGGCTCAAGTCGAGCTGGTAGGTAATGGGCGCAGAGCACGACATCCGGAAGAAGTCGTAGTCAACCAGCTCGCAATTCTCCATGGAGAGTGCGTTGGTGTTGGCAAAGTATCGATAGAAGTCGAGATAGTGCGTTCGTGTGTAAATGACACTCTGGTTGACCTGGAACGCATCATCAAAGCGTTTCAGGATACTGAAGTCGATCAATAGGGCATCGTCTGGGAGGGAGCTTGTTGGACTTTGGGTTTCCTTCAGATCGACCTTCAGTGCCAGCTTCGGCAATCCCCTGAGCGTCAGTAGCTGCGACAGCAGTTCTGCTAGGTCATCGATCGCCTGTTGCGCGAAATCGATGCCGTCGTGGTTCAGGAGAGTGAGTTTCCTTGCCTTGCCCAAGCGAATGTCACCACTCTCAATCAGCTCCAGAACCAGCAGTTGGAAGCGGATCGCTGCGGTCAGCCTAATACTCGGAGAGCTTGTATCGACACCGTCGTTGTAGGCGAGTCGGTAGTCCTGCAACGTGAGCCCGTTGGGAGGACTCAATATTCCCTCTTGCTCAAGCCTGTCGACCATCTTCAGGTGATCGACAGCGGCTGATATTTTTTCGATGAAGCGCTCGTTTTCGGTGGCAATCTCTTGGGTAGTGAAGCGTATGGTCTTCAAGCCAAGTGTCTTAGTGAATTCATCGCGCCGTTCGTCATCCTGCGCCGACGCCTCATGTTGCTGACCATCAATTTCTATGATCAGTCCCGCCTGCGGGATGAAAAAATCTACCTGCCGATTGTTGAACTGATCGACGTAGACTTGTGTCATGTCGAAAATGTTAACTTCGGGCAGGGTAAGCTGTTTGACGAACTGATATTCACCAAAATACTTGGTTATCAGTTCGTCGAGAAAACGCTTGGCGGGATAGTTTTCTTTTCTGACATCGCCTCTGATCAATCGACGCCATTCGAGAGGGTGGCGAGAGATAAGTGCCTGGCTCGCAAACTCAAGCCCGCTTTGGGACTGCTTGAGTCCAAACGCATTCCTCAACCTGCGTGAAGCAATCGTGGGTTTGCCACGTTGTAGCATGTTCCTGAGAATATAAACTGTATCGAGAATCGGCTTCGAGTCGGGTTCTGATGCAATGGAATATGACCTGAGGTTCTGGAAAACAAAGTTGTGGTTGGTATTTGCGTAGTTTGCACTGAACTTTTTGCTGATCAGGCGAGCGCGGTCTGAGTAGCGGGCAGTATCAGTCCTGACGGCAACGGTCTCGGCCAGCCGCTGCTTGGAGCTGTAAAGGTCGTAGAAGAGCTGAGCGCTGTGCTGAGCCTCGACGCTCTCGCGCTCACATTCGGCTCGGTAAAGCGTCTTGACCAGCGTGAAAATGAACACCCGCGCCTTGGGATACGCCTCCGACAGCGCCCGGATGATGTCGCCGGTTGTGGCGCCCGAAGTCAGTACATCGTCGACAACCAGGAAGGTCGGTCCGCTCTTGTCTTGCGAGGCCGCCAAACCAGGGGTTGCGCGATACACGCCGTGCACCTGCTGCGCACGTTCCTGTGCCGAGCACATCGTCGACTTAGCGAGCGAGCGGCTCTTGTGCAGGCAATCAGGACGGTACTCTGCGCCGATCGCGGCGGCCAGCCGTGCACCTAACAGATCCAGCGAACTGCCGTCGGTAGAGGCATCCAGCTCCGCATGACCGAGGGCCCTGACGACAACATCGATGGGCGGTAAGGCGTCAGATACCTCCAGCGCCTTGTTGATCCAGCGTTCGACCGCGCCCTTCCCTCGACTCTTGAAGGCCCAGACTTCCTGCTTGATGCCGTCCAGGTAGTAGCCTAGGTAGAATCTGTGGCCGTCCTGGATGACATTTGTGCGAGATTGTTTCTGACGATGAGCGATCCCACTCCCAATGTACTCGAGTATTTCGGCCGCGCTTGAACGACGAGTTTCGATCTGGGAAGTCTCTCCCCAGCCGGCCGCAAAGAACCTCACCTGGGCATTCAGTGCACACTCTCTGTCCAGCTCGCTATCGCCGATGAAAATCGTTTCTTCGCAGGAGACACCGAAACGGTTCCTTATCTTTTCGACGCCTTCGCTTGCCGGCTTGTGATTCCGGACATCGTGATACGCAACAACGTAATCAACGGCAAGCTGAAAGTGTTTGAAAATGATCCGGACATAGTTCGAAGGGGAGTTTGTAAAAAGGGCAACCTTGATGCCAGCGGCGCGAGCGGTGTTGATTAAATCAACGGCTTCATTATATGGCGTGCAGCGCTGGATTTGCGATTCCACCTCCCTCCATTGCCTCTGGGCACGCAGCCCCGCGACGGCCGAGGTATCAACAAGCGTTCCATCCAGATCGACGATAATGCATTTGATCATAGAAGATCACCGGTTCCCCTCGGTGTATCTGCAAATGATGATGCTGTAACAGTAAGCGCTTGGGACATTTCCGCGTAGGTGTCGCGGGTGTAAGGCGTTGCTACTCCAGAATGCACCAGCTCCTGTGTACCACTGATCTGTTCAATGCCAAGGTCTGGATAGCCGGCGGCGCTGGCATTGGGGACAAAGACCTTGCGATGCATGGAGCTGGCTGCCTTGACCGCGTGCATGGTTCCACCGTCGATGGCCGTTTCGATGGCGAAAACGGCCATCGCAAGCCCTGCCTGAATGCGATCGCGCTTGGCGAACAGCGCTGGAATGACTTTGGTGCCGGGTGGGTTTTCGGAAACCAGCAAGCCACCCTGGCTAAGTATCTGCTCTGCCAAATCTCGGTGATTGCTCGGGGCAATACTGATCAGGTCGACTAGTACCGCTATGGTACGGCCCTGGTTATCTAGAGCGGCGCGGTGTGCGATGGCATCGATACCAAGGGCCAGGCCGCTGACTATGCAGAACCCTTCGTTGGAAAAATGCTCCACTGTCTTATAAGCAATCTTTTCACCCAGTCTGGTATTTTTGCGAGTGCCGACGACCGCTATGGACTTGGGGTTTTTTAAAAGGTCACTGTTGCCTTTGCAGAAAAGCAGTGCGGGTGGATCGAGGAGAAAGTTCAGTTGGGCGGGGTAGTCGCTAGAGCCGTAAGCCAGGACATTGATACCTGCATCACGCCATGTGGAGAGCGATTTCTCACAATTCAGACTTAAGACGTCATATTCATCGCCGGTGAACAAATCTGAAGCCGCTTGAACGATCGAGCTATTGAGTTTTGGTACCTTGGTAAAATCGATCTCGCGTATCGTCTTCAGGTTGTTGGTGTGGTAAAACTCGATGAGTTTCACCAAGGTGCGATTACCAACACCTTTCAGACTTTGAAGTGCGAGTACATCTGTAATTTGCACTGAATTTCCTTATTTCTCATGTCCTGCCAGGGGGTGACTACCCATCTATGGCACTAGTAGAATCGCCGTTAAGGAGCATGAGTGCAAATCATTTGATCTGCGTCACCAAGACCCTGCAAGTGCTCTGAATCGTCCCTGGATTTGTGGATAGCCAATGATTGCTTCTGGCTGGATAGCGACGGCCCCGCGGCCGGCGCCATGTCATGCAGCTAAACCTCTGTCTGCTCGGCCATCTCCAGAGCGTCGTCTACCTCGATGCCAAGGTACCTGACAGTGCTTTCCAGCGTCGTATGGCCCAGTAAGAGCTGTACGGCCCTGAGGTTCTTTGTCCTGCGGTAGTTCAGCGACGCCTCGGTTCGCCGAATGGGATGGGTTCCGTACAAGGCTGGATCCAAATCAATCGCTGTCACCAAGCTTTGACGATCCGAGCGTACTGTCGGGTGGAAATATTCTCGGAGTGGGCAAGCCTACTTGGGAACAGGAAGTTCTCGCTTCGAAGCTTGGCATGGCGAATCCAAGCCTCCACCGCTGAGCGTGTCTGCTCGGTGATTTCAAACTGCACCGGACGATGAGTTTTTAGCTGCATCACGATAGCTCTCGGTGAGACGTGCTCCCCATGGGCTGTGTCCCGCTCACGCAGCCTGGTGAGGTCGCAGGCGAGCAGCTTGCTATCGATTGACAGGTCAAAAAAGAGCCAAGTCCCTGGTTTTCTCTGCAAGCTGGAGTCTGACGCGGACAGCTCAGATATCCCTGATCCGGAGCGGGGCTTTCTGACCAACGAGCTTTCTCTTGTTCCAAGGTTCGTGGCTAATGGCGGCTGTCGCTTTCATGGCTTGTCCTCCTCGGTGACGAAGTACAAGCATGGTGCCGGCGGGGGAAGAGACGCTATCCGGCCAGGAGCAGCCGGTCAGGAGCAAAATAGATCTATCCCCTTTGTTACCCGGCATCGAACAACCTAGTGGCTAAGAGGCTTTCCTATTGTTTGAAATCGCAGTCCGGATCATATTTGCAAAGGTGTTCAATCGCGTTGTCTACGCCAGAGATCGCAGCCTCCTTCAAGTACCAATTCGCTATTTGAGCATTAGGCTCTGCACCCCCGAGGCCTTCTTCGTAGAAGAGACCAAGGTAGAAGCTGCAATCATAATTACCCAGCTTTGAGCAGCTATCGATATATGTGAACGCTTTTTCTAGGTCTCTTGGAGCATCGACACCTTCCGTATAGATCCCTCCAAGGAAAAACAATGCCCCCACATGGCCTTGATCAGCGGCCTTGTCCAGCCACGAAAGACCTGCCTCGTCACCCATGTGGAATTTCTTCATGCCCAGATCATATTGAGCTCGCACATCGCCAGCTTCAGCTAAAGCTACAAGCTGGGGGTTCCCGAACATATCCTGCACCGAAGAACCTGGCCCCTCCACTCGTGTAGTCAGCTCGATTATGTAGTCATTGTATGTTTGCGCGTTCACCAGGCATGGGATGGCGAGCGAACAGATAAAAAGGACTATCTGTTTTTTCATGAAGCGAATCTCTTAAACCATATGCTGGCCGGTCATTGCACCCTACTTGCAACCATCGCTGCAAGGCTTCTTTCCGGTGCCCTAGTGAAAGGCGTGTTTGCTGGAGGCTTACATTCAATCCGCTGCAGGTAAGTATATTTTTGCTGAAGATCACATGAATGGCCGCTTCTGGCCTGTACCGACGGGCAGGTAGCGGCCAAGAGCGGCCAGTGGCTGCTGGCTGTGCGATTCACTCTCCGTTCAGAGACTACGTTGTTTGATTATTTATAGCGAAGTAGTATCAACTGTAAACCGAACCAATCTAAATGGATTTGATGCATGGGAAACGCCATCACCAGGGAAACTCGCGCCCGACATCGTCACACAAACATCTCGCCCTTCCTGGCCAACGCCGGCACACCTCGTACAGGCGAAGACCGGTTACCTGGGTATTACTGCGAGCAGCAGCAGATGTGGGTAGTCGACACCGAGCAAGGCGCTCTACCCATCATCAACACGCAGGCGCTCTCGCAGCTGAAAACCAAGACTCGTGCAGATGGCGAAGATGATGACTGCCAACTCGTGCTTGAGCTGACGACTAAGACTCACCAGCAAATCGAAAGTGACGATGACACGCGTCCAAACGGCTTTATCAACCTCCTGCAACTAGCGACCAAGACCGACGTGATTGATGAGGCTGATGACCATTACTCGGCTGCCCAGCTGCTGGAGCTGGTCACCAAAACCAAGGTTCAACAGGAGGCCGACGATGACGAAATCCAGTCCTTTGGCTTGCACTGCTGACAGCAGGTGAACGAATCTGACCGAAGCACCGGCCCCAATTTCGATCCGATGGCGATCAAATGCTGACCTGGATGGACGTATAGCGTTAGGGAAAACACATGCTCCTGTTAGTTACAAACCGTCGCGACATCACAATCGATTACGTGGTGGCCGAGCTCAAACGCCGGCAAACGCCATTCTTTCGCTTGAATACCGAAGATATGCCAAAAGCTCGCTGCACCATGGCTGCGTTCCCCAGAAGAGCGTGGTCACTGTCCTTCGGTGAGCGAGAGCTCAACGGATCCGATGTCAAGGCGGCCTACTTTCGACGTCCTGCCCAGCCTGCCAGCAACGCAACCATCATCGACGACGGCGAGAGGGAGTACGCAGAGGCCGAATGGGGTGCCCTCCTGAAGAGCCTGTATGCACGCCTGGAGGGTATGTGGCTAAACGCCCCTTTGGACATCTTCGCAGCGGAAGACAAGCCGAGGCAACTGATGCTTGCGAGCGAGATAGGCTTCAATGTGCCACAGGTCTTGATCACAAACGACATCACATCGGTGCGCGAGGTCATTCAGGCGGGGCCCGCTATTGGGAAGCCACTTCGGCAGGCGCTGATCAATGGTGAGCAGGAGCGAGTTATCTTCACCTCTCGCCTGGAGCATCTGAATGACAGCGACGAGGACGCCATCGCAATGGCCCCCCTCATTGTGCAGACCGAGATCAAAAAGCAGTACGACGTCCGGGTGACGGTGGTCGGCAGCCAGGTTTTCGCGACCGCGATCAGGTCGCAGGAGCATGAAGAAACCACCGTAGATTGGCGCCGAGGCTGCAGGCCTGACCTCAAGCACGAGCGTATCGAGCTTACCCGCGAGGTTGAGGATCAATGTGCCGCCCTCATGAGTCGACTGAGCCTGCGTTATGGCGCAATCGACTTCATCTGCGATCAGGAGGGTAAATTGTGGTTCTTGGAAATCAACCCGAATGGCCAATGGGCCTGGATCGAGAACCTCACCGGGTATCCAATTGCTGCTGCGATCGTTGACGAGCTTGAAGGAATCGCCCAATGCCAAAGCTAGTCCCTGAGTGGCTTTGGCCTCGCCTCACACTTTCCTCGGCAACGACTGACTCTCCACAGCAGAGATGGCTTCGGAAGGAGCAAGAGAAGGTCGATCAGGGATCCTGGTCAGATATAAGTGATATTGCACTGGAGGAGGCCCGCAGGCTCTTCGACTCCGAGCACGAGCGTCGACGAGGCGCTGACTCCAAGGCTGGCCTTTACCTCGCAGCGATCACCGCCCTGATGCCAATCCTGGCGTCCATTCTACCTGCACTATGGGATGAGCAAATCAGCACGTGGCAACGAGGGATCCAGCTGGGGATTTTCCTTCTAGCGCTGCTGTTCCTCATGCGCGCCGGCTTGTGGGCCCTCAAGACCATGAAGATATCGGCGTCAACTGTAGTAAGTCCCAGTGATATCGCAGACAGTTTCAACTCCGAGGAGCCTGAGGAGAACCTGGCGAAGCAATTGCTGAAAGCTGTGATCCAGAACTACGACGCGAACAACAACAAAATCAGCTGCATAAAGATGACGCATGAATATCTGCTACGAGCCTTCTTTAGCTTCGTGGTTTTCTTGGCCGTTCAGGCAAGTTGGCCTGCGGCAGCTTGGGCGATCGGTTGGATTCACAACGAGCTCATTTCACCCCTAATGAGCTGTTTTCCCTAAGGCCCCACTTCTCCAAATTCTCCAGCCGCCACCTAAGGACAGCAGATGATCACGAAGATCAAAATTCAAGGCTATCGTATCTACGGCGACTTCACCCTTCTGCCGAACAAGAATCTCAACATCCTTGTGGGCGGTAATGACGCGGGGAAGTCTACCTTGATGGAGGCGATCGGTCTCGCGCTCAACGGGCGTATCGGTGGCCGTTCCGCCCAAGAGGAGCTGAACCCGTATTGGTTCAACAAGGAGCTGGTTAATCAGTTCTTGGAAGATTGCGGCGGGGATGAGAAACCAGCTCTACCGGAAATTCTTATTGAGCTATTCCTAGAAAATCGTCCAGAGCTGCAGTTTCTATGTGGAGCGATTAACAGCGACAGGAAGACCAACGCCTGCCCTGGGATCTCTTTCAAGGTCATACCAAATCCTGAGTATGAAGAAGAGCTGACGCAATGGCGTGCCAACCCCAGCGCACTCATACCTGTCGAGTACTACAAAATCGAATGGAGGACCTTCGGGGATGAGGTATTGACCCGGCGCCCTCGGCAGCTTGCGGTCGCGACTATCGACTCGCGGACTGTGCGCTCGACCTCAGGTATCGACTATCACCTGCGCCAGATTCTGAGCGACCACTTAGAGCCGGGTGAGAAAGCCAAGATCTCCCATTACTACCGATCGATCAAAGAGTCCATGACCTCTGACTCGCTGAGGGAGGTGAATCAACGCCTCAAAGACATCCATGCTCCGCTGGGTAAGCAGGTTATGGGGTTGGCCATGGATCAAAGCGCTCAGTCCTCCTGGGAGGGATCGGTCACACCGCACGTGGATCATGTGCCATTCGCTTTGGCCGGCCAAGGTCAACAAGCTTCGATTAAGATCTCTCTGGCCATGCAGCGTCTGTCCGACCAGACCAGTATCGTGATGATCGAAGAGCCAGAGAACCATCTGTCGCATACAAGCCTGACCACTTTGTTGTCGCGCATTCAGGAGGCTGCAGGCGATCGGCAGTTGTTCATATCAACCCACAGTGCCTACGTGCTGAACCGCCTTGGCCTGAGTTCTTTGCTGCTCCTACATCGCGGCAAAGCGTCTCACATCAAGGCGCTTGATCCAAATACTGTCAGCTATTTTCAAAAGCTCGCAGGCTTCAACACATTGCGGATGGTGCTGGCTCACAAGCTCGTCCTGGTGGAAGGCCCTTCGGACGAGATCCTGTTCGAACGCTTCTTCCGAGACCTCTATGGCAAGCGCCCGATGGAGCTGGGGATTGATGTTATGAGCATGCACGGGCTGACGTTGAAGCGCTGCCTGGAGCTGTGTGCTGCCATAGATCGCCCCGTTGCAGTGCTTCGAGACAACGACGATCAAGACCCCGAGGTGCTGCGCGAGCCTGTGACCGATCTGCTTGAGGCGAGCAAACGGGAGCTATTCATTGGCGCGAAGGAAGCTGGCAGGACGTTGGAGCCGCAACTGATGGCCTGCAACAGTGACGAGACCCTGCGCAAGATCCTTGGGCTCACCGACCGAGCCAATCTTCATAAATGGATGTCGAGAGAGAAAACAGAAGCAGCATTGCTCATCGCTGAATCCAAGGAAACCCTTACGGCCCCGCCGTACATAGCGGCGGCAGCAAAGTTCATCCATGACTAACTCATCCATTGCTAACAACTATCTGACCCTGGCAGTTGCGGGCGCTCGCAAGACACAAGGCCTAGTGGAGCACTGCATAGCCTTGCCTGCCAATCGCAAGGTTCTACTGATCACCTTCGCACAGACCAATCAAGTCGAGTTGCGCGAGCGCGTGAGGCGGTATGCCGGCGACCGGCCCAACTTGGAGGTCTCTGGCTGGTTCAGCTTTCTGCTGCGTCACTTCGTCAAGCCCTTCGTGCCATTTGCATTCCCGGGCAAGCGCTGCAGAGGCTTTAATTTCGAAGGTGATCCAGGGCGATACGCCAGCGGTGAAAATCGTTTTTTCGATTCGGCGGACAGTGTGTATGCGAGGGAAATAGCACGCTTAGCCCACCAACTGATCGGCCAAAGCGGCGGGGCTTTGATTCATCGCCTCGAATGCCTGTACGACGAAATCCTCGTCGACGAGGTGCAGGATCTTTCGGGTTACGACTGGGACATCCTAGAGGCGCTATTCGGCGCGCGAATAGAGATACGACTCGTCGGGGACGTCCGTCAGGCCGTCTTGTCCACCAATCCTCGTGGCCAAATGAAGAAAGCCTTCGCCTACTCAAAATCAATTGAATGGTTCAAAAAACAGCAGAAAGCTGGCTGGCTAGAAATCAACTTCAGCTCTGTCACTTGGAGATGCTGTCAGGCAATTGCCACCTTCTCCGATACCATCTTCGAGGCGAGTTGGGACTTTCCGGAAACGACCTCGCAGAATCACGCCACCACGTCCCACGACGGCGTTTTCCTGGTGAGGAAGGAGCACGTCAGCCAGTACTGTGAGGCATTCCAACCCCAGTGCCTGCGCAACAGCATCAGCTCGGGCAAGGAGTTTGATCTCGACTATATGAATTTTGGTTTGTCTAAAGGCCGAACCTTCAATCGCGTGCTGATCTATCCGACAGGTCCCATCGGCAAGTTCATCAGCAAAAGGGAATATCTCGTGCCCCTTTCCGCAGCCGACTTCTATGTGGCGGTTACACGTGCTGAGCAAAGCGTGGCGATCATCTTAGACGAGCCCGGGGCTTCCACACTTCCATATTGGTCGCCATCGGATGGCTAGCCGCACAGCGCCAACTCGAGCCAGCCATAAGAAGCTTCGATTAGCGTCAGGCTAAATCTGAGGTTGTGAAATGTCTATTGGGGCGGGGGTAGTCCACGGGACCGGAGCAGCCATAAGCTATGGGGCGATTAACAGGCAGCTATTTGCAGACTCCTGACAATCAGCTTTGACTCAGATTAAGTGGGTATACAAGGTTCGAGTGGCCACGCCCGCGTGCGTGGCCACCCTAGCCTTACATCTTCGTAAAAACGACGGCGACGCAAAGAACCAGTACAACAGCGGTTACTGGTGCAAGGCCAGCAGTGCAGAGCACTCCAACCACGCTACCGAACGCCGCAAGGCGCAAATGTAAAGCTGCTGAACCAGCTTGTTCGAAATTACCCAAGGGCAACCCTCCCTAGCTGTTCTCCCAGTCTCATAAAGCAGTTGGCGGGGAGGTTCAGACTGTGCTGCCGGTTTCCTATTTACCGGTTGCCCGGGTTTTTCCAGCGAGGGTGGCGGCAGCGACCCAACTGGACGGACCAAATTTGCCCGAATACGCGATTTTCTGCAAGGAGATTGGCTTCGATCCATTGGATCTAAGAACCGAATCTCGGGAAAAATGGCACATGCTGTTCTTCGTCGTGGATAGGTCGAAGTATTCGACTGCGTATCGTTAGCACATTAAATGGCTGGTATTGGCCGATAGCCGTCAGTTGCGACGGCCAAGTGTTGGCCAGAACTAGGTGCCCCGTGG
>TARA_R110000851_G_scaffold315887_2_pt1 | contig 14337 bp, 24 predicted proteins | sample TARA_R110000851 | Tara Oceans TARA_R110000851 (sample SAMEA4397627) | marine metagenome | biome: Polar Biome; feature: [DCM] deep chlorophyll maximum layer (ENVO:01000326); material: water (ENVO:00002006), including particulate matter (ENVO:01000060) such as... | depth 17 m | reverse complement strand
TAAGCCGCGCTTATCTAGCCATTCACTAAACCACCATATTAGTGTTCCCGACTGCTTGCGTCGAGCGTTGCGGTTGTTCCAGAAGACAATAAATTTATCTTTATCTTGAGGATCAACGTTCTCTTCACGTAGTTTAAGTCGTGCCTCTTTAGTCATCGGATTAAAGATGGTAGAATCGACTGCGTGGGGCAAATAAGTAGAGGGTGTGTTCGGAGCCACATTTCTTACGACATCATGGGTCAATTTAGAGATACAGGCGATATGATCATTTGACTCGTAGTACTTCTGGTTGAACTCTGGATATGGATAATTGTCCCATACGTGATAATAAACAATCGGACACAGCGCCCTAACTTCGTTCTCAATGGCCCATAACCATTCATAGAATCGAGGATCAGTCATAATCCAAATCGCATCCGGCTTTTCATTGCGAACAACAGAACGAATCATTTCTTGTGTTCCGTATCCATCAACCGGTATAACTCTCCAATCTTGACCATACGAGTCAACAGTTATTGGAGTATAATCGTTGTGCTTCATGGCCCCACCGAGGGATAGAATCTCAAACTTGCCGGACTTCAATAAAGCCTCGCAAACGTATTTCGTTTGTGTACCAACACCCGATGGGGAAAGTGGATGGTCACTTATTGTAATAATCTTTATTTTCTTAGACATATGTTTCCTTAGCTCTTAATATGTTTATATTATAACATCCGCAGAAGGCAAAGTCAAGAGAAAAATTATTTTTTTTATTTATATTTTATAAAGCCAATACTTCACTGTTATCTCCTCATCGGAACGTATTGTTTTGATGGTTTTTAATTTTAAAAATTCTCCATCTTCATAACATTCGCAATTTGGATCTTCTGAGTGGTTAAAGAAGCCACCCAGCGGGGTCCTAATATATCCATCTTCAAATCTACTGTCCCTCAAGTGGGTTATACCTATTATTGTATCTTTTTCTATAGTTTGTGTCGCAAACAAACCCAATCCGTGTATAGATGAATTATATATTGTTAAAAACTCTGGTAATGGCTTATACATATTATGGACAATGCTCCGTGTGTTTGAATTCACAGAATTTGCAAGAAGTTCTGTTCTTAATAAAAGTACCCGCTTTGATGGTTCTGCATCCGTTTGTTAATAGCTTGGTTGCATTGGCTGTCTTTCTCATTCCAGATGTTACTCGAAATATTTCCACCTTGTCTGCTTTAGCTGTTCTTTTGAGGAGTCCAAAATGAGTCTCCACATCAGTAGGGTCGATGTTGTGCTTCTTGCAGAAAAACTTCTTATACAAGGTCAACTGATAGGTCACCAGCTTCTCCGAGCGCTTCTTTGCATCCCAACCCCAGCTACAAGACTTCCAGTCAAGGATATGGTATTTACCGTCGCTGGTCTTGATAACTAAATCGATGAAACCTTTGAGGTGCCATTTATATGTTAGTTCATCTATTTCCTCATAAAGCATTTCTTCTGTTGAGAAAACTTCATAATTCCCGAAGTGGTTTTTAAGCTGAGGGAAAACAGAGGGAGATATTTCTCTTCCCTGTTGGCGCATGTCTGATATCATTTTATTATCAGGCTTTTCATCCAGGTTCCTTAGTTCACACAAAAACGCTAAGTCGAAATGTTCATCATAATCAATTGGGTCCAAATCACCCTTTGCTATATGTTCGCAAACGCTGTGTATTGCTGTTCCGAATGCGGTAAAGGCATTGCCGGTGAAGCCATTAATGCCTTTGATATATTTAAGTTGATGCTTATGAGGGCACTCCGCCCATGTTTTCAATTCTGAAAACGAAATATGTTGTTTTGTCATTAGTCCTCCAAATGAACAAGTTCGTCAATTATCCCGTGTAAGACAGGGCTTAGTTTTCTTAAATTATCTTTGCCTGATATAAAGTATTCCTCGAAGCCTCGAGCAAAGTATTCACTTAAAGACGTGGCTGCATAGCCGGAGACAAATATATTAACCACCAATTGATTTAACATATCATAGCCTACCGTCTGATACAGGAACATATCTATGTCCTCGTCATACTCCATATTAATATTGAAATCTCTTGGTACGTCGTATATATCTTTCAGTCTAATCGATAAATTTTTTCTTTTTGCAAGGAACTCGTTTTGTAAGGCGCCTGATCCATAGATTAGTTCTTCGTTATTTACTTCTACTGCATGAGCAAGTTCATGAACAATATCATCTATCATATCCATTTCTTCAGACTGATCATTAGTTACATATATAGCGCCATCTTCATAGTACGCGTCCAGGTCTCTTTCTTTCATTTCTGGGAACTGGCCTATGTAAATGATATCTATTCCTGTCGTTAAGTGAAAAGGGACTCGAGCATTGATATATTTAAATACAAAGTCGGGATCTACATTATCTGGTAGACGGTCTTTTATATACACATCCACTCCATTAACATTGAACATATCTTTTAAGGCTTTGCCTTTTTTAGCTGATTCTGTTATCCACATAACTATTATTCCTTGTTGATTATTATTAATATAACATAAAGGATATATATTGTCAAGTTTTATTTGTTGGTCAAGTCACTACAACATTAGATATAAAAATAATAACAAACAAGAAAGAATAGTAGAAAGCCACAACAATATATACGTCACTCGTTTCGACTGTAGGAAACCTCTCGTCAATAAAGTTATTTTTTTTAGCCATAACATATATATCACAGTAATTTAGCAGCGGCTGTCGCTAGTTTTGAGCGTTCTCCTTTACGAAATGTAATATGCCCAGCTAATTCACTATGTTTAAATTTCTCAACAGCATACGTTAATCCATTGCTTGTTTCATTCGTATAAACATTATCAATTTGTTCAATGTCTCCAGTTAAAACAATTTTTGTGTTCTCGCCAATTCGAGTGATAATCGTCTTGACTTCATGCGCCGTTAAATTTTGGGCCTCATCTATAATCACAAAGGCGTTGGAAATTGACCGACCCCTTATATAGGTTAATGCCTCAACCTCTATTTTCCCTTTCTCAACATAAGCCTCTAACATCGTTCTATCATCTCCCATGAGGTGACGGATATTATCTTGAATAGGCTTTAGCCACGGTAGCATTTTTTCTTCAAGAGTTCCCGGCAAGAACCCAATGTCCTTTCCGAGTGGCTGAACGGGTCTAGAGATGATAATTCGGCGATATTGATCCCCTTTACCACCCAAGCCTTGCTCTAATGCGGCAGCAATGGCCATTAGCGTTTTTCCAGAGCCCGCTTTACCGATCAAAGAAACTAAAGGGATTTCATCGTCAAACAAAAGATCAAAGGCGAATGATTGCTCTTTGTTGCGAGGAAGGATTCCCCACATAAGTTCGTTCTTAAGATCTCGGATGTGTTTTAGGGGCTTGATATAATCAGAGAAACGAGCAAGTGCTGTTTTCTTTTCATTACTGGAGGAAACGAGCATTACATACTCATTCCAGTGCAACTTAACACCTTGTTGTGCTGCTATGTCTTCATCTAGGTGTATATCATCTCCGAGATAAAACTGGTTTATTAATTCCTCATCAACGAGTAGCTTGGCGAACCCTTCATAAATTTTGTCTGTGTTATCGACAACTTGAGAGTTATTATAGTCCTCAGTTAACATTCCAAGAGCGTCGGCGATAACTCGCATATTGATGTCGCGAGATACAACAATGGTCTTTCGCTTGGGCATCTCTTTCTTAATCGTTAATGCAGTCCCAAGGATGAGGTGGTCGGCCACTTGATGAGTAAGGTCGCTAGGAATCTCGTCAAGGCATATTTCAGACGCTTTAATCACGCGGAGCATACCTAACCCTTTGTCGATGCGAACACCCTTAGAAAGGCTACCAGCGCCCCTTAGAGAGTCAAGTAACCTTATAGCTTGTCGGGCGTGGTGCCCAACGGTATCTTGTCGCTTCTTATGATTATCTATTTCCTCAAGAACCTTGAGGGGAATAAATATGTCATTATTTTGAAATTTATAAATACAATTACCATCTGATAGAAACACACTTGTGTCTATGATAAAATTCTTTTTAGCCATTAGAGTATCCTATTTTTTTTATTTTACTTCTGAGACAGAATTAGACATTTCTTGATTAAAATCTGTCCTTAACTTGATCAACGGGTTGAATGTAGCTCTTTTTCGATCTAATAACAAAGCCCCTTGAGGCTTAACAAGTTGCCCAGTGACGTCAACTCCTTCAAAGTCGATTTCGGTTTTGTCTTTGTACCTAATCTGCCTATCGTTATCTTGAGCGGTGGCCAGGGCTGTAATCAATAATAAAATCATAATAGTTTACCTTTAATTTAAATAGATGTGAGTCTTTATTCTTTCGGGAGAATGCCCATTTTAGACATCTGAAACATATATTCGATCATCGCAGCGAGTTGAGGATCTTGTCCAATGGTCCACCCAGTTGTACCAGCGGCTGCAACTTCTTGAAGGGTTATCCCTTTTTCTGATGCTTGATGACAACTGGACACAATTTGTCTCAGTATCTCCATTAATTCTGGGTCCGCTTCTGCTTTGATCAAAAACGATTCTAATTTTTTATTTTGTAGTTCCATTTAACTGCTCCATTGCTTTCTTTACTAACCATGAAGATGATTGAGGCTTATCCGCACCACCCACATTCCACAACATCTGTATACCCATACTGTTACACAAGTTCATCTCTGGTGTGTTTTCTTTCTTCCGATCTCCGCCATTTGCGAACGCATCAGGGTTGTGTCTTTGTATTGCATTGCAGACGGTTCCATCTGTATCGTCAACATTGGTGACGATTGTGACCCCTTTTATGTTGCCGATTATCTCTGCTCTTTGTTTCCAAGGCATGAAGACATAACCTTTTTTTCTCATTAACCAATCGTCAGAATTAATAGCTACGACAACTGTTCCCCAACGGGCAGCATCTTGTATCATTCTAATGTGGCCTATATGGACCGGGTCGAACCCACCACTTACCATGATTTTTTTCATTCTCACCTCTTAATAAAACTTAGCCAAATATCTGGGATTTTCATCTGATAATACAAACCAATAATAGACATCTTTGGTGTGTATGGTACTTTAATTAGTTCCATTTTTGCCTCTAAGGGAGTTTTATTGCTCTTTTTCTGATTACACCCTGTGCATGCTGAGACTAGATTTTCCCACGATTTCCCTCCACCTCTGGACTTTGGAATAACGTGGTCCAATGTTAAATCTTTATATGCATATTCCTTAGCACAATATTGACAAACATATTTGTCTCTCCAATAAATATTTCTTCTCGTTGGACTTAAATTTATTCTCTTCTTTCTTATATATTTCTTCAATACAATTACTGATGGAAAAAGAAAACGGGCACATGGCCCGTGAGTGTAATTCTCAACAGGTTGTGCCCGTCCGCTATATACCATAGAAAAACCTTTCTCAACTGGTATTATTTCAATTGGTCGCCAAGAGGCATCCAACTTTAAAGTCATCAAATCTTTGTATTCTTTTTCTTCCACATTTTAATTAGATCTTAGCCATTAGTTTCGACGCTGGGGAGTCTGGGGTTATTTTAGATACTGCTATCTCTTGTAGATTGAAGTTATCAATAAATGATTTTAGTTCTCCGAAAGCCTTCTTAAAGTCTGGCTCCATTATGACTTCTGTCTTTCCACCATGCCCATGTATAGCATGAACCTCTCCAATGGAGTCATAAACAGTAACGCTCGGGTGCTCAGATAGCCACGTCACGGCGACCTTACCATTATCAAATACAAAACCTTGTGCAACTCTTCCAGTGCCGCTAACGCCAGTTTCATCTTCTGTTCTTTTTAAATAAAATATTTTCATTTTCTTTCCTTCATATCCATTCATAATCATCATCATCATCGCTTTGCTCATCTAGTCCTGATGAGCTTACTTGATCAACAGATTCTATTTTATGTACCTCTATTCCTCTAAATTCTGATACCACACTTAAGTGTTGTTTGGCTATAAAACTTAATATAATAGTAAACGCCTCGAAAATGTCTTCAGAGTATGGAATCATATACAAAATCGATTCTCTGATCATAACCTCCACGATTGGCGAGGAACTATCTAGTTCTATCTCGAAACTAGCTTCTCCACTTAAATAGGCTCTATAATCCGTTTTGTCGTTGAAATAGTCGCACATTCGCGAGATATAGAAGTTCTCTTCATCTTCTGATTCTAATTTTAGATCTATACCATATTCCAAAGTATTTGCTATTCCTGAAGATATAAAATCGCTCATGAATTACTCCTTATTCTGCTTATTATTTCTTTAATAATTTTTTCTGTACCATTCGGGCCGGTTGTTACATATGATTGTCCTTCACAGGATTTATAGATTTCATAGTCATTACCGTTTGGGCCACAACGATCACCAACGAACCAGACATTCCAATTTTCAAAATGTCTTAAAGAATATGTCTTATCCCAACCGGAAGGGTATACATCGAATGATGTGTCGCCTCCAAGCTTTATCTCTACGGACTCAGACAATTCAAGTTCGGTAAGTATTTTTCTAATCGCCTCGAGGCCCCGAGTTCTTAAATTTAATTCGTTATCTAAATTAACAAATTCTCTTCTCTGTTCCGGTGTAGCATTCCTACCTATCGGACACCAATTGACCATTGAACCTCTATAATCTATAAAGTGCCCAGATAATGGTATGGCGTGGTTTGATATGATTGATTGTTGTTCAATTATTTGCTTGATTAGTAAACGATATTTATATTTTCCCAATTCATCTATCATTGATACATCGTGTATAAGTGAGTGATTTTGGTTTGGAAAAGTTGGAGGTTTCAGATACTTCGTTCCATTACAGGGTAATAGGTGTGTCTTATAACGACTTGGGGATCTATCTAAAAACTCGCACATTTGGTGCTTTAAATAGCTCAAGTCTGATCCAGTCACTATACCAATGTGAACACCAAGGTTAGTCAAAGAATATAGGGACTGGTCCAACTCATTGCTATTAAAAACCTCTCGAGGTTCAGTCAAAGTCCCATCCATATCAAACATTACAATTGTATTATTCATCCTGGTCGCTCAAGTGAGGATTGAGAGATTCTTTTAATTTCTTTCCCATTTTGAAACCAGGAATGAATCTTGCTGTAACATCTAGAGGCACTCCGGATTGTGGGTGTGTTCCTTTGAAGCCTTTTCTTTGTGACACTGTAAATGTTCCAAAGTCTGATATTGTTATTTTCTTGTGGTTTATCAACCCTTCAGATAAAACATCTACAAAAGAATTCAGTAATTCAGAAGCTTTTGCTTTCGATATATCCATCTTTTGACTTAGGATATTCGTTAAATCTTTTTTATTCCAAGAGGGTTTGTTTTCTAGTGATACTTTTTCTTTATTGTTCATCATTACCCCCATTATTTATTTGCTTGCCTTTTTTCACGACGAATTTTACCCCGTCAATACCGCAACGGCGTACTTTCGTTAAGCCCTCTAATTCATTACGGTGTGCATCTGCAGCAGTGTAGTTATCATAGTAAGCCACGTTAGTCCATTTAACTTTTTGAAGATTGGGCCCTGGATTAGACGCAATCGTTGTGATTTCAATATCACTCATACCTTCTCCTTATAATTTTTGTATGTATATTTTACTGTTTGTTGTTGTTGTATATATATTATAACCCATTACGAATTAATTGTCAAGTGGTTTCTATAACTTTTCCAAATAAATCTCCGGGAGCGTTTCAACATCTCCGTTGGACCATTGAACCCTAAGATCATCTCGAGATCTACCATCGTATGAATGATTTTTCCCAACTATCACTTCGACAACTATACCTATTAAACCTAAGTGTAGTTGTTCTTTTAAGATATCTGATATTATTGCAACACCAAGACCTCTTTGAATTACTAGATCACCAATACTAAACATATTACCATAATAACATATTTTTGATCCAAAGTCAAGTCTTTTATCTTAAACAAGACCAAGGAGCGCTGGGATCATTTGAGTCTCCACAATTGTGCTTTACCCGGAACTTCCTTGGGGTTGCTTTATTATTAGATAATCCAATAGAACCAAACACAATCTTCCTGATTTCAGAAGTCTGAGGGTCTGATAAATAAATTTTATATTTTCCTTCATCACGAAATATTTTATTTAAAACGACTGGTTTGTCTTGGTAATCTGCTTTTGTTGGATGGACTGTATTTTTGATTGCCTCTGATATACGTTCGAACAAACAAGCTTCACAGACACGTCGGCCATCTTCTAAATGAGCATCTTGGAAGTGTTCTAGTATCATAATATCGCCTTCATATATTCTGCTTTTTCTCATAACTGTGATCCTTTTTTTCTTTTATATATTTTCTTTTTTATACATGTATATAAATATATTTTAAATCACTTATTATCTAGTTATAAGAACAATTTATCTGATTATAAAGGTATTATAAGTCGTTAGTATACAGTTGTTCAGTTTGATACTTCTTTATTATCTCATTAAATTTATTTATAGGTATCCCTAAAAACCTAGCCATATCTCTTTTAGATTGACAAGCAGCCATTGCATACCTTAGTAAAGCATCTCTAGTAATATTAGGCATAGCAGACCATAGAGGAAAATTATATAGCTTATTATTAATATTCTGAATTGATATTTCAAGCTTTAATGCAATAACCTCTTCCAACGAGAGACTAGATAGAATATTCAGGAAGTTCTCGTTAATACGACGTTTTCTTTTCATTAAATTAATAAATGAATGATTCTTTCCTTTTTTACTTGACATCAAACCTTCAGTATGTTATATTATAGATATGTTGTTGTTAAGTCATTGAGTCGTATTGTTGTGTACTTGGTTCCGTGACGTCTTTTTGAATTTCTTGTTCGAACTTGTCGAAATATAGTTTCATGTTGGTTACCAAATAATCAACAAAGATTTTTTTATCTTCTGCGTTTGCTAACATATCGTAAGCATCGAGGATATATTGGGAGATTTTTTTAAATGTTGTAAAAGCCATATTTCGACCAGTCTCATCTAGACTAGGATCTTCGTCTCCAAAGCCATCCAATTCATTTGGTTGATCATCATCTTCCACAGGAATTTTTTTATCTTCATCTTCAACATCGATATCAATTTCTTGAAGAGCCATTTCTAGTTCATCTAATTCTTCTTCTGGTTCAACAGCAGGATTATCAATCCCTTGTGGTTGGTTTCCAAAAGAAGGTGGCGGCTCAGCCATTATAGGAGAAGCAGGGTCTTGTAAATAAGTATCATTAACCAACGACGGAGCCAATGCTCCTTTAACAGCAGAGAGCATATGTGCTCGGAAAGAATCTCGTTGTTGCTTATTGGTAGTCATACGCTTGTAATCAGTTCGAAGAGTAGTAATCATCTTTTTCAAGACGTCCTCGAGAACATTTATACCAGTAGAACGATGCGGGTGCATATCAGAGATATCACCTTCTTTTAATAACTGACGAACGACCTTGCGAAGCCGAAGCTCCTCTTGTATTGATTGTTTTTCTTGTATTTTTTGTTCGTTTAAACTTTGTCCGATTTTCATTCGGACATATTCTCGAATTAGTTTTTCTTCTTTATTGATCATTTACTTACCCTTGGCTATTCTTAATGCTTTTTGAACTGTTTCTTTGAGACTTTTATTGAATGTGAGTTTGTTTTCTTTAAAAGGACGAATCTCGTTAGTTTCTTCAGCGTCTTTAGCTGCGTCTTCCATTGACTCTTCTTTATCACCATCTTTGTCTAGGTCAAGAAAATCGGGCTTAGACCCTTCTTCAAGTTCTTCTTCACGAAGACGACCATCTTGGTTATTACCACGATGACGATCAGTATGGTTCTTATTGTTGCTTAGTTCTTCCAATTCTTCCTTGGCTTCTTCAACTACTTCTTCATCTTCACGAAGTCGTCCATCTTGGTTGTTTCCACGATGACGATCAGTGTGATTTTTATTGTTGCTTAATTCTTCCAATTCTTCTTCGGACATAATTTTTTTCTTTTCATCGTGCTGTTTTGTATCATCTCTTTTATGCATATGTTCTTCTTGAACTTCAACATTTAAATTTTCAACAGCAATATTTTCAACAATAGCGTTTTCGAATTCCACTGTGTAGTGAGTAACGGAGCCAGACTCAGTTAGAGTGTGTTGGATCGGATGACCTTTAAGCCCTGATGCTTTATGAGTAACTTCGAGAGCACACATATGAGTAATTTCTTTCTCTTCTTTTAAAATACCGAATTTCTTCATAAGAAGTTGATTTAATTCGTTGTTTTTCCATTCTTTTAGTGACATATCTTTGCTTTCCTTTTTAATAGTGTCTTCGTACTCACGCAAGAGTTTATTTCCCTCAAGCATGGCTTCGTGTTCAATGACACGTAGTTTATCATTCTCTAAATAGTAGCCCGGACCAGAGTATCCCCCAACATCTAATCTACCTTCCATATTTTGTTGATGGTGAATTAATTCGTGAGCGATTGATCGAAGCATATCTTTTGGGTGACGACCGTCGCTATATATGTGTATTTCAAGCGCATCAGGGTCATAATAAGCCGTTTTACCAAGGACACTGGACTGATTACTAGGGTCTGAGTCGAAAACCATCGTAGGAGGCTTTCTGAAGCCTAGTTTTTGATCAAAATAATCATACATTCCTTGGATATGAGGCTCTAAGTCACTCAAATCAATGTTTGCGGGGTTCGTTATAGTGCAGGGCATAGTCTAATTAGTCCTTTAAATCTGATTTTTTCACTAATAACAGGCTTATTTTGATAGGTATATCCTCTCCAAACGGCAATACTTCGGCTATTTTGATCTGTCTTTTGTCTATAATGCCCGTGTATATGGACAAAATCATCCCATATTTGTAGTTTCTGATGACATTCTCCCCATCGTGCCTCCATTCAGGCCACCTAACTATCTCTCCAACGTTGAATTTTCCCGTTTGAGAGTCTCCCAGCACCTTATTTTTGAGTTTATCGAGCATATTTTTGCTTATTTTAGGTATCTTTGTCTGAATCACTTCCGTAATTGATTAATTCTACGCAATTTCCCCATGGATCGGTCAAATAATGGTAATTTGAACCATCTCGGTGTTGTTTAAACTCCAAATTGGGGTGATTATCGGGATTTACCTCTACTGCGATGTGGTTTTGGTGCTGATTTGGCAAGACTAACGCCAGTTTTACGTTTTCAAACTCCAAAAGTGCCCATGTAGCATCAACGTAGAGGCATTTTGCATCAAAATAATTGTGATACCATCGAACAGCCTCTGAAATATTGGCTACCTGCACGGCAATATGATCTATTTTCACTATTCTTCCGTTATATTCTTCATTTCTTCATCATCAGTGTCCATAGAGGCGCCCATATCATCTAAATCGGTTGATATAATTGGCTCAATGGAGGTAACTTGGTCATAAGCTCCCTCTTGCATTCCGTATTCGACGTAATGCTTAACTGTTTTGATGTAGTCTGCTGCCTTTGTAAGCTTTGCTTGTACCCAAGACTCTAGTTGAGTTGTATCTGTGAGCATTTCACTCAATTCTCGAGCATATCGTTCCATATCATGGAGTTGTCGCTTGGCCATTTGACCTTCTTTGTCGATTCCGTCCATATTATATGACCCTTCTGGGTTATCCATCATCTCGCATTCTTGTAAAATGATCTCTGTGAGTCTTTTTTTGCTAATTTTCATTTTTTTATTCCTTTATGAATGCGATATAAAATAACAATATCACAATTGTTAACATTTCAGATGTTAAAGATACACCTAATAGCGTAAATAGAAACAAGACTCCTATTTTTAACCAACGAGTTATCTTTTTTTCCATCATAATCATTAATTATCTCCAATAAAATATATATCATCCCAAAAAACATCAAAAATACACCCAGTCAACCAATTGTGGTGGGTATAAATGTAACACCTGTCTTTGTTTGTCTTGTGTTTCCAAGGTAAAAGAAAAAATTCTGTGTCCCTATTCACTCTGATCAATTTTTTATCACTGAGTGATAGATAATACCCTTGACCTTCGCCTTTTAATATGACTAAGGGCAATGCAAAACCAGCGTTGTCTTGCATAAACCCTCTTAGTTTCTCTGCTAGTTTAGCCGGGTTCTCATAAAGGTACCTTAAAAGCTTCTTTTTGTCTTTAATTCCACTATTCTCCGCCACCACCATCGCCTCCTTCGCCATCATTGGTGCTTCCTATTGCTCCTCCGCCCATATACGGCCAAGAGCTTCCATAATTTTTTCTTTTTTTCTTTTTAGAGCCTTTCTTCGGTCCAGGTTTCTTTCCTTTTCTCTTTTTCTTTTCATCGAGGTCAGAAACAATAGAAATTTTTATTTTTTTACTTTTTTTTTCTTCTTCCTCAAGGGCACCAAATCCAGCAGGTGCTGATTTGGATCTTTTGAAGTCCTTGATCTTACTTAATCCTTTAGCTCCAGTTGTTTTGGAGCCTCCGAGACCAACCAGTCTTCTTTTCTTAGTAGAATGTTGTGCTGAATAGGGATATGCTTTCTTTTCGAGCATCAACCCTTCTTCTTGAAGGAACCTTAAGGCGTTTTCTAAGTTTTGTGTTGCTCCTTCACCCATTTTTTGCTCAATATCGTGGAAATCACCGCAAAAATACTCTTCAACTTCCCATTGAAGTTGTATAACGCCCTCTAATTCATCTGAGGAGTAAGGAACATAACTAATAAAATAATAAACTGGCTTAGTATCACCCTTCCAGGTGATGTCTGCTGTCGCAAGGTGATCAATTTTCTTGGTTTTGAGGCCTAATTCTTCAAAACATTCTCTATAAAAGGCATAGTGAGGCTCTTCACCCTCCATTAGGTGTCCACCCGGAGCATCCCATTCGCCTGAATCTGACCGTTGAGCTATAATTATCTTGTTATCAGTAGTGACAATGAGCCCTTTTGCTATTTCATTGATGTCTTTGATCAATTCTTGTGGATCTTTGACTACAATATCGGACGAATGTAGATTTCTGTAGGCCTCAATAGCCTCTCTCTCGGCAGGATCATCATCATAATGTAATGAAGAACCCAGTTCATAGAGTTTTTGTGCTTTCTTTTCGCCGTTTGTGTAAAAAATACCGTCAACATCGAGCTTTAGTTGCCCAAGCATCGCTTGAACGGAACTTTCAGGCACCTCTAAGTGTTGATGTCTTGAAGTCACAACAAGAACAGTCGCTCCAGACTGCTTGAATTTCTTCATTCTTGCTATAATTTGCTTATTTAGTCCACCAAATTGGTAGATAGTCTCTGATCCGTCATTAGAATCTTCATACGACTTAACGATTGTGTTATCAAAATCAAAAGTGACGACCTTCCCGTTTTTGTTTTCATTCAGTTTCTTCATTTTGTCTAATAGGTCTCTCATATTCTTGTCCTTTTTATATATTATAGCACAGTTTTTCGTCTTTGTCAAGCTATTCCTCGGGCAATTCGTACAATGAGGAATCTAAATCTTTGTCCAACTTATAATCATCTGCTTGAGCAGCCAGTCTTTGTCCTTTTGCTTTTGGGTTGTTCTTGTTCGGGTCCGATACATACTGGCTTACGAGGCCATAAGCAAGATCCCTAGTGGGCTTGGACAACATACTGTGTCTACTGGAGTATTGTTGAGCCGAGGACATCGGATTATATGCAATCCAGAACAAAAATTCGTTGATTAGGAATTGATAATACTTTCTTATTGCATCTTCATCATTGTTTCGGATATCAGCTAGTAGTTCAGAACTATAGCCAAACTTTTTGCTCATCACATCAACTCTGCTACTTGAAGAATTATCATAAAGAGCCGCTGATTGCAGCTTTTCTAGGCCAATGTTCTCTTCGATATCGCTTAGAACATCAAAAACACGAGAAGCGTTCCTAGAATTATCAGCAAAGTCAGAAAGTTTCCACTTTATTCCGGAAGTCTTTTCATCAGCATCACCTTGGGGCGGTAGTGCCTCGTCATCGTCTTCCATTACGTTGCATAGGCCTTGGTGCTTCGAGCGCTCAACGTGCCCTTCATGCTCATCCTCTGGCGATACAACGCTCTGTGGTAATCCACCCATCTGTGTGGAGGTTGAAAACATCTCTGCGAGTCTTTCGCCTTTTAGCTTAGAGATTTCTTTTTCGCTTTCGTTGAACTCATCGACGGCTTCTTTATCACTTATCGGAGATCCGGCATAACCTTGGACCGATCCGCCACTCATTGAGGACATTTCTTCTATTACGTCATCTTCTTCGAGTGCATCATTCTTAACTTCAGACTCATTGATATATATGTTCCATCTTTCAAGTATTAATTTCATGCTATTCACCTCACAAATATAAATAGTGAGACCTGAATTAA
>TARA_R110000851_G_scaffold69234_4_pt1 | contig 14360 bp, 21 predicted proteins | sample TARA_R110000851 | Tara Oceans TARA_R110000851 (sample SAMEA4397627) | marine metagenome | biome: Polar Biome; feature: [DCM] deep chlorophyll maximum layer (ENVO:01000326); material: water (ENVO:00002006), including particulate matter (ENVO:01000060) such as... | depth 17 m | reverse complement strand
AAACAACCTCGAGCCGTAATGGTAGCACTAGTAAAAGTTATATTGCTAAAATCAGTAAAGGCAATTGTTCCTGTGGAGCTCGGAGTTACATTTGTTAGTTTGTTCGTTGAAGTAGCCCCTGGAGGACCTCCAGAAGTGTAACTACCGCTCGTCGCAACCTCATCATTCCCTGCGCCAAATATAGCAGTGGTTGTGGAAGCAGTGAAACTTGCGCTGCTTGTATATAACGCAATACAAAACTCATCGTTACCGTTAGTAAAATCGTGAAAACCTTTCAAGAGTTCTACCTTGAAAGATGTAGACATAAAGTTTCCTGTAAATGCCATATTAAAGTCTCCTTATAAGTTCAGCTAAATCCGGATTTCCCGAATCGTTAAGAGCATTCCACACTGTTGTGCGGTCACTGCGAATAGCCTGTCGCATATAATCCGCAACAACTTTTTCGATGTGCTCCGAGAAAGCACGGGCTTGATCCCGAATTGCAGGATGAGCGGTATCAGAGATTGAAACAATTTTACCTGTACATTGCTCGGCCAGTTCTTCAGGTGTGAACCCTCGGTGATTTGTAGTCTTCACATCAACTAGCACTTCATTTTGAGGTATAGCAAACATTATGTCCTCTCTCTAATTACTTGACCTGTTCTGTATTCATCCGTCGTCGCTTGCGCTTCTCCAAGCATCTTAACTCCTACAAGAGCTTCATTAAAACGTTGGTTAAACATTGTAAGAACATCGTTCTCACCCTTCATGTATATATAAGCTTCTATCAAAGCACCATATAAAAGAGTTGTTGATGCATTTATACTTAACCAAGAAGTAGTTGTATCGGCACTTTGCCATAAATAACTTGTTCCTCCCGCTGTAAGGTTCAACAAAGGCCCAGTAGCTCCTGAACCCCCATTGACGGTAGAAACCGCTGAAACATTTTCTCCAAACGTAAACAAGCCAGAGAAATTAGAAACAGTAAGCTGGTTATAAGTTTCGCCACCAGTAGTAATAGCCGTAACCGAATCAACTTTGCCCGTAACACCGCTAGTCTGGCCAGTAATAGAGTCCCCTACAACAAAACTAGCAGATGTAGGATTAACAAAAAGAATTATCGTGCTTGCTGTTAGGCTTACAGGTCTATAAAAATAATGCAACTGCGCTTCAAACGCAGCGTTTGGAGTAGGTGCTAAAATAAAATTACTCACATCAAATGTAGCGTAGTATCTAGGAGAACCAACAGTAGTTGAATTAGGAGTATATGTCTGAATAAAACTAGTGTCTTTAAACTCTAAGAAAAATTTAATCCCGCCGGGGTTTAAAGGAGTCATCAAGCTTAAAGAAAACGGAGCAAGAAAATCTGTAGGCATAGAAAGGAACTGATTGCTTGCAGTAGTGTTTGCCGTCACGTTTTTTCTAAAGAGACTTAGCTGAACATTCTTTTGTATTCTGTCTTCTGAAGCTCTTATGAAGTTATCTAAGTTATTTACAAAAGAAGCTTCATCGTTTTCCGTGTAATCTTTAATTGCTTGTCTTAGTGTTGTTCTAGTGTAACTCATTTAAGCCTCCACGGTAACAGGCCCGGCAGACACAAAACCGCCCCCGCCCATTGAGTTTGCTTCTGTAGCTGTCTGCGAGCTAACAGCGATGGTGTACTGACTGTCTGTTGTTACTGTTATAGAATATCCTGCAGCTAAATTAAGAGCAGCTGCGGTGAAACTTTGAAAAGGTTGAGAATCTCTAAACCTAACTATATCTCCCGTCTTTCTGCTATGCCCTGGCTGAATAACAGTTAAAACATTGGAACCAACTCCCGCTGTTAAAAACGGGTTTACTCGTAATATAACTTCCACAGGAGGTTCCACTCTGTCTGGTCTGGGGTTCCTTAAAGCTTGCGGATCTGGAAAAGGTTGAGGAGGACTAAGCTGCGGTTGTTTAGACTCATATTCGTCCGGCCCTACTAGAGATCCTGTCCATTCCTGCTTCATCGTTCTAAGTCGGTATCTTCGTCCCGACCTGTCCGAAATTCCCCAAGCATTTTTTCCTGAAGCGTATGTCATTAGATCCTCAAGTAACTCAGATTAGGTTGTAGTCGTAGAGGCGTTCGACCTTGATCCTCATCCGCTGCACGTTGAAATTCTTCTTCGTATATTGTCTTTAGCATTTGTAATCTATCTGGTGCGCGCTTCATTGACATGTAATACGCTAGTCCCGCAACCATACAAGGAAAGAACCTGAAAGGCATGTCCGCTGTATTAACCAGAGCGTCTGCATCCTCTATCCTTCTAACATAATAATATATGAGTTGATCAGTAGAATTGTCAGGAACCGACCACAAATTTATAATTGGATCTATTTGCCGGTTAAAAAAGAACTGGCTTGGTCGCCCTTGATCCGTCTTGTTTGGTATAGAAGAATAATCTCCACGGCTAATTCTTTGCATTGCAAAGTCAGTACCAGAACGTCTTAAAGTAACATCAAGTAAATCAACAACATCATCCGTTAACGTCTCTGTGGCTTGACCTTGAGTCAAAGTCTTGGTGCCTTGTTTAACTGTCCAGAGGTTTAAACCCCTGTTAGCCCACTCAGCAAACATCAAGTTCAAAGATCTACGAGCCGTCTTAGCATCATACCCTGTACGGACTTCTAGCCCACACCTTTCGTAAGCTTCCTCAACTACCTCTCCAACATCTAAGTTGAAATCTCTGGATCCTGATGATGTCATTTAGTTACCCCTTGACCTCTACTTATCACATCTTTTAACCTTAATAGGTGGAGAGGTTTCCCTCTCCACTTTAGTTTATGACCACATAAAAGTTATGCCAGTAACGTTGGCTGTTGTTGCTGCATGAATATGAACATCATCCGTAAACAAAATACCCTCGTCTGGAATGTAAACGTCATAGGTAGAACCCGTAGTAAAATCGATATCTAATCGATCTTCCCCGCCCGTACCGTCCTTTAACGTCAATCGTCCCGCACCGCCTGCAGCCGTTACATATAGCTGTCTCAGCCTGCATCGACCAATGCTTTGGTTTCCTGTAAGAGAACTAGCTCTTTTAGTCCTTATGTCTGATCCAGCCATTTAAACCTCCGATTATGGTTGAAGAACAGTGTTAAAAGCCTGAGCATACATAACCGTAATAACACATGATCCGGTCCCTGTGGCTGCACTACCAGTCGCTGTCAGTCTTTCATCCGAAGTGCCTGTGTTCTTCCATGCAAGAGTTCCGCCACCAGATATTCCTAGAGGTTTAATTCCTACAGTGGTGCCAGATGCAACAGCATTAATGTACGATGTAGCTCCGCCAACTGTGTCTCCAACACTAATATTTGTTGTTATATCAGCAGCAGCTTCCAGATCTATAATTATATTTACAATTTTAGAGTTAGCAGGAATAACTATAGTAGTTAATTCAGCAGCAACCGCTCCACCTGTTAAGTCTAGTATATGCTGTTGACACATTACAACGTAACCGACATTGGCTAGGTCTGTTCCAACTGTCGTTCCAGTTGTATTTCTTATATTACCGGCTCTAATAGGACCGGAAAAAGTAGTAGTACCCATGTTGATCTCCTGTCTGGGTTAAGTCAGTCACATGATGCGACTGTCAGGATTGATAATGTTTTATTTATACACGATGTAAAAACAAAAAGAAAGGGGCTACCGAAGTAACCCCTTCCAAACTGACACCGACGAGTGCGTAGAATCCACTAGTACCCGCCATTAGCCGTTATTCTTAGCCTGCGCCTTGAACACCAAACACACATCTTGGATCACTGAACCCAAAGCTATAACGCTCTCGGGCCTTAAACCGCATGTTTCCTGTATCAAAGTCAGCTTCCATATTAGTGGATAGAGCAGTTCTTTCAAAGTGAATGAACCCTCTAGGAGCATCAGAGATTATGAAGAATGCATCTGGATCGTTTAAGAAGTCGTTGACAGCGTAACCGCCAGGCAACATTCCCATTGATCGAATTGCGTTCGTATCATTATCTGCGGTGCCCACTCGTAAGTTGGAAACCATTAGACGTTCAGCAATAAATTGCGACTGTCTTGGAATGATTAGTTTCATTCCTCGAAGAGCAACTTTTAAGCCTCTTTCATCAACAAACCCTGCAATCTTAATAAGAGCGTCTTCCAAGGAAGTTTCGTTCAAATCAGTTTGAGTTACAGGTGTGTTAGCAAAAGTGTTACCATTAGTCAGCGGGTGTGCAGTGGAACAAAGTGCCACTCCGTCTCCGCCAGCCGAAGCATTACCAGTAAACGCATTGTTTAAAATGGTAGCAGCTTTAACTTGCTTGGTATGAGCCATCGAACGAGCTAGAGCCTTAGTGTAACGACTGCCTAAACGGTCGTACAGGTTGTCCTCTATTGCTTCCTCTGTAATAGAGAACGCAAGTGCGATTGTCTCATTGTTGTAACGAGCACTATATGCTTCATTAGCGTCGTCAAAGTTTACGGCAGAACCTTCTGACTTAATAGGGGCTGCTCCAAAGCCTGACAACATAACTTCTTCTTCGAATGCTCGATCAGAAGATTCTGTTGTAAAGATCTCTGTGTGTTGATTTTCGTATCGAGCGTACTCCATACCGAACAAGGCGTTAAGGCCTGGTTCTAGTTCTTTCGCCAGTTGTGCGCGAGAAATTGCCATCTGTTAGCCTCCTTTACAAGCCTGTGGTCGATGGAGTACCAGCAGCAACCGCACCATTTGGTGAGTTAAAACTGTTATTCAATCGAACGATTACGCCAATACCCGCGTTACCAAAATCTAAATTAGTAGGATCTTCTTGAAATCCCATAATTCTCAAATGTAAAGCAGCCGTGACAGCTATAGTTCCAACTGCAAGCTGTGCAGCGGATATACCAGTAGTAGTAGAACCAGTAGTTCCTAGATGGAAGTTAGCATTGGAAAACACATGAGCCCTTGCAGCAGCTTCGTCTGTCAATTGTGCGTGAGCACTTATAACAAAAGTTTGTACAGGGTTGTCATATACGAAAGCTTTGACTCCATGATTGGAATCTGCGCCAGAACCTGGCCAGTAGTTAGAAAAAATCTTCTCACCAGAAACTGAAGAAACATATTCACAGCCCCAGAAAACCCCTACAAGACCAACTGTACCACCAGCGTTAGCACCGATTATATCGATAACGCCTGCAGCGGTTGGTATTACTGGAGAGCCCTGATAGATAACATTAGTGTTACCATAAGCTATTCTATATTCCGTCATGCCCGTGGTGTTGGCAGCCTGACCGACTATCCCAATCGGACGTAGTCCGAATGCACCATTAGTATTTGCCATTTTAGCAATCCTTTTAAATTAATCGGAGTCTCTCTTTGATCCTCCGAAGGTTACACGACTTTGCCTACTATTACTAATAGGCATCGAAGGATGTTGCTCCTTCATTAAGTCCTGATCTACAGCAACCATTTGTTCGCGGGAACGGAGCCCGTAATACTCGTTTCTTTCGCGGGCTGTCTCTTCAGGTAGACGGCACAGCATTAGCCCTCCTTGACCAATCACTCCTGCATACGCTCCCTCTTCAATAGTGGGAGCCTCATAGTCTGGGTACTCGTCCTTACGAACAGGTTCCCATCCTTCACGAAGCTTAGAGTTGACATTCATCTTGTCATCTTCGCCACGCATAGCAGTTCGGATCCAACGATGCACATAGCCCTCTGGGGGATCTGGAGCATCTAGACGGCTGGGCGGTGCCCAAGGTTTTCTGCGTGAGGATTTCTCACGGGTATCATTCTTACGAGAAGTTCTTTCAGTTGTTTCAGACATTTTTCTCTCCTTAATCTTTTACATACTTTGCGTATTCTTCTAAAGGTACGCCAAGTTTTTTTGCAATCGCAACTTGAGAATGACTTAACTTAACTGACCTGCGCCCCGATTTCGTACTGCGAGATGCGGAAGAACCAGCGGATGCGACCTGGCTACTTCCTCCCGTTTTCTTTGCCGTTTCGAACTTATGAGGGAACTCCCTGCGAAGACGACTATCTATTGCACTATAGTACTCTTCGGTCTGTGGGTCAAACCCTTCTTCTTCTACTAACCCTTGATGGATTGTAAAAGCAGCATTTGTCATAATTTTATCTTCGCCAAACCATTTGTTTTTTTCTGCCCAAGACTGAGCCCTTGGGTCAGCTTTCGGAGGCTGTTGTTGTTGTTGCGGTGAATAGGGCTGCTGTTGCTGTGCCTGTTGCTGTCGTTGCGGAGCAGGCATCTTAGCTTGGTGATCGGCTCGAGCTTTAGCCGTATTATATTGGTTTTGTTGCACTGCAATCTGGGATAAAGCTTGCTGCGCCTCTACTATTTTATCAGTGTCCCCCGCCTCATGGGCTTCTTTTAACACCGCCTTAACTTGTTCTGTTTGAGAGGCTAGCCTACCTCCGTACTCAGAAAGATACCCTGTATCTAGAGCTTTAACTCTTCCTTGTAACTTTTTATTTTCTTCTAGAAGTTTTTGAGAGAGAGTTACAGCTGCTGCTTTGTCTCTTTCTTCGTGCCTAAACTTTTCTGTAAGTTTTTTTATACGAGCTTGCACACCCTTGCTGTACGATTCTAACTCTTGTTCGCCAGATGATTCGGTTTCAACCTCTGGAGGTGTTTCGACAACCGACTCAGTGGAAACGGTTTCTGCTTCCTCGTCGTCAGGTGTTTCCACGATTATTTCTTCTTCTACAAGTTCTTCTTCAGACATACGATGCCCCCTTAAATATGTTTAACGTCATCAGGTTCTAATATGGTTGCGATAACTTCATCATCATTAATGATGCGAACTTCACCGCCCTCAATCTTAAACCGAGATCCAGAATATCGACCAATGCAAACCCATTGACCTTCCTTGCACCACGGCTCTGATCCATACTTTTTGTCCTTATAAGCTAATGGTCCTAGCTTTAAGACATATGCTACCACTGTAGCTACTGACTCACGTTTACGAACTTCTTCTGGAACAAACACACCACCGGCCGTTGTTGCTTTGCCTTGATAAGGCATTACAAGTATCCTCCACCCAGTAGGTTGAGGAACACGTTCAAGTAATGATTTTTCTAGAAGAGAGGGGTCTAATACCAATTCTTTGGTATCAACATACGCTTTGTTCAAAGATTTTTCTTCGTTCATTTTCTGCGCAACGTGGTCAGGAAGATATAAAGTCTTCGACATCGTCTACGTTTCCTTTTTCCAGCAGGGATTTAATTTCTTCTTTAGCGAAAGAGAGTCCCCGTATCTCTCCTACAGACATTTTGTACTGTTCCCAATCTTTAACAGCACCGTTAGAAAGAGCTTCTCCTATATCGGATTGACGCTCTTCTATTTTCTTATATAGATATTTTGCCAAGTCGGCAACATCCATTATAAAATATCCTTATACTCTTCTTGTGATTCGGAAGTTAATGGTCCACCTTCTACCCACTCATCACATGTATTCTCAGTCCTACACGAAAACTTTAAGTGTTGGCAATACCCAGTATCCCCAGATGTGTCCTCTATACATTCAAGGATCTCATCCGTTTGGTTATAGCTCCCGCAAGACCCGCACGTTTCCGCAGTGTTAAATGAAGACCCAGTATTCGGTTCTCTATAACCGTGGTCTTCAATAGCCACATCTTTATTTTTAGTGTTTAGTTCCTCGTCTTGAGTGGGAAGAGGACAGCTAGGCCCGTCGTCATCGTCGCTCAACATCTGATCGACCGGCATACCATCTGGCATAATGCTTATCATAATTGTTGGCATCGTTCTACTCCGTTACTATAATTTCAAAATGTGGGGCATCAATAAAAGGTCTACGCCCCTGTGACCTACGAAGATCTACATATTCATTCATTAAATCTTCGGCGGAACCTTCCCAATCATTCAAGTTCTTATGCCATGCTGCACCCCAACGAATAGTAACTCCGAGTTCTTTCGCTGCTTCCTTCATAGCATCAGCTATCTCATCGTATAAATTAAGCTCCCATCGACCGCCATTAACATAAGCCATCAAATCAACAGCCAAACCCTCCAAGTGTTTACTCTTCATGGTTTGACTAGCTCCTTTAGCGACAAGAATTTCTTGTTCCTCAACCGTCCTCATACCGCATATTACGGAAAAATCTTGTTTAGTCTTGCCAATAGCCAACTCAACAACTCTTTGCATTAGATCCTCAACGCCAGATAACTTCTCTTTGCTACTGTTTCCTAAACTATACATCACTTACCTTCCTTATTTTGCTAGGCCCTTTGCTTTCTCATAGCTCCTCAAACCGCCAATTCCAAGTAACGCTCCAAGGATCGGCAGTAACTCTGTAGTGCGTAATTCCGGCATATCAACTATTGGATACCCTACCGCAGCAAATATAAAAGCTATGAAGGGTTGCAAGATATACGAATAAAATAAGGCTAGAGAACAGCACCAACCGATTGAGGGTCGCCAGCCTCCTTGCCAGAATGATCCAGACTTTGCGTCAGCCAGGTTAATCTGTAACTGTCCCTTGGCTAGTTCCTGTGCATGAGTATCGGCCATTATTGCCAACTCGTGCGCAAGCTGTGACTTTTGATCTTTATCCTCAATAAATTTATCTAGGATACCAGTTACTGGACCAATCAATGAAGTAATTAAACTCATCTGCTTAGTCCAACTTTAGAGCAAAATCATTTATCTTCTTAGCCTTCATAATTTTCTCCCATACTTCCCACTCCTGCGACCCTTTAGGATTGCCATCTTCATCATACTCTTCCCGTTCAATACGGTCGGATTCTTCCATCATCATCTGTTTACTCGCGCCCATGTTGTACTCCTCTTTTAATTCTAAGATCGTCTAAACTCTTTTCTTTCTTCCCCCCATCGTACTCCCAAGCATACCCTCTGTAAACCATCTCTGTATTAATGTTTGTATCCCCGCAAAACAACCAGCCAAGCATCCGACCGTACTTACCGTCCTTCTCCGTCTTAACTCGTAACCCTGAAGCCACCCCATCCGTAAGTCGTCTTGTCAAAAATTCTTTAGCCTCGATCCCCATAGCTTTTTCCTCAAGATCTCTAGTACGAGACTCAGGAGTATCTATCCCTGCTAACCGAACTCTTTCTTTTTTAGTCAGGTCAAAGCCAAGGTCAATTAAGATATCAATGGTATCTCCATCAACTACTTTAATTACTTCTTTTATAGCATACTCATACATCTACATCTCCGGACTTTTTATTCATTTTACTATTATCCATCCTGGTTCAAAAGTTATGGAACTATGGTACGCTAGTAATAATAACACAATAGTCATAAACAACAAGAAATTAGGGGGCATACTTAATTGCGACATACACTAGCCCGGCTCCTCCTGCGCCAGTGATCAGCACAGCAAAAACAGCCCCTAATATATCAAGCATTTTATTTTTAAATTGAAGAGCTTTGTAACGCCCTTCCCGCTCTTCTTTCATCACCGTAGCTCGAATAGCTTGTAACTCATTCCAGCCTTTGAAACCACGGGCTGTGATAATTATGTCGCGCAACTGTGCCTCAAAATCCCTTGCCTTAACCGCGGTTATATAGGTAGTTAGGGCTACTTCACTTGCTGAACCTTTTCCTTTTTTAGCAGAAGCGTGGGTATTCTTTGCGTCATCAATGGCTCCCCACAACTTGCCCAGATCTTTACCCATAGAATGCAGATCTTTACCAGTTTTTATAGCTGTCCGCACAGACGAAAACGCCAAAGCCATAACCGTGATAGGATCCATTGTACTAACCTTTTATTACAAGACTTAACAATAGCACTATAGTTGTGCCTGCGCTTCCAATCAAAACCATTTCAAGCCGTTTTACTCTTCCTAGAATCTCTAACCAACGCTCTTCCGCGACGGCTTTATATGTGTCTAATTCAGCTTTAATCTCGGGGATTCTCATCGTTGCGCGCCCTTACCCTCTTTCTAGTCGTTCTCTTTGTACGTCAATTCTTTCTCTGTTAACCGTGTTTCGATTGTCTGCTATCTCTTCTTGGCTTTCAATTCTAGCAGCATCTGTTGCTGCACGTTGTTGCATTCTTTGCAGATCTATCAACATTTCACCTTGATCGTCTTCTTTCTTGCGCTGTAGATCTTGTTCTTTAACTGCAAGCTCTTTCATACGAATCTGAACAAGAGGATCTTCCATTGGATTGTTGCCTTGGGGCATCAGTTCTGGCATCATCTCTGTTAATAGTTTTTCCATCTGGACGGACATAAGCAGTTCCATTTGAGCAGGATCTTGCATGTCTTCTTGAACTTGTTGGATCTGTTGTTGCGCAGCCACTGGATCTATCTTCCCACTTTCAACAGAAGACTGAACTTGTTGCATTATGGTTTGTATTTCTTCATTCACCATCTTACGAGCCTTTTGAGAAACATGCTCCATTACATGAGCATAAAACGTTCCCATTACCGCAGGAGACGTAGAAACAAGAGGGGTCTTCATAAACATCATGTGCATCCTAATATGCACATCGTGGTTCTGTTCAGGGAAAGTCGTAAGCATTTCGCCCATAAGAGCCCGAGCATTCTCAATAGCAGGGTCAACGGGTTGTGGTTCTGAGGGAGGGGGAAGTATTTCATCAATGTTCTGTACTTCCAACGCTTGGTACATTCTTCTATACGCAGCGGTTAAATTATGTAAGTCTGGGTTAGATTGAGCAAGTTGAAGTTGGGTCTGTGCCAATGTAACTCTTTGCGCCATTGAGAAAATGTTTGGATCACTTACAGGGATCACATCTACACGCCCGTCAAAGTCTTCCGCCTTGATCATACGGTCTCCGCCGTGAACATCATACGGATACTCAGGAGGAAGGTTCTCACCAAATATTCTAGCAAGAATACGGAACTCTGTTTTCTGGGAGTAATGCAACCTCTTATGGATTGCAGACATAACTTTCATGCCTCGTTCCAACATAGCCACTGTGGTGCCCACAGGAGCAGCTGAGTTAGTATCTCCAGTTTGTTGGTCAGCAAGAGACACAAAACGTCTACCGCCGTCCACAAGGGCTCCTAGAAGCTGCGACAGCGTTGCCGAAGGTTCCTTGTATGGGAGCGGAATAATTGCATCCCGTATGTTTCCCCCTGGAGCATCTATGTCCCGCCACTCACCCGGTTGCAACGGCTCGTCATCATTACGAACCCTCACGCCCCTTGCCTTGAACCCCGCTGGAAGATTTGCGAGAGTTCCTGCATCGATTAATTGTCGGAGGATACTCGTCGCTGCACGGCCCAAGCCACCAATCATATGAATTAAACCAAAGCCATAAAACCCTAGGCCGGGCAAAAAACGATAATGAACAAAGTATTGTATCTTTTTGGCGAGATCCGACCCTTCTGTGAAGTTGCGTCGAATAGAAAGAATATGTCCGGATCCTTCGTCCATTGTTACGATGTACGGTATAGCTATTCCTGTAGGTTCTCCTTCTGGAGACATATCCTCAAAACCTTCAAGGTCTACATCAACATGCATTTCCAGTATAGTAAACACATCATCAATGTACGTCTTAGAAAGTCCTTGTATTTCATCAACTTTCTGCCTTACTTCGTTGTCCACTTCCTCCGCAGAGGTAAGCTCAACGTCACGGTAAATTCCCGCAACTTGCATCTTCCGAACTTCATTGCCGTCCATCCGTAAAACATGCGTGACCCGCGTAGCGGTCTGAAGATCCGAGGCAGAATAAGATACAACTAGATCTTGAGCAGGGACAAACTTAGATACAGCCCGTTGTCTTGCGTCATCAAAATAAACTTTCTTAAAGGTAGACCCAGACAATGGAAGATAAAAAAGCAACTGATCCATATCAGGATCAAACTCTTCCATAACTTCCGTTAGCTGATAGTTCATGTATTCTTTAACTCTATGCGCCTGCTCTTCTCGAGCGACATCTTGCAAGCCAAGGACTTGCGTTTGAACAGGGCCTCCCGCAGGAAGAAGTTCTTTATATGCTTGAGCTTGAAACTGTGTAACACTCTCCGCTATAAGCGGGTGCGTAACCCCAGAAGCTCCTTGAAACGGTTGGCTGCGCTCGTCATACTTGACACCAAGCTGATCGAGGCCCCTTGTATAACCCTCTTCCCATTCTGACCGAGAGTCCTGATCATCTTGATAAGAAGCTCTAAGCTCCGACGAAAGTTCTCCAAGATATGCATCTTCTAAATACTCCGATAAGTTTGCGTTATGCGGGATCTCTACTCCCTGCTCCATAAGAAGTTCTTCAGTAAGAGCGGTAACCGTAGCTCCCCCCTCTCCGTCAGGAGTAACCTCTGCTCCTCCACTGAAGTCCGGAAGAACATCTATGGGTACGTCTACTTGTGGTAGATCCTCTTGAGGACCTCCCTCCATCATCCCCGAATCAACTAAGGATGGTCTAGGTGGTAGTGCCATTGTTTAAGTCCTTTCCTAGTAAGGAGACAACGCCTCCTCTTGCGTATCTATATCGTTTATTTACTTCCTTTTGTACAGGAGCACCTGTTTCTTCTTCAAGCATTGCTTCTCTATGGAACTTTAAAAATTTCTGTATAAAGTTATCTTTTCTAGGATCGTCAAAAAAAGGTTCTCCGTACTGCATGTCTGGATCTGAATTTATAACATTCATAGGCACCCCTCTTTCTATAAGTTCCTTCACCGCTTGCTGCTCCGCTCTTCTAAGAGTCTCTTTATCACTATCTCCTGCTATTCCATACCCCTCACCAAGGTCTTTATAAATCATATTATCAGTATAATACTCAGGGTTTTCGTCTATCATACGCATTACTATTTCTTCATTGTTAAGTTTAGTATCTACCAGATCCGCTCCTGCATGTCCTAGTTCATGACTGACAACTCCAGCAGGACTTATTCTGTCCGTTGCAATTTTACCCAAAGGTTGATTAACAAAAACCTCCCCAGGAAGTATTCCCGCATCAGTAAGTCTTTTATAGTCCTCATCTGCAAGATCTCTATTAATATACATACCATGATAACCTAAGTCCGAAATAGGCGTTGGATCAATAGATCCATCCGATGTTGTGCGTGGAAACTTAGGATTGTTAAACACTCCTCTTGGAATAGTTGCTCCTTCTACTGTTGCCATAGGCACTTCTTCGTTTTTGTAACTTGGCTCTGCAAGAACATGAGTTATATAATCTCCAACATCTCCTTTAGGTAGTGATCTTTGAAATATGTTCTCATAGCCAAGCAGAGCTAGTGGACTTCTTGACAAGGCTTCATCAATATCTGCCCTATATTCAACATCAGCGAGTGACCTCAGACTATAATTATCGTCATAGTCGAAGAGAGCTTGCATTATGCGTTCTGATCTAGTTAAGTCTTTAGTTTGTACAGGGTTGTCATCTACGAAATCTTCTTTTGTTTCTTCTGCTAAAGCGGTGCTGTAACGGTTTCCCTCAAAGGTAAACTCAGACAGCCCTGCTGCCCTTGCTTCTTTAAATGCTTCGCCAAAACTCTTAGCCATCAGTAATACTCTCTTTTTCTCTTAAATATATCTTCGTTCATATCGTCTTCCCCATCAAGAGAAATAAACCCACCTTGCCGAAAACGCATCAAGGCTAACGTCATACTATCACAAAAGTCGTCATGATCGCCATTAGGAAATGATACCACCTCTTCTATGACCTCATCCGAAAACTTCTTGTCTATCGGTGCCCACACTACCCCAGCTTCAAACAATGGTGCAACCATGTGCATTCTGGTCACCTTATCACGCCCTTTGCCTGGTGCAAACCCCAAGGCTGGTATCCCACGCAGTCTTAACTCGTCTATAAGGGGTGTACCCGTAGCTTTTGCCTCCACTAATACCATGTCTGGCTCCCAATATTCGTGCTCTTTATAGGCAACTTCCTTCAATTCTGGGAAATTCCACCGCCCTCGTCGTGCATCCATAAGGATTATGTGGTCTGGACCCCCTTCTTCTGGGGTAAACACGCCCCAGGTTGTAATAGCAGAGTAATCCGCAGTTTCTTTCTTGGAAAACGCTGTATCATAGGACTGTAGTATGTACTTGACAGGGGGAATCTTCTCCTCTTCCCACTCCTGCCACCATTCTCTCTTGATAATCGCTGATTCGGACGCTGTCGGGTTCTGTTGCCACTGCGCATTCCACTTGGCCACAGGTAACGAAGCTTTAATTCCCAACAATGCGTCTTTATCCCAGAACTCAGGCCACAATGCGTTGTCTGAGGGCAGAATTGCAGGAAATTCTACAACCTCCCACTGATCTGCAAAGGTATCTGACCCCTGATTCGCCAGTAAACGCCCCGTTAAGTCCTTCTTTCCCCACCTCGTCATAACAATTATAATGGATCCGCCCGGTTGAAGACGCTGTCGAGGTCCAGAAGTGTACCATTCATAGGCATTATCAAACGCTGATTCGCTCATAGCGTCTTG
>TARA_R110000851_G_scaffold13335_2_pt1 | contig 14403 bp, 10 predicted proteins | sample TARA_R110000851 | Tara Oceans TARA_R110000851 (sample SAMEA4397627) | marine metagenome | biome: Polar Biome; feature: [DCM] deep chlorophyll maximum layer (ENVO:01000326); material: water (ENVO:00002006), including particulate matter (ENVO:01000060) such as... | depth 17 m | reverse complement strand
AACCGATTCGACACAAAAAGTATTAATGAATATTCCACCATCAGTGTTTGTAGGATAAATAAATGGCAGACAACAAATGGACACAGCCAACCAATCCTCCTGCTCCCTTGTTTACTGGGGAGAGAGAACGTAATCTGGTTAAGCAGATCAATGACGAACTCATAGAGAGGGTCATTGGTCAGACTATACTTTACTATCCTATCAGCGTAGATAAGACTAATTTTCATCCCCTTTATGGAGAATCAATGGACAAGTCTTTCCTACCCCCGGTCAGAGTTTACGCTCTGATAGGTTGGGACGGGCAAGAAACGAATACATCAAATATGGGGGTTGATAAAAGATCCTCAATCAACATTTATTTTCACAAGAGAAGGCTAACAGAAGATCAAAATTTGCTTGTTCGCGAAGGTGACTTCGTTTTATATGGCAAATTCCATTATGAAATAGTAACCTTAAACGAGCCAAAAGAACTATTTGGACAAGTAGACCATAAAATGGAAATAATGGCTACTTGCAAGAGAGCAAGAAAGGGAACGTTTAATGCCTACTGATAACAGATATACTGGTATACCATCGGATAAGATAAGCAACTACGATGAAGACCTACATTTTTCTCCGTCAACATTTGAAACGATTGATTATGCAATGTTCGATTACATGAATGATACTCTATCTTTACGCTCTAGGACAAACAAAGGGTGGGAAAAAACCCCGGTTGTTTGGGTTGCCTCTGAGAGATCTTTTCAGATGAAGAACAGTAAAGAATACAGAGACGACGAAGGATTAATTATCCTCCCTGTGATCACAATCGAAAGATCGGCAATTGTTAAAGATTTAAATACCAGAGGAGCCTTCTATGGAAATCAATTTCCCATACAATCTCAGCCTGAAAAGGGCGGATCTATTGTTATTGCTAGAAGGATTAAACAAGATAAGACATCGAATTTTGCAAATGCCAATGCAAACAGGAAATACAATGATAAAGTCGGACCACAATTTGTGAGAAAGGCAACAAAAAAGGTGGTTTATGAGTATATTTCGATCCCACCGATAGTATACGTAGAGGTTACCTATTCTATTACGTTGCGAACGGAATATCAACAACAAATGAATGATTTAGTACAGCCGTTCATAACTCGACCCGGCACTATTAATAGCTTTATGATTACAAGAGATGGGCATAGATATGAAACGTTTGTTCAAGGAAATTATGCGTTAAGCAATAACGTCTCTGATATGACCACAGAGGAAAGAAAATTTGAAACTAAAGTTGATTTAAAGGTCTTGGGGTACTTGATTGGCGAAGGCGACAATCAGGACACCCCAAAGTTTTCTGTGAGAGAAAACGCCGTCGAAGTCAGAATACCCAGAGAACATGTTGTGTGGGATGATAGTATATCGGTCAGCGGCGATGGAATGACCAATAGGCAAAATACAGCAGTCGATGGCAAGTACCGAGAATAATTTTGGACTTTGGTAAAAAGAAACACTATTTATTAAAGAAATAAATTCGTCAAAAACATTAGACGGTTCAAAGGAGAATAGAATAAAATGTCGGCAAAAGATTTTAAGTTTGTTTCACCCGGAGTTCAGGTCGAAGAAATCGACAACTCGCAACTCCCAGAAGTACAAGATGCCATCGGACCTCTCGTGATCGGTAGATCCCGCCGAGGTCCTGCAATGCAGCCAGTAAAAGTTGATTCATTTTCAGAATTTGTAACAATCTTCGGAAGCCCAGTTGGTGGAGAAGAGGCTAGCGATTTGTGGAGAAATGGTGTTCCAACTGCTCCAACTTTTGCGGCATATGCTGCACAAGCATGGCTCAAGAATAATTCTCCTCTTACTTTCATTCGTCTACTAGGGGATCAATCACCAGACGCTGCATCAACCGATCTTGCTAAGGCAGGTTGGAAATCGTCCGACTTCGCTACTGCGACAGGTGGCGGAGCATATGGCTTGTATATGTTCAACTCCTCGTCAGTTGCTGCTCTAACTGAATCTGCTGCACAGACAGAAACTGGAACATTGGCTGCTATTTTCTACGCTACTGAGGGTGCAGTAACATTATCGGGAACCATTCGCGGGGCAACAGGGTTGGCTCAGCTACCCGACGTAACCACCACAACTTCATCTGCGACTCTCATTGAGGCACCCGGTAAAGAATTTACTGGCGTTGTGTTTAACTCATCTGCGGCTGTAAAAGAGAAGATTAGTTTTAATTTTGATCAAGGATCTCAAAACTACATCAGAAAAGTGTTTAACACAAACCCAACACTCACAAACACTCTGCTTGTTGACACCACTTCTGCGAAATCACAAACTTATTGGCTTGGGCAGACTTTCGAAAGAGAAGTCGCAGATAAGATTACTAGTGCTGGCGCGTATGGATTAATTCTCAGAATCGGAAGAGCCGGATATGATATTTCAAATGGCGGTGATTTTAAGAATGGCACAAAGGCACCAAGATCGGGGTGGTTCTTCTCACAGGATCTTAGAGCAACTCCTGCATCTGGCGATATTACAGCGAACACATTAGCTCCTGCAATCTTTGATCCTTCCTCCTTAGTCGGAACTTCAAGATTATTTAAAGTTCACGGCTTAAGCTCTGGTGAAGAAATCCAAAGAAAGTTTAAGATCTCAATTGAGGACTTGAAGTATTCCAAAAATGATAATACACCATATGGAACTTTTTCCTTGGCTGTTAGATCCACAAAAGACAACGATAATGCAAAAGTATACGTTGAGAGGTTCACAGGTCTTACCTTGGACCCAAATGCAGAAAGCTACATCGGAAAGCAGATTGGCGACAGATACTATGCTTGGAATAATGACCAGAGGCGCTTGATTGAGTATGGCACTTATCCAAACAGATCTAAGATCATCCGCATGGAAATAGCTAACGCGGTAGATACTGCACAGATTGCAGCAACATCACTTCCATTTGGTGTTGAGGGTCCATTATCTCTATCGGATATTACAATTACCGGGTCCCTCGGTGCGCTTGGATCTGGCTCTCTTGGTGGTGGTGACAGGACTGCACCATTAACCGCAGGTGGCTCAGGATCCATCTTTGCCGCAAACGCACAACTTAATGCTTCTCAAAATAATGGAGATCATATCGTTGTCTCACAGCCATCTATAATGGGTCTTTTGGGTTCCACAATCTCACAGTTTACTGGTTCAATCGTGCACCCATCTGTTCCTCTTCGCTTGAGCGCATCCGATGGAGACATCAGCGATCCAACAGAGGCATACTTCGGTGCTCAATTCCAAAGAAGCAATACCTCCACAGTTTATGAGCCAAGCCTTGTTGATTTGACTTATATGCTTCCAAACGGCGTAGAAACGGCTATCCTCAAAAACACTAAGACCTCTTGGTACTTCTCGTTGGACGACTTGGTATTGAAAGAAAACACAAAGAACTTGGTATATTACCGTTCAGGATCTAGAGCAGCAGGAGATTCAATCACAGCTAGGACAGGATCTTATCAAGCAGTCCTCGATGCTGGATATGATAGATTTACTACTCCACTGTTCGGTGGATACAATGGGTTTGATATTACAGAGAAAGAGCCGTTTAATGATACTACGGCTCTTGTTGCAGGAACTAGCGAAACAGCTAGCTCAATGTTTTACTCTGTTAAGAAAGCAATCGATATGTTCGCAGACCCCGAGTTCATTGAAGCAAACTTGATTTTAGCTCCGGGTATTCTTAATCAAGGGTTGACTACGCACATGGTTCAAACTTGCGAAGCTCGTGGGGATGCAATGGCTGTGATCGACCCAAGAGGTGGATATAAGCCCTCCTCTGAGAATAACCAGTCTGAGCAAGACAGAATGACTGGTGGAACGGGAGCAGGAAAAGGTGGAGTATCTCAGCATGTTGTTGAAGTCGGAGATGCTATGTCTCTTCGTAATCTTAATTCAAGCTACGGTGCAACATACTACCCGTGGGTTCGTATCACAGACACCATGAGCGGCCGCGGCATCTGGGCACCACCTTCAGTGGCAGCCCTTGGCGCTATGTCTTTCTCAGAGAAAGAGGCAGCACTATGGTTTGCTCCTGCTGGATTTAGCAGAGGTGGCTTGACTGACGGCGCTGCTGGTATCCCAGTGACTAACGTTAGAAGCAGACTTACTTCTAAAGAAAGAGACTATCTCTACGAAAGAAATATTAATCCAATCGCTTCTTTCCCAAATGAAGGTATTGTAATCTTTGGTCAAAAGACCCTTCAAGTTACACCCTCCGCTTTGGATAGAATCAACGTGAGAAGATTGATGATCTTCGTAAAGAAAGAGATTTCCAGAATCTCCTCCAACTTATTGTTCGAGCCTAACGTACAGGCGACTTGGGACAGGTTTACTGGAGAAGTAAATCCATTCTTGGATAACATTAAGCTTAATTTTGGTTTGGATGCATTCCGCGTTGTCCTTGACGACACAACTACTACAGCAGAGATGATTGATAGAAACACAATCTATGCTAAGATCTTCCTTAAGCCGACTAAAGCTGTAGAGTTCTTCGCAATTGATTTCGTGATCACAAACTCTGGTGCAGGATTCGAAGATTAAAAAATAAATAAATAACTACTTATTTAAAAGGAAATTTAATACAATGGCAGATAACAGATTTTGGGCAGCTAGCACATCAGAACCAAAAAGAGCATACAGATTCGTTCTTAATTTGAATGGAGTGGATAGCTGGGTTGTTACAAAAGTGAATAGACCGGGTTTTGCGGTGACAGAAGCCTCACACCAATACCTCAACCATACATTTTATTACCCCGGAAGAGTAGAGTACAACACCGTTTCGTTTACTATGGTCGATCCCCTTGAGCCTAATTCAACTGCATATGCTTTTGCTCTTCTATCACAAAGTGGTTATAGTCTTCCAAATACAAAGGATTATAACACTATTTCAAAATCGAAATCCCTCAAAGCTTTGGGAACACCTACAATCCACACCTATAACGCTGACGGGAATATAGTGGAGACATTTACTCTTATCAATGCATGGGTTAAAAATGTTGAAATGGGAGATTATGATTATTCAGTCGACGACTTGATCAATATCACAGTTGAGATGCGATATGATTTTGCGAGATACGACTTTAAGATTGGTACACCCAAGACCGCCGTAGACACGGCTGCTGCAAGAAAAATGTCCGCCGGAAAATAGATAAAAAAGGCTTTACAAAACAAATTTACTATCGTATAATGTTATTAAGCACAACCCAACGAGGCTTTAATGAGCGCCAGAAATAATGAAGATCGTTTCGGATCTTTCGAATCAGACGCTGCCCCAGCAGCATCCGCAACCCAAGCAAACCCCTTAGATTTCGCAACACCAACAGACATGGTTGACTTACCATCTAAGGGAAAGTTTTATCCAGAGGATCATCCCCTCCACAATTCAGAAACAGTTGAACTTAGATACATGACTGCGAAGGATGAGGACATCCTTGTTAATAAGTCATTGATTAAAAAAGGTGTTGTTCTTGATCGCCTTCTCCAGAGTGTGTTGGTTGATAAGAATATCAATATCAATGATCTGCTCATCGGAGATAAAAATGCTATGCTTGTCTCCGCTAGAATCACAGGCTATGGGTCCGACTATAATACAAAGGTACCATGCCCATCTTGTGGCTCTGTCTCAGATCATGTTTTTGACCTAGAAGAAGCGTTAGAAGAGTCTAACGCATCCCAAGGCGATACAGAGTTCGCAGAACAGACAGAAAGCGGAACCTTTCTTATAACCCTCCCAAAAACTGGCGTTTCTGTTGAGGTTCGACCACTTACAGGGATGGATGAGAAGGCAATCCTTAAGACCAACACTGTTCGGCAAAAAAATAAGTTGCCTGAACTAGGTCTCACAGATCAAATGAAAATGTATATCGTCTCAGTCAATGGCGAAGAAGACGGTTCAGTTATTTCTAGATTGGTTGATAATATGCCAGCCATTGATTCTCGCCACTTGAGATTCGCATATTCAGACGCAGTACCTAGCGTTGACCTTGCCCAGCATTTTGAATGTTCAGAATGCAGTTACGAGCAAGAAATGGAGGTACCGTTTACCACCGAATTTTTTTGGCCTAAGCGATGAATATATTCAAAACGTATATGAAGAGATATTCCAACTAAAACATTTCGGTGGTTGGAGTTTCATTGAGGCTTACAGCCTTCCAATAGTTCTAAGAAGATGGTTTTTGGAAAGATTGGCTAAACAATACGAGAGAGAAAAAGAAGAAATGGAAAAGGCTAACAAGAAAGGTAGCCGATAAGATCAAAAGCCTAGGTTGTTTTTGGTCTTTTTTTTTACTATTAACAACTATTTATACTCGGAGGGGTTACAAATGACAAATATAAATGAAGAAAAACTCGCACCAATAGAGATTAACTTGAATCCTGAAACAATTGATGAGGGATATTTAGCAGCCCTCGGAGGTCAACTTCAACTATTGTTGAAAATGATGTTCGGAGGTTCTTTGCTACCAACCGCAGTCAGGGGAACAGAAAGACAAGTTTCCGCATTTGCTAGAGCACTTGGAAATGAGAAGAAGTATTTGCAATCATTCGAGAAACATGGTCTTTCAGATAAGAGGACACTTGGAAACAGACACCAACTAGAGAAAGCCGTTGCTGGTTTTGAAAAGGAAACTGGGATCAAATGGCCCTTTAAGTGAGATTTTAATCTATGGCTACCGAAAAAGAATTAGAAATTTTAAACAAAATGAACGAGGCTACTGCCAAGCAGGTAGCGTATCGTAGCAAACTTTTGCGTCTACAGGGAGATACTGTAGATAAGCAAGAGGAAGAAATAAGACTTCTTCGTGCTAAAGAGCAACAATCATCAATAGCCCTTGAGTATCTTAAATCAACCGGTGCTGAACTCAAGGATATGTTGGATTCGGATAGGGCAAGGCTCGTTTCGCAACGTGAGTCACATACAATAACCCAACAGCAATACGAAAGTGAAATTGCATTTTTAGATAATATTGCCGCCCTGAAAGTAGACGCTCAAATAGGCACCAAGGAGGAGCAAAAGGCAGCAAAGGAAAAACTAGCTCTTCTCGAACAACAACTAAAATCACAAAAGAAAGTTACATCCTCTATTCTTGCTAGCAAAAAAGCAACCGAGGGTATGGTTGACACATTGGCTTCTCTTACTGGGTTTAAAAAAGACCTAGACAATACTCTGATGGGGTCTTTTATCAAGGGTATATCAACCGGAAAAGGATTCAAGGCAACAGTACAAGGCATAGGCAAGGAAATGTCCGATACCTTTGGTCCGGGCAATGCTATGCGCTTTTTGATATCTAACTCGATTCAAGTAGCAGGTCTGCTTGATGGTATTCAAGCAGGTTTTGTTGGCGCTACAGGTGCTTCAAGAGAATTCGCAGGGTCTATCGAAGATGTATTCAGGGCAAACGTCGAGTTTGGTGTCGGTCTTGCAGAGTCTTCCCAAGCAGTTGAAGGCTTGTATACCAGTTTCGGTGCCTTCTCCAACCTAAGTAAGAACAGTAGAGATCAGATCGCAGGAACAGCAGCGCAGTTACAGAGGCTGGGAGTTAGTGCTACAACAACAGGCGACAACTTTAACTTTTTGGTTTCGCAGTTAGGTATGGGCGCTACTGAGGCGGAGAGTACAATTCGGTCTATGACTGAAGAAGGCGCAGCATTTGGTATCCCACCAGCCCAACTGAATGATTCTTTGAGGAGTCTTGCTCCCCGACTAGCAGCCTTCGGCGCTAAGGGTCCGGAGATCTTTATGAAAGCAGCAAAAGCCGCCAAGGGTCTCGGCATGACTGTCGATCAGCTTGGTGATAGTTTGTTTGCTCTTTCTGATTCCTTGGACACATTCGAAGAATCTGCTGGTGCAGTTGCTGCGATCAACCTTTCACTCGGCGGATCGTTTGTTAACGCCTTCGACCTTACAATGGCGACAGCAAAGGGACCAGAAGAACAACTTAATATGCTCAGGGACGCATTCCAATCTGCTGGAAAGTCAATGGCGGATATGCCCTTCTTCCAGCAAAAGATGTTAGCAAGTGAGCTTGGTCAAGATATCGGTACGCTAACACAACTTATTGACGGAAACATGACCGCAGCAGAGGCTCATGCTAAAGCAAATCCAATGGAAGAGATGGCGAAATCTGCCACCAGCGCACTGGATAAACTAAACAAGACTTTAACATCCCTGTCTACAGGGTTGGAGCCACTTATTAGTGGGATGAATTTTTTGGCTGAAAATATTAAGGGAATTATTAATCTTACTGTAACCCTGATTGGAATCACTCAAGCCTATACAGCTTATCAAGCCTTGATGACTTTGGGAACCACGGCGGCAGGGTTCTCCTTCTCGACAATGGCTGGGAAGATCACTATGGGGACAATAGCGCTTATTCAGCAGGGTGCTGCTGCGCTAGCAAGCACACCAATAATTGGGGGGCTATCGGTGGTACTTAAAGGACTCGCAGCCGCAATGATGGCGAACCCTGTTGGGGCTTTCATTGCAGGTATAGCGCTGATTGCGGGTGCAATATATGGTTTGATCACAAATTTTGACCAAGTAAAATCATATTTTGCCGATCTTTTCGATGATATGGCAAATATGTTCTCCAGCTTTGAAAACTTTGCCATAGCAATAGCCAGAGTAATGTTGCTTCCTTTTGATGCTTTATGGGGAGCTATAAGCGGCATTGCACTAGGAATAAGTGATTTACTTTCATATGTCGGATTGGATTTTATTGGTGAGGACTCAATTTTTAATAAATCACTCACAGGCATGATGGGTCTCCGCTCCGAGGAAACCCCAGCATTAGCCAAGGGAGGAATGATTTCATCTTCCGGCATGGCTATGGTTGGAGAACGGGGACCAGAGCTTGTTAACCTTCCAAAAGGTGCTGAAGTTGTGAACAACCAAAGCACGACAAATTTGATGAAAACGCTGGAAGAGACAAGGGTGAGCAATACAACGAACAACGCTTCTGCTTCCGAAAGCGCAATGCTATCATCACTCCTTAGAATAGAAAAATCTCTCACCAACCCAGCAACAGCGGGTGGTCCTTCTCAGCCGATTAATATATCTGTTAAACTAGATAAGAGGAAGGTTGGAGAAGCAACAGTGGACTACATTAATAAAAAGTATGATGTATTTACATCGAACTAATGGGAATAAAGAACAATGGCTGAACCGAAAGATGAAATGAAGAAGACGTATAACCATAGCTATGTGGATGTTCTAGATGCAGCCAGATCAAAAGGTCAAGTATTAAAAGTAGTTCACTTGCCCTCGAACAGGTCCATCACCGTTGCAGCGTTTGTTGATTCGTGGAATGATTCTTACACAAGCAATTGGAATAGAGAACAAGTTTATGGTCGCATGGACCCTATACAAAATTTTCAAAACACACAGAGGTCGATATCTGTTTCATTTAATCTTGTCGCCGCCTTCAAGCAAGAGGCAAAGAGAAATTTGCATGCTGTAAGTCAGATGGTACAGTTTCTGTATCCCTCTTATCAAAATCTATCAGATGGAATTATGAATGGATATGCCATCAGCGGCGCACCTGTCCTGAGTGTTAAATATATGAACTTGATATCGGGGCAAGGAGGTTCCGCTCTTGCGGGAACAATGGACGGACTAGACCATTCCTTTGATTTAGATGCGGGATTTTTCGAAGAAGCCTCTCAGGTCTATCCCAAGGTACTTAAGCTTTCATTCACATTTCATCCAATGCACCAGCATACGCAAGGTTATTTGGACAATATATCCTTGGATGATAATTTTCCATACGTAAACAGTGGGTATAAAAGCGACCCACCAGAATCATTTGACGTTGCAGAGGACAGCCCGGATTCATCGGGTCCAACTCCCGAGCAACAACAAGCATCTGCGAATAAAATATTGAAAACATTGGATGGAAGTGGCGGAATGTATGATACTTTATATCCACAAGAAGCCAATCAAGGTGGATCCCCCGCAGGCGGCGGCTCCAAAGGCGGCGGCGCGACGGGAGGATGGTAAAATGGCTTCAAGATATGATTTAAGAAGAACAGCGGTTAACTCAAATATTATGTATGATAGTCTCTTTAAAAATAGAGGTATCAATTACGTTGAGCAATACCGTACAGGTCGCTTAAGGTATCCCACTGCAAAGGAGATAGGAAACCTAACTACTGTTAACCGAACTTGGAGACGTGGAGATCATTACTATAAATTAGCGAGTGAATATTATGCAAACCCTACTTACTGGTGGGTTATTGCCCACTTCAACCAAAAACCATTAGAGAGTGAAATAAAGTTTGGGGATATTATTAGAATTCCAACCCCACTAGAACTAGTTTTAACTTATTACGGGGTATAATATATGGAAGAGGCAGTTCACACAGCGATCCCCGGATCATCCGTAGGAAGCCATTCCCAATCCAAGCCACCGGCAGAACAGAAGATTGTGACAGGCAAGAAAAGCAAGGGCAAGTCCGCTGACCCTATAATCGAAAAACTTTCTGCTGATTCTCTAATAATCGACTTTGATTTTGCTAAACAATGTTTTCTTTTAGGTCAAGCAGACTTTTTAGGAAACTTATCCCTCTATAAGAACAAAAATGGCTTCAGGCATTCTATTGCGGTCACAGATAGAAATGTTGGAACTCTTGTTTCCAGAATAAATAAGCCACCAGCAAAAAATATATCAAAATTTTTAAATATCACTTCATTGGAATATTCAAGGTTTGTTCCAAAAATACAGCTTTATAAAGTTTTATACAAAGGGGCTAGAGATTTTGTTGGAGAAGCACCGATACCGTTTTCCACGGACAGTGGCAGGAGCATAGAAAGCATTCTGGCTTCTGGTGGCGCGAGGGGAGATGACGCAGGTATTGTTGATTTTTCTATCAATTTTGAGAATGCAGATCCGTTTACAGCAAAGATGGTAAACGGAAGCTTAAAGATCTTATTTCAAAACGGAGAATCATTAACCAAGGATAGGGTCTTAAATAAATCAACCGCAGGAGGGGGAACAACACCTTTTAAGTTTTCAGATCTGATCAGCCGAAGAGGTCAAAGCGCAAGAGAATTTGCAGGAGAACATTATAGAATACGAGCAGACATAGGATATCAAGCTCCTGCAAATATGTCGGATGATTTAAACGAGGCATTGGTAGAACAACTCCAATCAATGAATCTTTCTTTGATTTTGGAGTTAATCGATTACGAATTAGACTTTCAGGAAAATGGCGCACTAATGTTAGAGATTAGTTATCGCTCTTATATCGAAGCAGTGCTTGATAAGTCTACATATGATATATTTACTATAACAGGTGCCAAAGATTTTAAGGTTCTCGACGAAAACATAGCTACCAATAGGAAAAGAATTGAAGAAGCTGAGAAGATAGAAAAAGGGTCAAAGCTCGGCAAGCTCAATGAAGATGGTTCCCCCAATGAAGCCAGTAAGGCATGGTACAAAGCCATAAAGGATCAAGAACGAGCTAGGGAAGCTATAAAAGGCGACGAATCTGCTAAGAATATAGAAGCAGGTAGGAATAAGGTCACAAAATACTCTCGCATCGTATCTCATATGTTTGATAATAATAAAATAAGAAAGCTAACTATAGAAAAGGAAAATTTATTATATTACAGCAAAGAATATTCTAACGCATTTAAGGAATCTATCAGAAACTTGAGTATCTTCTCCGCTGGGACTTCGGTATTAGATGTTCCAGAACTTCTTGTAACAGACGCCAAAGCACGTAAAAAAATCAGTCAGGAAGTGCGAGGTCAAGGCGGTGGGCAAGTCGCCAAGGGTACCGGAAACAATATGTCCAAAGAGTATGATAAACAGGTGCGTGCTTTGGCAAAAAAAGAAAAGGGAGGAGCAACTACTCAGGATATGGCGAATATGGCGGCAGGGAACACAGTCGGGGATATTACGAGTCAGATAAAGAAGCCCGATACAAACTCTGGTTCAATGAATATATATTGGTTTTATTTGGGAGATTTGTTAACAGCAGTTGTAGATACAGCAGAACTTTCCGAAAAGCTCAGACAAGACCATATTGGGTTTATGTATGCAAACGCTATGTTACCAGATGAACAAAAAGCAGCAAATATAACCCTCTTGGATGTCCCCATTTCATTAGAAATGTTTATGCAGTTCTTTAAAAAGATGTACATCGACAGGGATGTTACAAGGTATTCGCTTAAAAAATTTATACAGGATGCTATACAACAACTATTGTTACCCAGCATGAACCAGAGGTGTCAAGGGGAGAGTATTGGGAGTCCGATGGTTGTTAAGACAACCACTATTGAAGTTGGATCTTACGGAGATACCTCCGGCGAACCGTTTCCCTCCTATTCCGAAGGAAATCCAAAAAGAATGTATTCAGGCTCAACCCGAGGCAGAAACCTTATGAATCTCTCATCCTCCTCTGTGCTAAGTAAACGAAATGCAAATCAAAGATATTTTTATACCATGGTGTATATGGTTCCGAGGGGACTGCCTTCCGATCTAAGTGGTGATCCAATAAAAGATAGTGAAAAGGGAATATACCACTTTTACATTGGAGCGGACAGGGGAATAGTAAAGAGCACAAAGTTTTCTAAGGCTAAGAAGAACTTCCAAGCCGAGGCGATGGCTCAAAAGGCAGTCTCTAGCGGAGACGAGTTCGCAGAAATATTTAATTTATTTAATGTCGACGTTGAGATGATAGGAAATACTTTACTAAAGCCCGGATGTTATATATATATTAATCCAACACTTACTGGTCTGGGCACCGACACATCCAAAACTCTCGGTCTTGGTGGATACTATTTCGTGTTGGGAGTGTCTAATCAATTAAGCAAAGACGGATGGATAACATCAATCAAAGCCGATGCGGTCTCAAGGATATCGAATCCCGCACATAGCGTATTCAATCCTGCTGTTTCATCTCCCGGTGCATCGCTAATAGAGGAACAATAGGATGGGTTATAAACTAAACGACAACATCGTATATGGCAACAACTCTCTTGGATCTAAGGAGATGTTTAAGCAGAGGACCAAGTACCAAGAGTTATACCCAAGTGGTTCAGGCTTCCCCGGTTCTTTCAGCTTCTGGGAAGGGAACAATCTTTATTATGGAAGAGTAGATCAGCAGAAAAGGGTTATATTTCCAAATGAAACTTATCTGAAGCAAATCAAGGGAATACAAAAGACTGTGTTTGTTTTGAATTTTGTAGCCGATGCCTATCGAGACTTTCAGGAATATATGAAAATCAAAATAGGCAGAAAGTTCGTCGAAGACAATGCAATTACAAAACCTTGGCATGCTGTTAAGGGTTGGGAAAATGTCCATGAGGCACACCATTCGGCAATGACTTCAGCTTACACAAACTTTGCTGGTTTTTATTTGAACTCAACGGGGAAGGATAAGAAAATAAAAGACTATGATGGATTTTTGAAGACTTTTCTCAATGATTACATATCAGATTTGATAAGCGGCATTCCCTTTACGAAGACAGGGTTTATCCGATCTAAATATTTCACCCCTATGATGAGCGGTCTTTGCATAGAAACTGCGACATTTGATCATGGGGACGATTATGAAAAATATGATAAGTTTGTGAACAACATTAATTTCAAGACTTATCTTTTAGCTGCCTCAAAGTTTGGTTTTATGATAGACCAGAATGCTCCTTGGAGGCTCATAGCAAACTTAGAATCGGATAACATGAGATCCTATATCTCCAAATATATGCTCCAGTATTCCAAACAAGGAAGCACAACGGTCAACCAGACAAACTTGGAGACGAAGCACAATCACAGCTATGAGCTAGACGAACTCGGCAATGGATTTACAAGCTATGTTGACGACCCTCAAGATCCCGGCATCCTACATAGGCACAAAGTAGAAAACTTTAGGGTTGTAAAAGAAGAAAGCGTCACATACAATAAGCTGAATAATGTTGGAATCGGACCCCACGCTCACTTCCTATCGACAGAACCAGTTGGGTCTTTTAATACCGACGACATCTACAATACTTTTTATATAAAGGCAGATGAATATGATATTGATGCTATAAACGTTTATCTAAGACAATTCTATAATACGTATGTTGCAGCATTTCCCAGCGTTTCAGTACCGAAGTTGGTTTCTTGTAGCTCCGCAAGTCCATTCTCTGATTATGGGACAACTCAAAAAACAAAAATAGCAAAAGTTTTTAGGAATCCCATTGGAGATAAACAACATGAAGAACAATATTCTGAATTGTTCTGGACAAAGATATATTTTATTGTTAGACTTAGGGAATTAAATGCAAGCGTATCACCAGCAAAACTGAAAAAGAATTTACAAAAAATGTCTAAAATATATAATTTTGTTGACAAAGGTGCTGCTTTAGGATATATTAATCAATACCTA